>Ga0123355_10014079_pt1 | contig 12481 bp, 6 predicted proteins | sample TergutEmb28metaG_3_FD_89872 | JGI IMG/M metagenome (GOLD analysis project Ga0123355, IMG submission 89872) | Embiratermes neotenicus P1 segment gut microbial communities from Petit-Saut dam, French Guiana - Emb289 P1 | ecosystem: Host-associated > Arthropoda: Insects > Digestive system > Gut ...
GGAATTCATTCATTAGTATTCAGCCTTGAAGGCCGGGCTTGGCAGGAACCAGAGCCCAGTCATGTGACCGGTATGGCTCTGGCACACTGCATCTTGGGCAAGATCTTGGGGGTAGTTTGCCGTTGCTTTCCTCCGCCTTTAGACGTTCCCACTTTAGCCGCCAGGTGCCTCCGTCCGCAACGACACAAGAGATCATAGCAGCGAAAGGTGGAACTGTGGGCGAGAAAGATGTCCGGTAGTAATTTTGCCTAAATTCCGACTTCCACGTAAATTTAGGGATCTTTACATGCCGCAAATCTACGACATCGGACCGAAGGCTTTACTTCCCCTCCGAAGGAAGGCGTGCTGAGGAGTTTTTCGCCTTAAAAATCTGACGGCTTCGGCCGGGTTTGAACCCGCAAACTTGGGTACTAAAGGCCACCACGCTACCCCTAGACCACCGAAGCCGAATATCGGGCAAAAATATAAGCTGTAGAAGTTAATTAATTTCTACACACTCATCGCATTGCTGCCAAAATTTGATTCATATTTCCTTTTTTTCAATATTTTTACACGCTTCTGGGGGCTGGGATAGCGCAGTAGGTACAGCGATTCACTACGGGCTAGACGGTTCGGGGATCGAATCCCAGTGGGGACGATATTTTCAGCAACCTTCCAGCCCGGTCCTGGAGCTCCCCAACCTCCTATACAATGGGTACCGGGGCATTCCCGGGGATGAAGTGGTCGTGGCGTGGCGTTGACCACCCACCCCCATCTAGCACCGAGGTTTAAGGAAGAGTAAAGCTATACCTCTACTCCTCCTCTGGGCCTTTGTGGCCTTTTCTAGGGTGAAATTTTCCTCTTTTACACATTTCTGTCAAATTCCAAATCTATTTATTTTCAAGCATTCGGGACATATGTTCGACGCTTTCTTTTTTTTATTGTCGTTTGGCTTTCAAGTTTATGGATTCAACCAGTCTTATGCAGCTTATTTATGGGGAGTTTTGAAGTCTGAAACCACCCTACCATTTCTGAAATGCTAGACGCTGATCGAAAGGTATATTTTGTGAGGCAGTTCGATTATAATTCGCATGTGGCTTCCTATAGCCTGATTTTATAAACATAGTGTTGTCTGTTTTATACAATATCGAATCTGCAAATTATATAGGTGAATGAGCCTCCCGAGTTCAATTGTAGATGTGTTCTAGGTTAAACGTTGCAATGATACAGCTTGTTTCAGCAATTATGGAAATATTCTGTCAGAAGTGACATTACGCAAAGTAAAGCAGACAATCCATCGCGCCAACTTTGTCATACCTTTGTCATACCTTCCTTCTGACATCAAAACACAGCAATCGGCTGACAGCTTATAAATCAGCACTCGTACCTAAATCTTATGAGCGCCGACAGCTGAAGCACAGAAGTGTTACCTTACAAGTTAAAGGACCGGGATTTTATTCCCGGTTGGTGTCATATTTCTAATCTCTGTTATTTAGCTCAGACCGGTTCTGGGCGCACCCAATCCCCTGGAAAAACATTTCTTATACCTGTAATAAAGAAAGTGGCGCTACAAGTTTCAGAAGAGTGCAGATGATACAAATGCCAGAAACTTTACCTCCACTCCATATCGCGATGCTTATACATTGTTATATTACTTTTATTTGTTACTAAATGATATAATTATCTTAATGTCAAAACAGTGTCTTGTTGTTGGTAGAAATATGGCTCTTCTCTTTCAATGACAGCAAATTGTGGGGCAGCCCAATCTGCGAAGTAATTTAGATTATGCGCCTCACAACCGAGGAACTGTGCTTCGATTTGCAGAAGGAGCACGCCATTGTACTGTTCTCAGTTCGGACCAGGGCTCCACCCAGAACCGTATTCTTTGGGTACTGAGGGCAGTGTCATCTGAATAAAGCTCTCCGTCGTAAATATTAGCCATCAGTAACCTCCACCTAATACCGAGATTAAGAATGGCTAGAGCTGTATTTCCACTCCTCCACATAATTTCATTTTGCGGACAGACACAACTTTGCTGTGCCTGTTACCTTTTTATTTAATTTTCTAGACGTACCACATGTACAAAATGAAGCTCAGATCATAAGGTTACCTGATTTTTTGTCTCTGGGTTTTCTGTCAGGTGGTAGCAGTTCATATCCCACAGAGAGAATTTGACGATTTTTACAATGGATGCTGCAATGGAACCTTCTGGCCGCTTTTCCATTCGATGCCCGATCGTGCAGTTTTCAAGGCCCACACTTGGGACGTATGTATGCTACCTAGTATGCTACCTAGCATATTTTTCATATACATTTGTTTATTGATCACCTATACTTTGCAGGAAAAGACGTTGTAGGAAAAAATTATAGCTTCTATTTTTCTTCACATTTTCCATCTATAAAGGAGGAAATGAAAAGAGTTATAAATGGACCATTTTACTTTAACCTATTCTTGTAGCACAGCGTCAAATATGTATAGATTAACACTTAATTACTACCAGGCAAACAAAACCAAACCACTCAACGCCATTTTTGCAGTTTCTGACTCAGAAATAATTGGCTTGTTCATAATTTAAGTCTTTTGCATATGTCGCCAAGTAAACTGGCGAATATTTAACGACTTTTTCGAATGTCGTTTTTATTTTATCCAAGAAGACGCGAATCTTTGTCACTACAGCTGTGAAAGCCGCAAATGTTAAAATGCCGCTAACTGTTTGCAGATAAATAATTATTTACACGTAATACATTTTATTGCCTGAATCTAATATTTATTTTTTAATGTCTGCCATCCCGAAGTGTTTAATACATATATAAATATACAATGATGTATCAGTCAAACACAATAAAACCTTATTATGTTTATTATTGTATTAGGGCAACATGTTTCGATTCTTATAGATTCATCTTCAGGCCCTTCTAAGATACAGATTCTTACTTAGCAATGTTTAAAATGCGCTGTGGGATTCCAAACGCTTACATTCTTGACGTAACTATGTATGAAATGCATGTGTCGACACATGCATTTTATACATAGTTATCTAAATCTAGTAATTTGAAAGTCATAGTTACCGAAAGAATATATATGTGTGTGTGTGTGTGTGTGTATGTATGTGTATATACATACATACATAGCATATGTATACATAAATACCTATAAATACTATATAGTTTATATTTATATGTTCTCCTGCTGTCACTATTTTCATATTTTATGCAATATAAACTATTCAATATAGAGGATTTTTACACACTCCGAAGAAATATCCCTAAACCTCATTTCACAGCTCTGCATTAAATGTAGCTCTCACCCCAGATCTTAGCACGGCCGCTACTATTTATTTATTTTTAGCTCATTTAACGAAGCTGCGCTAACTCACTTTCGACCTTCATAGCTTCGAATGACTAATTGAGAGTGAACTGCGAAGTGGTTGGGGCGGGAAAGGAAGCGGCTGTTGTCCAGTTTAATGTAAGTTGTTACTCGGCGTTTGCCTCGAGTGACTGATGAAAATCACAAAAAACGTCAATCGGAATATTTGTTTTCCCGTCCGACATCCGGAGCGGACACTTCCTGGATGAAGTCAGAAACGTTACCTCTTGGGCTGTCATGTCGGTAAACTGCGGGCATATTATTATTGTCTATGGAAGGAGAGTAAGAAGCGCGAAAATGAGGTAGTTCCCAATAGCGTGATTTATAGGCTTCTCCAATTTTCATGAAATTTCGACAGCTGGTTCAGAAGTTATTAAAAGAACACAGCTAGTCACAACAAGATGGCAACCGAACGTGGAATTTGAGGTTTTCACAGCATTGTTGATAACAATGACAGTCTACTGGGATATGACGACCTGTTGATTGGTAACTGGTCACTGACGTTTCGGGAGGTCTTGCTGCTTCGATCAGACCGTAATCTTCAGAACAGTATGTGCTTTGGGAGAAACAGAGTAAGAGGAACTGCGGAACTTTTGCAGGCTTATGGCAGAGTTAACAAGGAATTCGCCAACCGCACGCTGGAAGCCTTGAGGAAGTCTGTCAGGGAGCTGGACGAGGAGGAGAGATATGAAACTTGCCCCGTTGTGTGGATCCACGACTACCAGCTGCTGGTTGCCGCCACCACTATTCGACAGGTGAGTGCTACATGCCCCGCTTATGTCATCTTCCTTGATTTCACACTATTCGGTAAAGCGTACAAAATGTGAAGGTCCTTATTATGCACTTTACTCCAAGCTCATATTAATTAAATAAAGAGAAAAAATTTTTTTTTTTTTTACTGTTTAAAGGTAAGAATTGTAGATAGGATAAGAGAGGATATAGCATTCTGTATTGAATTTCTGTGAGAATTTCTCGTTTTAATCTGTCCATAACTCCATATTCAATATCTTTTCGATTTGTTACTGACGTGTCCAAGCCCTTGAACTAAGGTACATTTTCAAAACTGACCATAATTGCCGATCCAAGTTCCTCGGTTATTTGGATCCTGTTTCTTCGAATAATGGTAAAAGAGTATGGCAAAATACCATTACTCTGTCGTCAGCTCCTCGTTTTGTTGTGGAGTATGCACCACTTTATGTTAATGTTTGTTTATTTTATACCATATGAATTGGATAAACAATATGCGGCTGTTGGCCTTACTTGTTGGAAAGTTACCGCCATCGCTAAGGCCTTCCTATTTTTGTGTTGAATCTTGTGCGAACGACAAAAAAAATTTGGACCGGTATATTTATTGCATATATTTTACTGATTCATTTATTAACGGAGCTGCATAATTTTATAGGATAGGGACCAGACCGACTGCGAGGACAACACTCGCATTTGGTAGGACTTTCTCTATTTGCAGTCCGCTAATGAGGCTTGCAGTGACTCGCACTATACCTCGTAGTGTTTAATGTTAGGATTGTTATTCAGCAATGAATTTTAATGTATATTAATGAAAGTAGCGACGGCCTGATTTGAGAGACTATCAAGGAACAGAAATAAACCATGGAATCTTTAGCTGGTGTCTAGGCCGCGATTAGAAGCCACTAAATCACAAATATAGAACACGAATTTTGGAGTGCTAAACCCCAATCTTCAGAAGCATATATTCACACAATATTGTCACCAGAATGGCTCCTCCCAATTGAATAGATTTTTACATTGTAGTAATTTTTCTGATAATGACTTTAATTTACATGATACAGCTGTTAATCCAACACGCCCAGACGTAAATTAAAACTCAAGCCTACTGTGTTGGACGTAAATATACTGCACACTACACTTCTAGCAAACGGACACAACACTTATTACGTATCAATATACAAGTATTTCCAAGTTAGTGCATGAATACCTTCCGACTGGCAGAAGATTTGTAGACCGATCAAGGGAGAGATGGAGACAGTAATATTCACGAAAACAGAAAAATCCTGAACTGCTTATAATCCGATAATAGTACATCGTGAGTTTGGAACGGACTCCGCCAACTTACTGCTTGCAAGTACAGTAGTCCCTTGATCATCCGGGAATATATAGGGGGGGGAGGTTGATCCGGATTACCCAGGACCACCGAGGGGAAACCCTATGTTAGAGGTAACATTCAAAAGGTCACCACCCAATACTAAAATAAAAATTCTGGAAAAGAAAACACTATTCGACGGCGAAAATGATGATGATTATGATTATGATGATGATAATGATAATAGTAATAATATTGTACTTAATAATTCTGTAATAACGGGAAATACTGGGCTATAGTTGACCCAAATCTGCCCGGACTAATCAACGTTCCGGATTACGGAAGGACTACTATAATTAGATTATTTATAACCGGTGTATCCTCGAAATCAGTGTTGCTACTCACGCCCAAGATAATTTCCTTCTCCTTCACATGTCACATTACCTAAGATTCAGCGGTAAAAGACACTGAGAAACCACCACCTTATCGACCTAATCAGGTCAGCTGTCAAACAAACCCCAAGATTACACACGTCTAGAGGAGATGAATGATAGGTCGTAGTCAGTCCCAAGACAGCCTAAATTAATGATGCTCTAGCAAAGGTGAAACGTAAGTCGTGGTCAGTTACAGTGCCGTCTAAATTACTGGTGCTCAAGATCCTTTCTTCGGCATGGAATTTGGTCCCCTTCCATCCTGCCCAGTTTCCTGTCACTTTGTTCTCAATACTGCTTTCCAATTCATGTTTCAGTGTGTCTTATAATTGTAGTGCCTTTCAATTCCCGTTTGTTCAATTCCGAGGGATGTGTGGGTTTCCTTCTTGTTATCTCCTCTCATAATTTCTTCCTGTGTCTTTCATTTTCTGCTTCTACGCCCTTTTCAACGTTTTCCTACAACTTTCTTTTGTCTTATTTGCCACGCTGTCTTGCCATATCTTTAATTTTCCATTCCTATTTTCCTGTCGAGGATTATCAGCTTTTAGCTTCTGTTGTATTATCACGTTTTTTATGGCAAGTTTCATTTTCCTTTTTGTTTTCGTTTCCGAGTTTTATCTGAATTTTCCTGTAGATTCTTTCTTGCTGTCTTGCCTACCACACTGCTTGAAATTCTGTCAAATAAATACGAAAGTTATTCTTTCTTCTTTTTAAAAGCGTCATAACAGAAGTTATGAAGCTATTAAAGAGCGAAAAATAAATGATGGATTACTGTCTAGCAGTTCTGTGGAAGGCTCTTGTGTTCTTGCAGGTGGTTGAAGAGGAGAAACTGAGGTGCAAGCTAGCATTCTTTCTTCACATTCCATTTCCTTCGTGGGATATCATGAGGTTGTTCCCTTGGGATGATGAGATTTTGCAAGGAATGTTGTGTAAGTACATGAAATAGCTGCTTTGGGCATAAGCATAGGGGATAAGTGAGCACGGGGGAAAACTCTTTGTATTTAGCTGGCCATTTTGTTTTAGCTCACGCGTGGGCAGTGGATGTCTGCCCTTTCTGCTTTTTTGGGGGGGAGGGGGGGAGGAGGATGATAAGAGCGACGTACCAAAATCACATCCCAGCAGTCCTTACTGTTTGTTATTATGGCTTTTTCAATATGAACACTAAGGCTGTGTCAAGCTGTATAGGAAAGAAAAATATTGCTGCCACGACTGAATCGGGGAAGAAGGGTCACATGAAGACAGAGAAGATAAAGCGGTAGGTTGTTAAATAGATTGGTTTCTTTTCGGGAGTTGTCGAATATGAGTCTCAGATCCATGAATTTTTATGATTTACTTTAGTCTCCGTAGGAGGATGCAGAGATAGTTTTTCATACAGCCCCACTGTGATTTTTCATTCTTTGTTACGTTATTCCATGCATTTAACAACAACATTATTAACAAATCTGACAAATTAACATGAGTAAGCCAGAAAAATTTCTCACCAGTGACATGCTATTCATAACCATCGTCATGCAAGTCAATTAGTAATTCTATGAGTTTTCACTTTACCAAATGTATACCTCTATTTAATTCAATAGAATGTAGGTAAACACAAACAAAAGCGGACACTATCGTTTTTATTAAACTATAAGCAGAACCACAAGTGTTTAAATTTTAAATGCCGAATAATCATCAGGGGTAGAACGCACAAATGAATTCTACAACTGTACAAAGGTACAATTGTATTCCCGCGCAGTATATATTAATTTAGCCTTTTATATTTGATATAAAACATGTCAATATGTATAATAATTGTAACATGCTTTAAATAATTGAAATATCGAATTATTATTGCAATTTGTGGGTATGTAGTGATTAATAAATTTACCTTTTAAACTGCGATTTAAGATAGAATTATATTGTTTGTGTTATATAACTGTATGTCTCGAACCACATATTGCGTATGTGTGTGGTGTAATGTTTAATGACGAGTCTCATTTCAGCAATACTGTTTGATGTGTTTGCAATTGGTCGTTGCAAGGAATGTGATTTTTCTTTCGGGAAACTGGATAGTAGAACATATACGATGCTACCATCGACGTGCATTGACGGTGTTCTTTGGTTATTGATATGATAGGTGGATTAAAATTTGGGCTGAGAGTAGCCTATAAGCTGTGTCATCTCTGTAGTATCTTGTCTCTTGTTGATGCAGATATTCTCTTTTGGACTTGCATTGTATACTTTTCATTATTCAATAAATAAAGGTATTTTATACTTGTCATGATTTTAAAGTCATATTCTATTGAATTCAGACAATTAGTGTCTTACTGTAACTAATGTTTGTCCGTAACTGTTTGAAAAGATTGGCGGACTGATTGTCAGGGAACACGTGTGTCGTTTACTGGATAGTCTAATGATGGAAGGCTGTGTCTGTGACAAGGGTTTTATATGAACTCAGTAAATTTTATACCAGGTATTTTCTCCGGTTTTAATCCACGTTGAAGTACGCCATAAACCCACCCTATATAGTATTACCTGTCGCCTAACAGAAATCCTTCTTTACCTACAACAGAACATTGTCTAGTCTCCCCCACTCGGGCAAAATACCACTGCCGACTGCCCATTGTTAAAACTGACGATGCATGCAAAAGGGACTCTAGAAGACCATGTTAGATTGTTATGATTTCTTACACAAGCCTGTGACATGGTGGGCTTCCACATCGAGGACTATTGCCTCAACTTCATTGACTGCTGCTCACGGCGCCTGGGGTGCAGGGTGGATCGTAACAACATGCTTGTGGAGTTGGCGGGTCGCACGGTCCACATCAAGCCTCTGCCCATCGGTATTCCCTTCGACCGCTTCGTGCAGTTGGCCGAAACGACGCCCCGGTTCCTCAAACTGGCGGAGTCAGAGAAGATCATCCTTGGTGTTGACAGATTGGATTACACAAAAGGCAAGTCCAAACAACTAGTTGCCATAGGTCGGTGATGAGATAGAGAGCCGGGGTAAATAAAGCAACGAATCCCAAATTAGATTACTGTTGTTCGACTCCAGGGAATGTGTAAATCTTCCTCTTCGCCACCGTACCCAGAACTGTTAAGGAAGGTAACCCAGGGAAAAGAGTTCACCCCCCGGAACACGCAAATAACCACTAGTCACCTCTGCCTCAGTAAAGTCACATAGCTGGGTAATTACGCATAGCGTAACGTTTCTGGCGCATTCGCACTCTTATCGGTTCTCGATTTTCAGGTCGTGAGTTTTATCTTTTGATACCCCCTTGTAAGTGAGTAAAACTGATCATTTCCTGTCTCCCTCCAGGCAAGTGCGTGAATGGTACCGTTCATGACCCTGTCTTTTCTTTTCCTATAAACGCGTATCTGAACTACATCCTTACGTTAGAAAATCTATTGTTAGTGTACAACTTTATATTTGTAATGTATTTAGCTACGGTAACGTGACTCTGACTAATAGCGTCCAATAATAGATAGAAGCGAATCGTAAGAATATGGCAGAAAGCGATTGTGCTAAACTCTATACGCCTTCTAACCATGTGTCGGAAGATAATTATAGAACTCCTGAGTCAGAACAGTCGATGGTTCAGCTAAGACTGAAAACGGGCATATCCCAAACACAAGTCAGAATCATGAAACCTCGAGTTATCTTGATCAGTAAAATGTCTGCTAGCTGAATAGACACAGTGGAGACGACGTACTGCTTATTCAGATACTATACCGTCAGTATTAATTAACAGTACAGAATGGAACGTTGTGATGAAGTGACTTTTGTCAGGGGCTGGCAGGTTCAAACCCTATCTTGGAGACCTGATATACTGAATGATGTTTCTGGCGAGGTTTATAGTCTTGCCAGACAAATGCCGGAATTGTACCCTATATTACCCAGAATTGTTTCGTTCGACGTCTTTTCCAAATCACTCTCGACTGGTCACATTAACATTTGGCACTATATAACGTTATTGATGGCGTCGTTAAATACCAAAATAATAAGTAAATATTAAATAAATTATTTAGCTTGTATCAACGAACCATTCTCCCCTATTCTTTAAGTGTGCAAAACATGTTTAAAAAGGAGGTTTATCTAGTTCCTGTCAGAATTCATCTTTCGTGTGACAGGCCAGCTGAACTTCATAAAGTTCTACTGCAACTTTGCCTGCAGCGAGGATAATATAACAAAAACCCTTGCAAGGACTTTTGAGTCAAACTAAATTCGTTTAGTACGTTTGATGTGCAATATCCTCACAGACAAATCATGAAACATAACCTTCCCAATACAACTTTGTTTCAAGGACATACTTGACGAAGTTTTGCTTGGATAATTGTTAGTTACCATACAGAACTTCTTTTGCTTCCTTTTCGTACAGGTTTAGTTCACAGAATTCTAGCATTTGAACGTCTGTTGGAGAAATATCCGGAGCACGTAGAGAAGGTGACGCTGATGCAGATTTCTGTGCCATCACGCACGGATGTGCGAGAATACCGTCAGCTCAAAGAGGAAATGGACCAACTTGTTGGACGCATCAATGGCCGCTTCTCCATGCCCAACTGGTCTCCCATTCGTTACATCTACGGCGGAGTGACACAGGAACAGTTGGCTGCTTTCTACCGCGACTCTGCTGTTGCTCTAGTGACGCCACTCAGGGATGGAATGAACTTGGTGGCAAAAGAGTATGTTGCATGCCAAATCAAAGAGCCTGGAGTACTCATTTTGTCGCCATTTGCTGGCGCTGGCGGTATGATGCACGAAGCCCTTGTGGTGAATCCATACGAGATCGACAAGGCTGCAGACACAATTCACAGAGCCCTTCACATGCCGCTGGATGAACGAGAGTTGCGCATGAAGCAGCTGAGACATCGAGAACAGCAGATGGACGTCAACCACTGGATGAATTCATTTCTAGCTTCTATGGGTGCTGTCAACAATTCAGACGAAGCTGATCCTCTGTCAACTAAGATGACTCCGTTGACTCTTGACGATTTTGATCAGTACTTAAACAACCACATTGACACAATTTGCAAGCTCAGTCTTATTCTGGATTATGATGGCACCCTGGCACCTCTGACATCCCATCCAGACTTGGCAATCATGCCAGAAGAAACAAAGCGAGTACTGGAACGATTATCTAACATGCCAGACGTGAACATCGCCATAATCTCAGGTCGAAGCTTAGAAAACGTGAGGAAGATGGTGGGACTGGATCAACTGACATATGCAGGGAGTCATGGAATCGAAATCCTTCACCCAGATGGAACCAAATTTGTTCATCCAGTGCCATTTGAATATTCTGAGAAACTTAGAGAACTGTTGCAGGAACTGGAGAAGGAAGTAGGTCACAGTGGGGCCTGGGTAGAACACAAAGGAGTACTTCTCACCTTCCATTTTCGGGAGACACCGCCACAGCAGAGGGATGAAATTGTTCGAAGAGCTTGTGAGATTTTCAAAGCAGCTGGTTTTGAACCTCATGAAGCACATATGGCGATTGAAGCCAAGCCTCCGGTCAAATGGGACCAAGGTCGGGCCTGCATCCATATTTTGCGCACTATGTATGGAGCAGATTGGTCTGAGAGGGTTAGGATTGTCTATGCAGGCACTGAAGCTGCTATGCAAGCCTTGTCTGGGATTGCCTGCACATTTAGAGTGGACTCATCACCAACAGTTAGAACGGGAGCCAACTTTAGACTTGAGGGACCAGATGCTGTACTCACAATGTTGAAATGGGTAGAGAAACAGATGAATAAAAGGTCTCCTCGCCTTACACGTTCTCCTCGTCTTAGTCGGTCACCCAAACATCAAAGGAAACAGAACACACTTGACTATAGTTTAAGTTTTGAAGACGAAGAAGATAATGTAGGTAACACTTCGGCAAACTTTTTAACTAATGGTAGACACAAACGTCTTAATTCAAATTCTCTGAACTCAAATTAACAACTGAGGCTACAGCAACCATTGCACTGCAACATGCAATTTTGTGAAATAATGTGTTTGAATAAAATGTGGTTGGGCACAGTTCAACTAGATCAGCTGTAGTCCAGTATTTCAGTCAAAAACAGCTTGGTCAATCTCAGCCACAGTTTTTTTTAAAAACAGATGAAGGTAATAGAACTGCAGTACAGTTTGTTCCATTCCAATACAAACATCCGTATCCACTACATTACGTGTATCAATTTTTCAGAAAACAAGCTCCTGTAATGTATTATTTTAATGAAAATTAAATTAGTGTAAAAAATTTAAAAGGCTATGTTGCCAGTATTGCAGTTATGATAAATAAAAGTTAAGTGATACTGTCATAACAGGGAGATAAGAGGTCCCGACAGTGGTGAACATTAAGATGATGGTCTTGGAAATGTGGCAGTACCTACCTGCCAAATTACTTGGCATCACTTCCCAGAAGACTGTAACCGTACTTTATACCAAAATTTCACATGAGACAGACCAAAGATATTGCAACATACTTGTCCCATCTATGTATGTATTTTGAGTGTATCACATATTACACTGTTACATAGTACTAAATGTTTTCAGTTTTCTTTGGTTTTTTTTTTTTTAATTTTTATTTTTTCATTTAAGCATTTTTCAAATTCCTTATTTTTGGGTGGGTTTTTTTCTTTAATATCCATTACAAAAATATTTATTCTTAGGTAAAATCCCACA
>Ga0123355_10014080_pt1 | contig 12481 bp, 6 predicted proteins | sample TergutEmb28metaG_3_FD_89872 | JGI IMG/M metagenome (GOLD analysis project Ga0123355, IMG submission 89872) | Embiratermes neotenicus P1 segment gut microbial communities from Petit-Saut dam, French Guiana - Emb289 P1 | ecosystem: Host-associated > Arthropoda: Insects > Digestive system > Gut ...
GTGGCTGCAGAATCTGGGTTTTTTAAAATTTCGGTTTAGCGGGGGTGCAGTACGGCAGCCCCCAACCCCCCCCCCCCCCCTCCCGGCCGGGTGTGCCAGTGTGTTAGCTACATCTTGTAGGGACGGCACATGAATCACTTGGTGTGTTAGCAAGAATCGGTGGCAAGAACCGCTGAGTGGAGCGTTAATGCGGTCCGCTGAACGCTTTTGTGGAAACAAAATTTTCTAAAAGCAACTACTTCTTAATAAATATCTTTCTTTTGTCCCGTTGTCTGTTATAAAGCTTTCTTTTCATATTGTGCTATACGATAGAACAAATGTACTGTGCGATGTACGTACATTAAGACGCTCGTAGCGGTATAACACCTGATAATTTGGCACATGTTGAAGTAGTAATTTTAATTCAAAATGACTCGCATACACCATGAAGTTTGGCGCACCCCTCGCGGATCTTCCTCTATAAGCTTCCCATAATTTTCTTCCAAAACCTTTTTTACGTAAGAAGCCACACAATTGTACCAGAGGATGACAAGGCTGGAGAAGAAACTTTTTCCACCCCTGAGCCAGTTTCCTTTTTGGTTTACCCAACAGCCTGCCTAGTATTCTCGTTTCCTTCACAGAGTAATGGATTACTCCAGGAGGCGCTGTAAAACCTCCTTTTGGGGCTTTACGTCCTTTTTCTCTTTCCTTCAAAATTTCAAGTCTTTCTAATGACGTTATCTTCAGCTGCTTTCTTTTGTTAGTCATTTCATTGTCTCTTGTCTCAACTCGTGTTTCTTTCCTATCCTGTAGTCGTCTCTGAAGGTTCTAATTAGCTCATTAGTGATTACAGGATTACGTTACGTCGATGTATCCGCGTTTTGGTGTATTTTTAATCTGTAACTGTCGTAACTTAGACAATTAATGCGGTGGTGTAGCGGTAGCCTTGGTAATTCTAAGAACGCCACTAAGATAAATGAATAATTAGATAAAATTAATGACAGTGCGAGCGCGAATCGTCATGAAGGCATCAATAAGCATATTCCTTTGTATAAAAAGCGGGTGAAATTAAACCTGGGTTGAGAGACGGTAGACGATTCTTCCTCTTGGGTATTTGTCAAAAGATGCGTTTATGCTTGAATAAATGAAATTCTCATTGCACATTTAGCCTCTGTCTACACGTAGATGTACGTTTGAAGATTCGTTATCTATTGGGTTTTTAAATGGAATATTGTCGGTTGTAAGCACTAATCAAATTATGCAATGCGTCTGCGTGTATACACCGGATAAAACACTGCTTCATGTAGCAAGTACAAACCGGCGTTACAAGAGTTTTTTTGTTGTTTATCAATACACACCACTTTGCCCTAAAACATGTATTTTCTTTCCCGTAATTTTTAAAGTTCTCCTTTGAGTTCCATTGAATCCTATTGCTTTATGTACATATAATATATATATATGTGTGTGTGTGTGTGTGTGGCCCGGATAGCGCAGTCGGTATAGGTACTCGCTACGGACGGTCCGGGAGTCGAATCCCGATTATTTGCCGCACCCGTCCAGACCGGACCTGGGGGCCACCCAACCTCCTATACAATGGGTACCGGGTTTTTCCCAGAGTTAAGCGGTCGGGGCGTTGCTTTGACCACCCGGCCCCGTCTAGCACTGAGGTTAAAGAAAGAATAGAACTGTACTTCTACTCCCCTTCTGGTGCTTCGTGGTTTGTTATAGGGTGAATTTTAACTTATATATATATATATATAAAACTTTAACGTTCTTTTCAGTTTTATATATATATATATATATATATATATTGTGCACGAATTTGACTTTTATCACTATGCAGCAGCCTTGAACACTGTGTGTGTGTGTGTGTGTGTGTGTCTGCAGTCGAGCTAGGACTAGTATGTATGCATTACGCTGTAATATTCAGAGAAATATGCGGACTTCTGTTAATTAAAACAAACTTTAGCATAATTACGATTGTAAACTCTGAAGTTCCTGGGTGTTACATCGTCCTTCTACAATTTCGTACAGATGAGGGTTAAATTAAAAGTTTTAACTCTTCACACCACGGCTATTTTTGTTTTGCTATTTTTATAACTAAATGAACACGTCAAGCAATGGAAAGGCCTAAAACTTTCGGCATCCAAATGAATTAGATTTCTTTACAAGGTAATTCCCACCTGTGTATGTAAGTCATGGGCCAAATAAGCCCCTTAAAATTACGAGTAATTTGTCTTAGTTAAAGTTTATTTGAATGCATGCCTCGACACATTTAAATTGCCTTATACGGCAGTGTAAATGAACATTAAACACAACCACATAATTATTGAATGCTTCAAGAGTTTCATTCCTGTGCGTTGTCCTACGGAATAGGACTATTGTTTAAATTATAAGACACTTGCACGCCTACTGGTCATTCCATGCTGGAATGGTAATTGCCATAAATAGTTTCTCGTGAAGCTGTTGCATTCAGTCATCTTCAGTCATGATAACATTGCTAGTAACAAAATTCTTATTTCTTCCATGAGATCACAACTTTATGCAGAAAATACAAGCGCCGTAGAACAAGGTATTTAACGTGTTGTTGTTATCACAGAACGAGACTTTAAAAATCGCGACATGTCTCAGTCTGTAGAATGCATTTGAGTCAACGTTTTATATTTCACTTTTATTGTGTTTATGCGACATGCCTCGGTATGCGACCCGAAGTGTTTAAACCGACTAATATTCAGAGAGTGTAAGTGTTCAACTGTTTTTTTTTAACAGTTGAAACAATATTATGTATGAATTATCTTATGTATTTTGTTGCTCGATATTTAAGAAATCGATTTCTAGCCCGTCTAACTGAACCATCGACTTTATTTTCCAGTTTATTTACACTGCGTTTTGCAAAAGTACCCGGCTTTTTCTATACTCATTAAGGTCATTCTAAAAATTTCCCGGAATAAAATATCGGTTACACTTTATTGCTGTAGTCATCGTTCTATACGCATTCTATGTAACGTTAGTAATTGATTATAAATTGAATAGTTTAAAATTAAAATTAATAAGTTAACATTTTAATACCAAACCATTCAAATATTTTTGTTTATATCGTAAAATGTTTTCCGTATTTAGAGTTGTTCCAGTCATTTAAAGTTATTAATTACATCAAGTTTTAAAGGCATTTCTTTCTCTCCTTCATTTACAATAGCCTTTAATTCTAGTAATATTCAAGTATGATATATCTGATATGTGGTGTATCGTTCTATTTAAGTCTTTTGCACTTATATGATTTTCCTATTTTTGTTGCCATGCGGACCGACATTGCACTGAATTGCAAAAAAAAAGGCAAAACTAAATAAGTTCTCACTCACGCTTCTATAGCCTTGTTATTTCAGTATGTGTAGTATCCAGGCTACAGGTTGGAACTGTGAGGAGTCGTGATTAACTTCACAGCAGATAAAAGAGGTTTATCGTTTGTCCAAGACCCTGGGACCCCAGCCAAACCTCCTATTCATTGTTTATCAGTAGCTATTTTCCCGGGAGCAAAGCGGCAAGGGCGTGAAGCTGACCATTTACTCCATCTAGTGCCTTGAATAAGAATTCGTTTATGGACATCTCTTATCTCCCATACACATTAATGGCGTTTACAAGGAAGACGTATTTTCTCCACTTAGCCCACGAACTTAAGTAGGCTTACTTTGTATTTCTCAAAACTCCGTTTCCAGCAATTAGCAGGGGCTGAGACATAAACTCGAAAGCAAATGCAAAAAGGGGTGATCACTATCCGTCTTAGACTAACCAATTCATCTTTTATGATATCTCTAATATTCACCTCATTGTGCAATTCTACGCAGAGAGCAAGAATGTTTTGTAGTCTGCAGTCTCATATGTATTCTGATTGTACTTTCGTAAGTTTTCCTTTCTTCACAAGATTATGATTTCGGTGGATCGTAACTGTAGGAACGAAAGAAACAATTTCAGTTTCGCACACCATGGGCTCCTACGCCGGAATGTGTGGAAACCATGAAACATCCATTTATTTATCCCTATAAGTAAAAAGCTTACTGTTCGTATACAAACACAAAAGGAAATGTTATGCAAGTTTCTTTTGTAATTAAATTACCGGGTTGTTATTTATTTGTTATTACGTTAGAGAGCGTTTCTATCGTCTTTCCCCTACTCATTTGCCATGTTTCTGTCAACATAAACCCTCATTCCTTTGTTGATATTTCGTTAAAATCTCTGTTCTGCTAACAGGACGCTGTTGGAAAATGTTTATTGCAGTGTGCGTGTGTGCAGTATTTATTGGCATAACAACGCTTGTGACTTCTAAAATGTGTAAACGTTGTGATATTAAAATGTGAACTCTGTGTGCATGCTCGAAATCGGCAGTGTTCCGTGTTTCGTAATATAGAAATGTAAGACGTTTTAGATGTCACATTGAACAAAAAAGTTCACCAAAGTTACAAGTTCCCATTCAGTATTCAGTATTTCTGTCTGCTGGTTTTCGGCGGTTTGACAAGCAGTGAAGGTTAGTGATGAAATTCAGCGCCAGAAGACGGTAGTGCGTTTTATGAAAATGTTGTACGTAGTGCATTACAAGTACCAGTGTTTCGAAAGCATGAATTAAGTTTTAACCTCTTCTGGAATTGTCGTTCATTTAGAAAGCTATTTAGGTAGGATATATAAAAATGAGTGACGCCGTACATTCGAAGTGAAATTATTTTGTATGTTGTGACAAATTAGTTTTTGGTGTTTGTGAATTGGTGTAACAAATATTCACAATTGCAACTTTTTATATCTGTAAACATTCGAAACAAGATTTTTCCTCGAAAAATAATTTAACATATCCCCTTGAATTAATTTGGAAGTTTTATTTGCTAGATAAAATATTTTATAATAGTAGTAATAATTTATTAGTTGAGTTTCAAATACACTCCTTTTTCGTGACTGGTAAAACCAGGATTTTGCCATTACACATCCACTATATTGCTAATGACTGCAGTTTATCTGTGATATTTGTTAAGGCAAAAAAAGGTAAAGTACAATGTAGAACAGGTCATGAAGGCCCAGAAGGATATTTATGATGATCTGAAAGGATCTTCTCTTATCAGTGTTGTTTATAGCCTTTCACTTACATACCGCCTCATTCTGGCACTCCTGCAAGTTGAGTTCTGCTTTCTTACTCTGATTTTCCCATTTGCATTTATTATTGCATGCAAGGGTGCTTAAATTTCTCTGTTCAGTGGCATTTTTGACAATGAGTATTTTTCTGATTACTCTTTCCTCGCTGATATGCGGCGATTTGCTGTTTAGAAATTCCTCTCTTCTTTTCTGTCTTTCTGGACATTTCAGCAATATGTGGGATTCGTTGCCCCTCCCCCCCGCGCGTAGGAGGTATCAACCCATCTCCGGTTTCGCTCCTTGATAAAATGTTATTGTAAGGTCTTCCCTCACTAGTCACTTCCTATGAAATTCACGTTTGTCTGTGTGAAACAGTCAGGTAGGGCAGACTTTGAATTCAATACAGGTTCAGATGACGCATACATCGCACCTATGCATTTGAACATGGGCTCCAGTTCTATGAAACCCTACTGTTCTTCGCGGCAGTTAACTTAATACCTGTTAGGACAAAGGAAAGTGGCAGGCTGGAACGAAAAGAAGCACAGGGCACGCACCTGCAACTGTGTTCTGTCCATTTTAAAAACATCATCTCGTAACTCGCATACATCTTCAGTTACTTTTAAAAAAATGGAGAGAATCGGAGTTCGGGATTCTGTCTCCCTTGCTTTATGGACTACTCTAGTGGCTTGGTAATGAGACCTACTATCACAACGCGATGGACAATATTCTCTCATCAGAGCGAATGTTTTTGGCAAAGGTATCAAGAGGCATGGCCATTCCGTCTTCAGAATAGGAGTGACCGGTCCGTGCTGACTACAGCTGTGTGCAATGTTAGAGGGGATGAGGTATCAAGATGTCTGAATGAATCTACAGTATCTGTACCAGTCCCCTGTCAATACCACGAGAACCCATGGCAGCAAACATTATTCTCTAGCCACCTCGTTGAGAATGTTTGGAGCTAATCCTTGCGCTTCTAAGATGTGGTGATTAATCACATAGACAGCTTTACTTGGAAACCGATGGAATATATTACACTAGTGTGGTAGAATAGTAGTTGCTCATAATCCTTTGCGGATTAGGAAGTTTATTGAAATTGGCATTTCATGGCAGTTTGTCGACCAACATAGACCGACGCATTAAACCACGTATTTTGAAAGGAAAATGAATTTAAGCATCAGAGACAGCAATACAAGTGATTGTTGACTACGTATTTTTCTGACAATATCTAATTTCTTTGGCAATGTCGCATCATACCAGAATAGGATTTGTTGGTAATGATCCTTCGTAACCAACACTTTCGAGATATTTCAGATATTCATGGAATCAAAATTGTAGATGTGTTTATTACTACGAATATTTTTCAAGTATTGGTTTTCGAATACACTGTTTCCGTAGGAATTTTAAACTTTGTTCAGATTATAAAAACAGGTGTTCTGCCTCTCTGGTTATCAAAAAAATTTCCTCATGAACTGAAGAAGTGAATTCGTCGGTACAGGATTTCTTACGTTCCAAAGCGTACGGACCACAATATACTTTGTGCCTTGACATAGATATAGAGGAGCACACAGCTCCTGCATGCGTTCTCCCAGAGGTGACCCTGCTCACGGCTTTGTATCTCTCCAGGGAGTCCTCTTTAAATCGGACAAACAGATGCTCCCCTTAAGGCCGAGGAGTTCTGCGAGGAAGAAAACTGAATTTATTTACGAAATGTCACAGAAGGCCGAACGTTTCCATCGATTCTCTGCGGATCTGTGTAGCTTATCCCCTGTACAATTTTCCTGCCTTTCTGTTTACGTCAAAAGTACAAGGTACGTTACGTTAATAAGATTTCGCCTATTTCTTCAACGACGCCTATACGTATTTGTTAAACTAAAAAAAAGTTTTCAAATTTGCTGCCATAATACTCGAGAACTGTAGGCTAAACATTGCTGATAATTTAATTAAACTGTCATTTTTCGTTTTGTTATACGTCCGCGAATGTGTGGGATCTAAATGACTTATGACATACGAAAGAAAATAGACTGCCGGTATTCTGAGAATGGTGTGCCGAGGGAAATATTTTGTCCGAAGAAATAAGTAACAGGAGGCTGGAGACAAGTTGGCAATGAGGAGCTTTGTAAATTGTAAGATTAAAGGCAAAGGTAAAAATCACCTCCATGATTGCTTTTGCAAATACAGGGGAAAGGAAAATATAAATCCAACTTATTCGCAACCTCGGCGCTAGAGGGGTGGGGGGTGAGTGGGTGTTGAACGCCACGTCGCAGCTACTTTGTCGTTGAGGAATACCCGGTACCCATTGTGCAGGAGGCTTGATGGGCTTCGGGGATGCCCTGGACGGGGACGAAAAATCTCGCTTCCGCCGGGATTCGATCTCCGAACCGTCCGGCCCGTAACGAGTCGCTATATAGACTGCGCTATCAAGGTGTCTTTATGGATTGTCCTTATCCAATGGTATTAGGGCCACAAAACAAGAGACTGTTTAGTCGGGTTATGTGGCACCCACAGAAAAGAGAAATGCAAACAGAGTTGTGGTGGGAAACACAAAGGAACGAGACCATGTGGAGAGACCTACGCCTATAATATTGTAGGAGAGGCAATGAAGGCGAATTCGCGTGCCCGTTATTGTTGGAAAAGCAATTATTATTAAATATTTTGAGTGTGTGTATTTGTAGCCTTGCCTTAGTTACCCGGCATGCAAATAAGATATTTCCTACCTCATATTGTATTGTTATCTGTGGCCTGTCTGACCCAACCCTATTTTTCCAAATTATCCCATAAATGGCAAGATTTTCTTAAAAATAGTTAAAATAATTGTGTGCTTTGATTTAGCGTGGTACTATCGGAAATGTACTATACACAGGTGTTCATGTAAAGTACCCGTTATTCTAGCTAGTATTTAATGTAACTTAAAGCTCTCGACGTTTTTGTAGAAACATCATCAGATAACAAATTTAATGAAAATCCGTCCAGGAAGAACAGAGTTTTTTCACGAGTGCAGAGGGGCGGACAGACAGACAGACACAAGGGAGCTAATTGTCGCTTTTCGCAATTTTGGAAATGCTCCTAACAACTTACCATAAAGAAACAAGACGATGAGTAGTGGAATGGATTCGTCTGGCTATTGACAGGGACAAGATTCAAACTACTGTGAACACTGTAATTAACTTTTGAGTTTCGTAAATAATTTCTTGATTAGATGAAAAACTGTCATCTTCTCGTAAAATCCGTACTGCAAGAAGTTAGCTAATGACGTTTGAAGGGAAAGCACTCTTTAACTTTAGAAAGGGTCGTTGTCTACAGAACCACTACACGTACGTCAGAAATTGAAGAGAGAGCTCACACCTAATTTATGGATTTTTACTCATTCCGAAATGTGGAATGGGAACTATTCCATTAAGTATTCTACATTCCACAACATTACTAACTAAAGGATGGTTGATTTTTTAAATTTAATATTAGTCTATATGAAGTGGGCCGGGTAGCCCAGTCGGTATAGCGACTGGGCTACGGGCTGGACGGTCCGGGATCGAATCCCGGTGGGAACGAGATTTTCCGCCCGTACAGACCGGCCCTGACCCCGGTAGATTCCTCCCTACCCCATTATTTTTATCTAAGTTACGTCTATGAAAAAGTGCATGGAATTACGGTCAACTGTTGTTTTACATTTTACGTTTAGTAAAACTTGCAGAGCTTCTTAAATTCTATTCTGTAAAATGTAATTATGCAGGATGAATAACTTGTTTGTCAACACTAACTGATTTACTTTGTTTCGACCCACATCGTTACGTCACTTAAGTAAACACGAAGTGTGCCATCAGAGACATTTTTATGTGTGTACTTAAATCTCTATCAGAGTAGCTACAGACGTTTTATATAGTGGGCTGAATATGGCTACATTATTTGCTTTACTTCTTTCCCCTGAAAGCCGAGCAGGTTCAATATGCGATATGAATAATTCATAGCATCTACGGATATGCAAGGCTACAAACGTTTCCCTGTATTTGTGACGCTTTGAGGAAGGTTCTTAACAAACTTGAGGGACGATCTTCTCTTACGAACGCAAATCACGAAGCGTCGCATCTGAGTTAGTACTGAAAAAGTAAGCACAAAATGTAACAATATTGCATGTATAAGTATTTTACTCTGGAATAGACCTCTTTTTGAGTGGCTGACACCGCCAGTCAGTAGAGACATTTTCCTTCTAAATGCCACTTATTATTTTATTGTACTTCGTATAGGCTCAATATGTTTCGGGTATTACTATGCCCATCATCAGGAGCTTACAACTATGTTGATGATTACCACATTGGTCGTTTCGTTCTTGGTTTGCTGTATGTTGTAGGTTAGGTGCGGTTAGGCTGGAGTAGTGTCCGGAATGCAGGCTGCAGCAAACCAAGAACGAAACGGCCAATGTGGTAATCAACATCATAGTCGCGAGCTCCTGATGATGGGCATAGTAATGCCCGAAACATGTTGATTCTATAAGAAGTACAATAAAATAATAAGTGGCATCTAGTTGGTTTTTTATTCTTCAGTTATCACAATCATACACGGTCCAATAAACATCAAATTTTCCTTCTTTTGAGCAGCCATAATTTTTACTAGCCCTACGGTTTACACTGGTCCATGTCCAAGCATCACACATTTCTATCCATCTCCTCTAGTCCTATTTATTTAAAATTAATAGGGCACATACGCACACTGGTTAGTTTAAAGCAACAACTTCATGCCAGTCCATCCTTATGTCCGCATAGGACAGCTAGCATCGCAGCTGGCATTTTCGTGAAACTCGTATTTGGAATTCTTAATCAAATTTCTCGATATTTTTCGATTTTGGTTAAAATCGGGTAAAAATAAGACACATCACATGAATGTCTGCGTGGGGTTACGATTATATATATTATTGAAGTGGACTGGTTTTTTCTGCTAGGTACGACATGAGGTCGAAGAAAAAGTTGTAGATCTAAATAGCAATGCAGCATTATCGACAGTTAGTCTCGCTGTTTACGTACTAAATACAAGTTATTTCGTCGGTTACGATAAGTGGGTTATGATAAACTGTAAGTATGTTTCTAAGACACGCTGGAAACGTAATGTGTGTTGTGTAAGGTGTAGGAAATCACATATCAAATACTCGCATGTTCAATACATTTCTGGAAAGAAAGTCACCAATTTAAAATATAGGAAGAAAAGCAGAGCTAATGCAGCAAGAATGTTATGCTCTGCAAATATTTCCAAGTTTTTATTAAATATTATCCTTTCATGTACGATTGTCTCAATTCAGAGAGAGGATTTTCTTGATCAGATGAATATTAACTGATCAATACTTGCCACAGGGTAAGGCAGTTGCAAACATCATGGGCCGATCTCCTAACGTAAAAAATTCTGTAATTAGGCAGGTCTACAATTTCATGTGTGGAGCTTTATCCTGCACATACTACTGTTTCCCTTACATTGAAGTTCCTTATATGGGTTCTTGGCATTGTGTCTATTTACGTGCCGCTTGTGTGGTCATGACGCAAGCAGCATGTACGTAGCATATTCCACTGTTACCACTGCATTATCATTTCGTTCTTTAACAACGCAGACTGGGAGAAATGCAAACCATTGTACGGAAAGTGGAACATTTAGCCTTGTTAGTACGTTACGTGTAGAAACAAGTGACCTCATTTAAAAACACAGTTCTTTTTAATGCTTTAGTATGTTTTACAATGTTAGGTAAATGAAACATCGACATTCACCTTTATAAAAAATAAATTTAATACATGCTAGTTTTTGTAATGGAGACAGTGAGATTGCTTGAAAAGTGTGATAGAAGGAGTTTATTAATGGCTGAGCACGGTTAGAGTTCTTTACAAAGATGGCATTTATGAATGTATTGACAATGATTATGATGTCTGGGACAAAAACCAAGACAACAATGTGTCTAGTCATATTTGTTAATACAGCAAAGTTTGTTTGTCATTTAATGATCTACCGAACAAGAGAACGGATCTCTTCAAGGTAGACTTTTTAAGAAATCTTGTAATTCGGCATTGTTGGCTGTCTCCTTTGTTTTATTAAATTCTTCTCAAAATGTTTTAACAGTAAAAGCTAAAAATTGGTAGTGCTGCCTCAAGCGGAGGCCAAGGAAGGCTAACACATTTTATGCACATCCCTTGGCCTCCGCTTGAGGCAGGACTGTCGATTTCAGCGTTTAGATTTGTATATAAACGCGGTAGGAAGCTACTGTTTCTTATTCACACGTTGTTTATGGTCCGTTGATTTCCGAAAGAATTACCTAGCATCAAGCATTGGTGAGCAGAAGTTTTGATATTTTTTAAGATTAAAATGCTGTTATTTTTGTCGCTGAAATATTTTACTGATTCTATTTCACAATCATTCACATAGGTACAATATTTTAATTAAATTTATATCTGATTGACTCAAATTAATAGTTAAAATTTTAATCACAAATTTGTAATCGAAAATATTGTGATCTACAATTGGTACACTGGTGTCTGATGATCAGACGCCTGTGGCCAACAGCCCAGCTTTGTTGTTGTACATTAGAAAAATTATAATATTAAGGTGTATTTTGTTGATGCTAAGATGGAATGAAGAATGAGCATTCCTAAACTGATGAGGAAACAAATAATAATTATGCCAATCGCGACCAAGAAATGAATGCAAGGCAATGTGCGAACGTGGCAAAGTGATTATTAGCAGGATTCTAATATCAGAATGAGGGATAATCTCTAATAACCTCTTGTAAGTGTAGTATTGAGGAATTAGAGGGGGAGTAAACGCTTCTTAATCTACAAATTCCACAGAGCGTCACAAAGTTGTATTTGTCAAATAAACGAGTTATTAGTAGGTTTGTATTCTTTAAATTTCTGAACACGTGCAAAAGCCTATATAACAATGAGAAAGTGATTATGATTATGATTATGATGATGAGACGATGACGACGACGATGGCAGTCACGACATTAATAATTCAATTAGTTACTTAACGTGCTGGCTCAGCAACACAAATACCAATTACGAAGCCTAAACGTCTAATAACGGACAAGAAAATGAATAAATTTGTGTCTGAACAGCCCCATAACATTCCTTCAGGTATTCGACGTGCTTATGCACGAACCGACTCGGCAAACATAAACAGTTCGAATGAAAAAAAGCCGCATCAACACACGAAACAGACTAAAAACTGACCAATACCGCTGAATAATAAGGAAATGTAAATCATCAATAGTTAATATACACCCTCAAGACAGATAAGTACTTTGTATTATATTATATTATATTATATTATATTATATTATATTATATTATATTATATTATATTATATTATATTATATTATATTATATTATATTATATTATATTATATTATATTATATTATATTA
>Ga0123355_10014081_pt1 | contig 12481 bp, 10 predicted proteins | sample TergutEmb28metaG_3_FD_89872 | JGI IMG/M metagenome (GOLD analysis project Ga0123355, IMG submission 89872) | Embiratermes neotenicus P1 segment gut microbial communities from Petit-Saut dam, French Guiana - Emb289 P1 | ecosystem: Host-associated > Arthropoda: Insects > Digestive system > Gut ...
AAACTCAAACAAAAATCGAACCAAGAACAATACGTTCATTTTGTTAATTCAATAGAATAGTCGCAAGCTCCTGATGATGGATATATTAACGTCCGAAACATGTTGAGCACATAAGAAGTAAAATAAAATAGCAAGTGACATCACGTTGGTCTTTAATTCTTCAGCTATCACAATGATGCACGGTCCAATAAACGTAAGGTGTTAGTTCCTTCGAAGTACACATATTTACCACATACTTTATAGCGTAAGCCATTTAACATATAACAGCATGATGTTTTCATGCATGTCCATTTCGGACAAAAAAATTATCATTAAAAAACAAAAATTTTCTTCGGTACAAATATAATATGCAAATCCTGTTGGCTGCGTACACTAAGGCGTGGGTCGGTGGCCATTCGCTTGAAGGGATTACGGGTTCGAATCCCGCCGGAGACATGGATGTCTCTTGTGAGTATCATGTGTTGTCAGGTACAGGTCTTTGCGGCGGGCCGATCACTCTTCCAGAGGAGTCCTACCGATTTTTATGTGTATACCTCAGTGTGACCTCAGATTCTTTTAACGTAAGAGTATGAAAATACACGATGAAAATCTGCTGCAAGTAGCTGGTTTATATTAATACTGTACACACAATTAATGTCTTTAATGGGATAAATGCCACTTCGATTTTGTGGTTGAAGCGATGTGTTATGTGCCTGCCTGAAGTGAACAAATGAAGATTACTTAAGCTTACTCAAGTGACTGCGGCAAGATACAAATCAGCGCCACTGTATTTCACGTTGAGGAGTCTGAGCCGATAGGCCATGTCTCAATAATTTTTAACCCTTTAAACCGTACCGCTTATAGCTTTGCTTCATTTATGTAACGCTAAAAGTTATACATTCTGCACAAATAATTCTGCGGCTTGTGTGAATCTCAAAACAAACGGCGGTTGCTTCTCTATACGAAATTAACTGACTCGCTTTTATAACAGAAACGGGGAGTGTTTACTGCGTGGTACGAGGTGAAACTTTTAATACAACTCAGGTTAATTTTCTTCTTTAAAAAGTGTTTTCTTTTGTTTCTTGTGTGATGTGTGAAATAACTTGTTACTCACGTCTGTTTGACACACTTACTGCTCGGCGGGTAACAAATTCATATCGTTGTTACATTCCATTATAAATTACAGTTTGAATTCTAGAATTTACCTATTCTTATCCAATCTTCCTTTATAGCTTGTGTTTGAGTCAGCGCTTCCACACACGCTCCTCTGAATTCTTGGTTTAAAGCATGAATAAATCTACAAATGAACTGCCACATATTTCATTAATACAGAATTCCAATCAAGCGCAGAATTTGGTTAATCAGAGTTACTTGAGAGTAAACCAGTTAAAATCAAGATATATAAACGATGGTGAAACCAGCTGTGGTGTTTGCGGAGTGAAACATGAGCTGTAACTGAGATGGATAGGACTGAGTACATGGGACAGGACTACATACAGAAGAATACATGGACCGGTGGCAGAGCAAGGAATATGGAGTATAAGAACTAATCAGGAGATGAGGGGGCTATATAAAGATCTAGACGTATAAACACTAAAAAGAACAGATTGGAATGGACTGGACATATAGTACGAATGGATCAGGGGGAAGGATAGTTAAAAAAGTATATGAGAGTAAACCGGGGGAAAGTAGAAGGGGAAACGTTAGATTGAGATGGCTGGAAGACTGGAGAAGGAACAGTGGGAGATGAAAGTTAAGAGCTGGCGACAGACGGCTGTCGACAGGGAAGAATGGGTGTTCGTAACTAAGGAGGCCAAGGCTGTGAGAGGACCGTAGAGCCGAGGAGTAAGTAAATAAGTAAGTAAGCAAGCAAGCAAGTAAGCAAAAGTTACTTGTATATGACAAATGTATAACATAACTGCAACAGCTCACGCATGTACCATGTCTTTTGTATGTGGTTATACGTACCATGAAGGGAGTTTTCGGAAAGTGATTGGTAGTACGGTACCTACTATCACGTACAAAGACTCCGCAATGCGATAGCGTTGTAGATGATGCCCCAGACGCGGTTGGTAGCGTACTGGTAAGCCCAGATGTTGCTATTACTGGGCAACGTAATTACAAGCAGTGAAAGGTCAGAGGTTGCCTCGATGTGACCTCACGACGAAGCCGCGTCATGTGGGCACGTGCTCCGCCCTATACCATCATTAAACATAGTCCGAAACCAATACAACAACCAGCTGCAGCAGCAGGAATTCAGCAAACATAGCATTAAAACTGCTCGCCGGAGAGACTGTTGCACTATTAACGTTCTCCTTGTTGAATGGATTAGGCTGTTGACCTATTCCGATTCAGAATTAATTATGAATGTTGTACGCACAGGAAGATTCCGTGAATGGAGACCAGACATTACAGTTTTGAAAAACAAGCTGCGAAAATTTCGGGCTTTAGCAGCTGTGCAGTTGAGCGCCGTTGTGCGGCTTGGGTTGGTACATGGTTACCGGCGTTTCGGGACAGCCTATCGGCCTCATCCTCAAGGGTCAAGCTGTCGCCTTGAACTGCCTGACCGATAGAATGTCGCCAAAAGTCAGTAAACATCTGTCAACCTACTCCACCTAATATCGCAAAACGGTGAAGGGCTGAACTAGCTAGGAACTAAGCTTACAACTTCATGCAGCTGAGTCATTCTTGAGACACGTATCATTTCTCATCTAGGTAAGAAATTCTCCGCATTTTTGGTCCCGGAAGGTTGACGACCGTGTTCAGAAGAGTCCTGTAACAACTCCTGATACGACAACGTTTTTCCATCTTATATCAATGACAGGCGCCTGAAGGAATTACTATATGATCTTTTGTAGAAATAAATGGGGGTGGCGGAAATTGTTAATGTCGGATTCGTCTACCTGGTTTATGGTAAAGATGAGAACAAGTCAGAGGAACTGCGAGTTGGCGTTGAAGGACGGCGCGTCGACAGGTGGTAAGGCAAGTCGTTAAAGGCAATTACGCAATTTAATTGTTCCAGATTATTCTCTGGTAGGCCTAAATTTTCCGCACAGAAATTATAACCCACAGAAAAGTACTAAATATCAACCGGCGGGTAGAACCCGATCAAAATGCCTCGCAAATGACTTTTCTTAGAAGCTGGAACAGTCTGCGGCTTCAACTATGAAGGAAAGAGAAGAAATACTTATGGTTGTAAACTAGAGGGAACATTTTTATTAACATTGTTTAAAAACCGGTAATACATGGGCAAATAAATGTTGTTAGAATGCACTGTCACGTTAAAACAAATGTTACACTGCCATCGCAATTCACGCGATACTCAGGTACGTCACATTTCTTTACACATTTTCTAACAATTACCCAACAATTTTCTATAACCTACTGACATATACGTTCATTGTATTTCATTTAATTTGCTTACCGTTTGTTATTACAATAAAAGTCCGCATGAAACCCGAAAATAACATAAAAGAAAGAAAAGAATAAATGAATGACGCAGCGCGAAAAGAAGAAGAGTTGAGTAAACAAGATACAGGCCGATGAAAGAGATACCATGTTCTCTTGTTCTATATGTGAACAATGGCTCATCACCCCTATAAAGAGCAAGAAAAATATTACACTACCAACAACAATCAACTAAAAAACAATAATTCCAACAAAGAGGAACAAGAATTGCTTTGTCCAAATGCTGTTGAACCTCTGTGTTGACTGTAAAGTGTGCAGATCACCCGACACTACAAATTACGACCACGACAAGGCAGATGTCGGGAGATTATCAGAAAGACAGCCAAATTACACCTAACTCACTCCAAGAATCTCATTTGTTATACTACAATGACCTGATATAATATTCTTCTGACATATATTGTTTATTTTTCAAATTCATGCCTTCTGTATTGTACTACTTTATACCAGTCGATGTTCTGTGCTGATAATTGGGTTGTTGATCCTTCTGCAGGTTATCTTTAATTTGTTTGTATACAGAACAATGTACATGCTTTGATCAGTGTGTACCTCATATTGGTACTGCAAATACTTATATTATTCAGAGAGTGTAATTATTTCTTAATTCATTTCACTCCATCATGTTTGTTAAGGGAATAAGTTTGTCTATGTCGGACGTACTCAGACTAATTTATTAAAGGACCAATTATTTACAATCCGATAGAGACGTAGACTGAACATAAATAAACCTCGTACACGGCTTACATTTTAAGACACTAGATTTCCATCATTGGCTAAAGGTTAAACTATGTAAAGGAACACGGAAAATAAATTATTCTGATAGGCTCATATTTGCATAATCACTATCCTTGGTTCTGCTTTAAAACTCATATTTACACACCCAGCGTTAACACGAGTTATTTTACTATTATTTCAGCACGTACTTGAGTAGTTTATTTATTTATTTATTTAATTTAATCGGTTCCATAGAATCCAGTACATGTTTATGAAAACCTTTTGGATATAGAACCAGTCATATTACAACAAAAGATATTAAACTAGTCTACAATAAAAGTATTCTATTTATAAAAACCAAGACAAGTAAAGATATAACTATATCTCATTTCAAGTAACATGAACCGAATTTAATAATAGAATGTAAATTAGCCATGGTAAATGGCATTTAAAATCTTGAAAGTAATATGAGAGAGATTATATGTATGTAGTTTCCCTAAGACTTTCCTTTGTACAATTTATTGTATCCTTATACCTTGTTTCGAATTATTATAATTTACTGTTTAGTATTTGTGTTGGTGCTGGAAATATTCTTCCAATGAGTAATATGAGTGGGTACACAAGAAATTTTTTAATTTTCTTGAGGGAATCTTCGTTGTTGTGGTGGATGCAAAATTTTCGTGGACCTCGAATGTGTTTTACTCTCACTGCCTCCCAACCAAAACAATACAGCTCACCCCTCCAACATGACTTAATCTCCATTTTAACCTCATGCTCTAATCTACGATTACGGCTTCCGAGAGGTCTGTTTAAGTTTTCTGACCAAAGTTCTGCATGATTCTCTGGTCTTCTCCGTGTACCTCAGTCTTTTGATTAAATAATTATAGCTAATATTTAAGTGAAACTCCCAAAGTTCCACCCCTTTTCATAGTTCGGTAGATTCTGTTATAATTAGTAAGTCCATAAATCAAGGCAGAGGACAAAGGGCCATTATAAAAGGAAAGATAATTGGATAGAAGTGACAAGACTGCACAGAGTGATGAAGGAATTATAACTGAAGAGGCAGAAATGATAAAAACAAGTAAGAAGGAAACTCGTAACGCCGAATTCGAAGCAGGTTTTCTGTTTCCACTAACGTCTTCACACAAATGCTAATATGTTCCCCAAGATCCAAGTTGCTACCGCACGCTTCCAATACACCTCTACCTATTTAAACTAATCGAAGTCAATTTTTCTAAATGTCAACACAGCCACATGGTCTTTATAAATTTGCATTAACGAGAAATTCAAAACTCCGCGGCCATTATTTCAAGTCACTACTTCTATCAAGCCACTAACTCTCAGCATTCTAACGTCTGTATTCCAAATTAGACAACACTTAAAAATTCACATCCAGTGACAGAACACACTATGTCCTGTTGTTTACTTAAATAACAGCTGATAATTCTAAGAATCTTTTGGGCCGGGTAGTTCGGTCGGTGTAGCGACTGACTACGGGCTGGACGGTCCGGAATCGAATCCCGGTGGGGACGAGATTTTCCGCCCGTCCAGACCGGCCCTGGAGCCCACCAATCCTCCTGTAAAATGGATACAGGGTCTTTCCCGGCGGTAAAGTGCGGCAGGGGCGTGCTGCTGACCACTCACCCCTTTCTAGTGCCGCAGTCATGGAAGAGTAGAGCTATACCTCTACCCACCCTGTGGGCCACACCGGGCCTGTAACGGGATCACTTTACTTTTTACTGTTTTTTTAATTATAAGAATCTTAGTAAACACGCATTTACACTGTGTGCACTAAATACAGAATTACTGAAAATTAAGGTTCATGATGGTAGCCACATTAGTTTCAGAGGCAAGATGATTTTATACAATAATATGCAATAATCTAACCGAGTAGAGCCTAGTCGAGTCGAACAGAGTATCGTTCAATGCAATAGGCCGCTGCAAAGCGCAGACCTATTTGCTTTGCACCGAAGTCATGTATACCTCTGACACACTGCTGGAGTCGATTTACTTCGAACCGAGAGAAGCGAGGGGCTGATTTTGTAGCATCTTAGCCATGATTCGGTTAGTGTGCTTGCAGCTGTATTGAAAGTATAGTTAAAACTGTCCGTGTTCTTTCCACAAAGACATATGCGCGAGTGGTGCCATATATCCACATATTATTTGCCTAGAAGGTGTGTGGTTAGCTTCACGTTACTTCTGTTTACCCTCGGGACAGAAGGTCTCCTCTACCCAGTGAATTGGATCCTGGGAGGACCACAGCGCTAGCCTAGACGTCTTGGAGAATGCAGCCTTAGGTGAAATAAGAAATCATAAAATACCTTCGGAATTTCAAAATACGTAAACACTTTAATATCCAACTAATTCACAATATATAATATGTAGATACAATTAAAATTATAAAATATTTAAAAGTGTTCCAACATGTTTCGGATCACAGAGGATCCATCATCAGGGAGCCTTGTACATTGCTTGGTTAAAAGTTACAAGAATGATTCTATCGTGTCCGTTGACATGGACAAGGTCGGTGTTATGACAACATATTCTGACCCGTTGCGCGCGCGCGCGCGCGCGCGTGTGTGTGTGTGTGTGTGTGTGTGTGTGGTCCACTGTATATGAAGTGCCTTCATATACAGTGAACTACACACACGCACAACGGGTCAGAATATGCTGCCATAACAGCGACCTTGTCGATGTCAACGGACACGATAGAATCATTCTTGTAATTTTTAACCAAGCACTGTAAAAGGTTCCCTGATGATGGATCTTCTGTGATCCGAAACATGTTGGAGCACTTTTAAAATATTTTATATTTTTAATTGTATCTACATATTATATATTGTGCATTAGTTGGATAATAAAGTGTTTATCACTCATGCACGGTGCAAACATGAAGATCCAAATTACGCGTATTTCCAAAGAGTACTTGTTTTGTAAATTGGGACAACTTAAAGCACACCGGCCGTGTTATGAGCTTGTCGAAGTCACTGTGTAATTACGATGAAGACAAAAAGCGGTTAGCGCCATTTAACTTTCTCACGGCTGTGAAATTTCACCACTTTGGGCCGGAACTGAAAGACAGATATAACGTGCAGCATACTGGAATTCAATTAGCGGTCCCATCAGAGCTATCACAATGATATCACGTTTGGCGTTTTGCGCATTAGACTGCGCATGAAGCTACACAACTTTCGTCGTCAAAGGTTTCACAAAGCGGCTTACTGTGTTATAATATCGCCTAGTCTGGCGGATAAAAAGGTAAAGCAGTCCCATTACAGGCCTGAACAAGCCCAAAGGTTTCCAGGAAGTCAAGGTTCCCAGATTTGGTGACAACGGTACAGGATGGTAGTAGGTTGTCAACTTTACGCGCCGGCCGCCTTTACCCCCAGGAAATGCTCCTGGTACTCATTTCTGTTAGAGGCTGAGTCGACCCCAGGGCCATAGTGCGATCGGAAGGATTCGATGTTAATGAAAAATTCCAGTGAAACTAGCTGGGATCGAACCCGCGACCTTCCTATTTGTAGCACAGCGCCTTAACTACTGTGCTACCGCGCTCCCCAGTCTGGCGGGTAAGTACCAGATTTTCGGAGGAACAAAGTGACTTCTACCTTAAAGATGCAGGCAGTTCTTACACTAAAATGGCGTTACGCACTTTACTTTACCTTCAATTTATGCCAACCTCAAACGATGCACTTTACCCATACAGGTCGACAATTCGTGTTCTGGTGTCTGTGTCGGGTTTGTTACAAGGAAGTTCTGCATCGCTGACAAAAGCTGGAAACTCATTAGTGCCTGGAGGTAAAAAAGATTTCGGCGTGACGGTTTTGCTCGCTGGTGTAAAGCAGAGGTTAACATGTTCATTCATGCCATCCAAATAGGAAGCATAACAGCGAAAATACTGAATAAGAAAGCTCAGCTTACATGAGGTGTTCTTCCAGGTTGGCATTTAGTGGGGTTAAAAATTTTCTTTTTAAAATGGCGAGTTACTAAATATTACTCAGACAATCAGAATCCGCAAGATTCTTTGGAATGACCTCAAACAGATGTTATTCTGTTCGTGTAAATACGGACTGAATTCATCTGGCCTAGGTAGGGACAAGTGGTAAATATTTTTGTCAAAAGGGAAATGAACGTCCAGGTTCTACAAAAAATGGGGAACTTATTGACAAGTCTAAAAACTTGACAAAAACACTGTTCGATGAAGTCCCTTGAATAAAAAAAAAAAAAGCGGAGAAAATAAATTCGACATCTCAACTGCGCATGCGCTCCACTAACACGTAATCTTACCCTCTATAATCCCTTGGATACCTACTCACTTACCAAACCATCTCCTGTTCCTCTTTTCCCATCTTTGTGTTTCCGATTCCTACGAGTATACAACTTTTATTCTACCTTCCTTCCTCCAAGTTACGCCTGTCAATATCGGTACAGAATTTACAGCATTCCGCAGGGAAGATTTATTATGACGAAATTGCCCCCCTCTCCCCTTCCAATTCATTCACACCGTATTTTAATCCTCAACTACAGTTCCGTTACAGCATATAGCATTTTTTTCATTTCAATAGTAACCTTCCCACTGGCCACTACTTATGAAAGTCATTATAATTTTAAATTTGCCAATTACAACTAAGTGTGAGTTTTTATAGTGTTATATTTTAAGCCATGCCGAGGAGATACAATCATGGCTGATGGCTAAACTAAATTACATGGCTCAACACTTTTCTCAGATTGATAACCTGTCGATCAAGTCTGCATTTCAAAGCTGATATTTCTCAGAAAACACAAGAATGGAAAGCCGTTCACAGGGTTTCCAAAGTTTGTTTCTTGAGTTGTTATATTGTTGATAAAAGTGATCAAGACTACATTATCCTATTCCACAGTAACAAGTTATACTGCGGATCAGGCTGAAGGGAATTTTGTTACTTGAACTTGCACCGAACAAGAGTGCTGCGAAACACAATTCGGAGAGTGAGCAGTAACCACTGTTCGAAGCCTCCATTCTGACAACACAGTTTAATGCTGCACAACCAGAGTTCTGCTAACACTTCTTGACAACGCCACTGCTTCATTCAATTAGCACACCAACTAATGTACATATATAATTTTTTTACATTAAAACATTTAAAATCGCTCGAACATGTTTCGATCCTAAGATCATCTTCAGGGAGCTACACTTTTCCTTGCTAAAGTCACATTTTTAAAAACACTCACTGATTAACCCTTTAAACGCCTAGTTAAATCCCATCTGCCATCTGCTGGCATTATTAGGAGCTCACCATATTCTCCACGTTAGCGGGATAAGGGTTAATGTGCTTTACGTAGTGCGAATTTTCTTTGTGAAGACAAATCTTAACGCTTTAAACGCCTAGTTAAATCCCATCTGCCATCTGCTGGCATTATTAGGAGCTCACCATATTCTCCACGTTAGCAGGATAAGGGTTAATGGAAATTAACCAGTGAGTGTTTTTAAAAATATTACTGATTAATGGACATTAATCAGTGAGTGTTTTTAAGAATGTGATTTTAGCAAGGAACAGTGTAGCTCCCTGAAGATGATCTTAGGATCGAAACATGTAGTAGCGATTTTAAATGTTTTAATGTAAAAAAAAACTATATATGTGCATTAGTTGGTGTGCTGATTAAATGACTACGAAATGCACGGTGCAATGATAAAGCCAGTGATTCAGTTTTCCTCCACTTTCAGCGCAGACTTTGCAGCTTTCTGTGCAACTGCACTGTGCCAGTCACCACCTAAAATGCTCAGTTGCCAACTCAAAAGAAACACTGAGGAAGTAAGACTCCACCTATAATACACTTGAATGATGTTAACCGAAAGGAGAGTTAAGAAGGGCCACGTGGCGAACATGGTGGCTTTGTTCATGTTTGTCTGCAAGCAGCTCCGCAGCTTCCTACTCGAATACCAGCGTTTCTTCCATACTGTGAATGTGGCTTGTAGTACACTGGAACGTGTAAACACAGCGTTACCGGCTCTTACGGCCGCTTCTAGCTTCTTTCACTTCCCTCAAACTTCAACATTTTTGCGTTCATATTGTTCCAAATTTATCCAACTCGGGACCTACACCGCATAAATTAAAAAACGTACATATGTCATACCACACAGATATGTGAGGTAGATGGGTCATAGATTGAAGCAATTTTAGCCACGGTATTAGACTAGGGAAAGTGGTGAGATTCACGCCCCAGTCGTATTGGCCCCGAGGAAAATTCCCTGATACCAACTGCATACAAGTGAACTCGTGAACTACAAGCGACTTGCGTGTTATGAGAATTGTCCTGGGACTTTTGGATACACCTTCGTAGGTAGGCCCCAGAAACGGGTTTAATTTTGAAATGTTTATTCTTCAGTCGTGGCTCTAGATAATTCTACGGTATTCGAGTTTTTTTCCCCCCCAAAACATTTTGCTCAGTGTTCCAAGAGGGAAAACAGAGAGACAACAGGAAATATTGTGTACAGTGCTTGAATACAAAAATAAATCCATGTAAAGAGGTTCCGTCGGTGGCAGTAGTCCTTACACTAGTACAGACAAAACAAATAAGAATAAATATACATAAACGAATCAATACAAAAAAATACACTACAAACAACACAAAACACAGCAAATACAAGTACACATATTACCAAAACACCCACACATACACACACCCACACATTACACAACCCACACATATACACAACCACACATTACACAACCCACACATACACACACCCACACATTACACAACCCACACATACACACGACCACACATTACACAACCCACACATACACACACCCACACATTACACAACCCACACATACACACACCCACACATCACACAACCCACACATACACACGACCACACATTACAAAACCCACACGTATACACACCCACACTTTACACAACCCACACATACACACGACCACACATTACAAAACCCACACATACATGTACACACACCCACACATTACACAACCCACACATACACACACCCACACATTACAAAACCCACCCATACACACACCCACACATTACAAAACCCACCCATACACACACCCTCACATTAAAAAATCCAAACATACACGTACACACACCCACACATTACACAACCCACACATACACATGACCACACATTACACAACCCACACATACACAAACCCTCACATAAAAAAAAAACAAACATACACATACACACACCCATACATTACACAACCCACACATACACACACACACACATATACACACACTCACACATTACAAAACCCCCACATACACACACCCACACATTAAAAAACCCACACATACACGTACAGACACCCACACACTACACAACCCACACATACACACACCCACACATTACAAAACCCACACATACACACACCCACACACTAAACAACCCACACATACACACACCCACACATTACAAAACCAACAAATACACACACCCACACATTACAAAACCCCCCCACACACACACCCACACATTAAAAAACCCACAAGCCACACGTACACACACACACATTACACAACCCACACATACACACACCCACACATTACAAAACCCACACATATACACACACATACACACACCCACACATTACAATACCCACACATACACACACCCACACATTACAAAACCCACACATACAAGTACACACACCCACACATTACACAACCCACACATACATACACACACCCACATATTTAAAAACCCACACATACACGTACACACTCCTACATATTACAAAACCCACACATACACACACCCACACATTACAAAACCCGCATAGACACACACCCACACATTTAAAAACCCACATATACACGTACACACACCCACACATTACACAACCCACGCATACACACAACCCACACATTTAAAATCCCACACATACACGTACACACTCCAACATATTACAAAACCCACACATACACACACACACATTACAAAACCCGCACAGACACACACCCACACATTTAAAATCCCACACATACACGTACACACTCCAACATATTACAAAACCCACACATACACACACACATACACACAGCCACACATTAAAAAACCCGCACAGACACACACCCACACATTTAAAAACCCACACACGTACACACACCCATACATTACACAACCCACACATACACACACCCACACATTACAATACCAACACAGACACACACCTACACATTACAAAACCCACACCTACACACACCTGCACATTACAAAACCCACACACATACACACACACACACATTACACAACCCACACATACACACACCCACACATTACACAACCCACACATACACACACCCACACATTAC
>Ga0123355_10014084_pt1 | contig 12480 bp, 5 predicted proteins | sample TergutEmb28metaG_3_FD_89872 | JGI IMG/M metagenome (GOLD analysis project Ga0123355, IMG submission 89872) | Embiratermes neotenicus P1 segment gut microbial communities from Petit-Saut dam, French Guiana - Emb289 P1 | ecosystem: Host-associated > Arthropoda: Insects > Digestive system > Gut ...
ACCTATAACCGGGTTGTTGTAGGCCTATATAGATACAACGATTCTATGATTGCCGGGTATAGAAGATACGTATATGACTCGCCTATGCTGATGTTTGAACAGGGGGCTTGGCTTTCCTTAAGTGGTGGGGAAGGTACTCTAACGCTTACTGTTTTTGGGGGGGCGATTTTGCTGGTAATAGTAGTGGTTTTGGCATTTATTTGCTTTCAAAAGCCGCAACTCGCTCAGAAGCAGTAGGGTGGGTATGATAAAGCCTTACAACAAAGGGGTGGGGGGTCAGATTGCCAAGGTCTTCTCTGTAGAGTTTTTTCAATGCAGAAATAGAATCCTCCTTGCCCCCATGCTCACACTCAAATGCGTCTGCCTCGTATTCATATTTCCGTGAAAGTGCATTGCCCGGTATTTTTAAAATAAGGTCAAGGGGTTGGAACAAAATAAACATTGCATAAACCCCAAAAGCTAAGTTTGCGCCTGCAAAGCCAAAGGCCATGGACACATAGGGGTTTGTGACAATAAAATACCCAAAGGCGACAATGACAATATTGTACAATATATCAAGGGGAAAAGACTTTATTATATGCCGCTTTTTTTCATGCCCTATTTCATGGGCCAAAATGGAGAGGATTTCTTCATGGGTGAATTTTTCCAGTAGATTATCAAAAAGCCCAATGGTTTTTGTTTTGCCAAAGCCTGTAGCAAAGGCGTTTAGCCTTGTGCTTCTTTTAGACTCGTTAACCATGTATATTCCCTTTAGCTTAACCCCTGTTTTATTTGCAAGCGCTGTGATTTTGTCCTTTAGCTCCCCATCCTCTATGGGTGTTAGCTTATAGAAAATCCTAATTAGAAGGGGTGAGATAAAGCTTGTGAAAATATCAAATGCCACAAACACAAAAAAGAATGCGAAAAATACCCAGTTGCCCATTAGCCCATAAAGCCATAAAAACAGTGCCATCAGGCCGCCACCAAGTATTGCAATTAACACTAGCCCCTTAAAAAAGTCTCCAATGTAGGTAAGAGGGGTGGTTTTGTTAAAGCCATGGCGGGCTTCTATAACAAAGGTATGGTATATCCCCAAAAGGCTGCCAACTACCATGTTAATGGCAATTGGGATAAACATAATCAATAGCCCCATTACAATAGTGTTTTGTATGGGGATTAGCGTGTAGAGATAGTGATGAAAATTAAGCAGCAGCATTAATAAAACTATAATGGTGCTTATGCTCCCGCTTACAATGGAAAACTTATTAATATCCATTGTGTATGCCATAAATTTTTTGTATGCATTATCATCATACACATCTTTTACGTTTTCTGGGATTTTGGCGTTTCTGTTGGAGTAGTCTAGGTACTGCATTAGAAAGCCAAAGGCCGTTGTTGCGAAAAATATTGCTAAAATTAATAATCTCATATATTTGCTCCTCATCAGTGAGCGAAAATGCAGGCATCAATGCATTTTCGCGAACGGTTTTTGCCGTCAGGCAAAAAGATTTCCTTTATAATGTTTCTTCTACTATGCTTATAGCTTTTTCTACCCATGCAAGCCTTGTCTGGTTCATCATTTCCCCATGCATGGCAACCAGATTCCAATACATAGTCAATTTGTGGTCATAGTCAGGCTCGTCTCGGGCAAGTGCCATCCTAATGCCGCCCTGTGCGGTCTTAAGAGAAAGGCACATTTCTTGGAAAGAATACAGTAGTGCAAGTGCCTGCTCCTTACTAGTGTTTCCGGCAAGTAGCACTCTTAACAGGAAGGCATTTTTCCCGGCTAGGGCATTGTCAACATCTGATTCGGGTGTAGATAGCCAGTTTAACAATTCGGCCTTGCCTTCTTCTGTAATGGTGAAGACCCGCTTGTTTGGTTTTCCCTCTTGTATTACCCGCTCGCCAGAAAGCCACCCCTTTTGCTCCATGTTGGTAAGCTCATTGTAAATTTGACTGCTTTTTGCCATCCAAATATATTTTAGTGTTTCTTTAAACTCCTTGTCTAAGTCGTAGCCCGACATCGGCTCTAAGCTCAACATGCCAAGTAGTCCGTGCTTTAGTGACATAGCATTGCTCCTTTGATGGATACTAACAATCGGAGTATATTAAATATTAGTATTCATGTCAAGGCTTTACTCTTCCCTGGGCTATAAATGGTCTGTAAAAAGACTTCTCTTAATTTTACATACAATAAGCAAAGATAATTCATTTACAGCATGGTAACATTTGCATTATACAAAGCATGTTGAATATATATGTGGTTTTGTGGCAGTTTTCACAAAAATGCTACGCATGTTTTTGCGTAAGCCGAAAATGCCGCTAAAGAAAACCAAGAAGGAGGATATTTATCATGCAGCGTGTCAAAAAAATGCTTGCAATTTTTACCACATTTGCTTTGGTAATGGGGCTAGTCTCGCCCTTTGGGGTAATTGCCGAAGAAACAGAAGGTAATGCTTTCTATGAGCTAGTGCAGGCAGAAGATGACCTCGTGACTGATTACGGGGATGAGGAGCAGTTGGCTACACCAGCACTTTTTGAAGGTTTTGGTGGTGGGGTAAACCTCATACAAAATGCGGATTTCGCCCTTTATGCCGGCTGGGCTCCTGCGTTTCTTCAAAACTGGCGTAATGTGGGGCTTGCATTCGTAGGCCTTGATGGGGGCCAGGGGTTTAGGGTTGCTGGGGATTTTCCAGACTACAACTACACCACGGGCTATGAGATTGACCTAGTACCAGGTGTATATCGCCTAAGCGCATGGTTTGCCCTTGATACGCCTGGCCCCAACGCAGTAATGTACTTGCGTCCGTCTGGTGGCGGCAACCCAGTACCGGGTTCAGAAATTACTCTTACAGGGATTCCATGGACATCATATGAAACCGAATTTACGGTGACAGATGGGTTAACAAATCTTCAATTGTACATGGAGCGTCCTGGCCACACCTTCTGGCTTGGGCCTGTTAGCTTGGTGCGTATTGGCGATGTACCAGGCAATGGCGACGACAACGGTGGCACACCGGGTGTTCTTACTGGTACGCCTTTTGCCAATGCTGGCAGCAGCAATCCGTTATATGCTTTCGATGGCGATCTTGATACCGCATTTTTGTCAAATACCTCTGATTATACACATGGCGTGCCCGGCTATATTGGCTTAAACCTTGGCGGAGCAAACTGGTATAAGCTTACCGCTGTGAGGGTACACCCGGTAGTTGGAGATATGGACGAATGGCATACAGCAGCCTTTGTACAAGGGTCAGTAGACGGCACAACATGGGAAACCCTAGTTGGCTCAGGCGATGATGCAGGCGGCTACTGGATAAGAAACATAGGAAATACCCAGGCATGGTTCACACTTCCAATATCAGACGACACACCCTTTAGGCATTTCAGATTAGTTGGCGGTGCTAATCACTCTATCCTAATAAGGTATGCCGAAGTTGAGTTCATCGGCTACAGGGTAGACGGCGACCCAGGGGATTGCGGCGACTGCGGCGTGTGTAACGACTGCCTTAATGATGACTGTAATATCTGCGGTACATGCGATGCCTGCTTATTACTCGAAGGCCGCAACCGCATCCTAAATGGCGACTTTGTAAACACAACATGGCTGGGCCCACCAGCTTATGGTCTTCAAAATTGGAGGCAGACGCCTACAACTTGGACAGGATTTGAGGCACTTACGGGCGGCAATGTTGGTGACTGGCATGGATATAACTACACCTCTGGCTACACAATAACATTGGAGCCGGGTGTATACCGTTTAACCACATGGTTTGCCCTTAACGATGCCTTCACAAGCGACTATGCACAAATGTACTTGAGGCCATATGGCGGCGGCACCGCCGTTGTCGGCACAACTACCGTAATGGACCAAACACCTTGGACTTTCTACGAAACAACCTTTACTGTGACAAGCGAGCTAACAGGCCTTCAATTATTTATATCCCGCCCCAACAACAGGCAATTTTGGCAGGGGCCAACAAGACTTGTGCGTATAGGAGGCGACCCAGAGCCAGAGCGGCCACCGGACAGTAATGTGGATGGCGACCTTATCTTCCATCTAAACAACGACTCTCTTTACGATACCTGGTTTGTCTTTGGCAATAACCCAGATGTTGGCGTTATTGTAACAAGGCCGACCAATGTGTACTATGGCCTTGGGGCATTGCGGGTGACAACCGATAATGGCCATGGCGGGTTTGAAATCCATTTTTACCATAGTGCCCCCTGGATGGCTAACCTTACCCTTGAGCCCCACCGCCACTACCATGTTACAGGGGTAACAAGAGTAACCGGCACAGCCCCAGCGGGAATCCATGTTGGCATATTCCACAGGAATGCCCTGGCGTTTTTTGAGAACGATTTATATCCATTTAATGTGCTGCCAATGGGCGATGATTGGACAGAGTTTTCCTTTGATGTCTTCACCCAGCCTAATCACAGTGGTGGCTTTGGATTTGTAATGCGTGGCAACAACTTAACAGACGGCGCATTCTACTTCGCCAATATGCGGGTATACGACATGGGCGCACTAGGCCCTATCGAATGCCCAGAATGCGGCGAGTATGGCGACGACTGTATCTGCTGCCCAGACTGTGCAAGATACCCCTGCGCATGTCCCCCAGTTGACTGGGATGTTGAGTTTATTTTCGGCAATATTTTCAATGAAGGGGACGCTTCTGTTGCCAACAGCTTTAACAATGGCGGATGGAGCTACAACGGCGTAACAGTAACAAGCGAAGGCCGCGGCACAGGTGAGAATGCACTGCGCTTGAATGGCTTTGTAGGCTTCCACCCTGTTGCCCTTGAGCCAAACACAGAATACAGAGTGAGAGTTTTGGCCCGCAACGCAGAGCCAGGCGCATTAATTGGCCCACAAAGGCCGTTGATAGGTGTTGATACAGATGCTGGGCATAACAAAATCTCATTCCAGTACAACTCTGCAAGCGAAGATGCAGAAGGATTTTCAGGCGACAGGCATAACTTGTATATCACAAGCACAGATTTTGAATGGGTAGAAATAACCTTCACCACCCCGGCGGATATTCAGCCAAACTGGAGCCAAGATATTATTGTCGTATTCGCAATGCGGGCTTCAACTGCGTGGATTCAAGAGTTTATTGTTGAGCGCGTTTCTGATGGCGAAAATATTTTCAATAACGGCAACTCCGATATTTCCGGCCTAAGATTTGATACAACATGGGAAGGGAGCTTTAATGCCACCCGTGAAGGCCAAGGCCTGCCAACAAACACCGTAAGGGTTGCACCCGGCGGATACGGCCAGGTAGAGCTGCCCATAGAAGCCGGCAGGGTATACGATGTTCGTGTGCTTGCAAGAGGCAACGGCAACATTTCCATTGGTGGTGTACTTGATATCCAGGTAGACAGTGACGAGTGGGTTTGGCATATAACCACCTTAAACGTACCTTTCGACTTTGATGATATCAACGCATATATAGCCATGCACGCCACATCAACAGATGTTCTTTGGGTAGAGGGCATTATTGTAATAGATCAAAACCCACCTGCCCGCCCAGCTACAATTAATGTTGACCCAACCACCACATTCCAAGAAATTGAAGGCATGGGCTTTTTTGGGCCTGAGGGTGTATGGTGGGAGTCTTGGTGGCGGGACATGCATAGCCCGGAATGGATAGACGAGATTTTAATCGACATGGGTGTCACCATGTGGCGAAATGAGGTTTATTCACTTCTTAATCCAGCTTGCGGTGTTGGCGAAAATCCACATCTTAATCCTGATTGTACCGGTACGTATTTCTGTTGCTTAAGCGATATCGACCGTCCACTTGGAAATCAAGACACTTGGTGGGAGTTGCAGCGCCCTGTAGTTGTAGACCTTTGGAATCGTGCCCAAGAACTTGAGGTTGACTTCCGCATAATCCTAAGCGTGTGGTCGCCTCCAGGGCAATGGAAAGACAATGGCACTACAAAAAATGGCGGAACACTACTGCCCCAATACTATGAAGCTTATGGACATTGGTGGGTAGCCGCACTGGATATGTATAGGGAAGAAGGCATTGAAATTTATGCTATAAGCCTACAGAACGAGCCTATGTTTGCCCAGGGCTTTAGCTCTATGGTTATGACCGCAGAAGAATACATTAACATGTTACTTGTTACGGTTCCAATCATAAAAGCAGCATATCCCGATGTTTTGATATTTGGCGCTGAGTGTATGCTTGCATTCCAAAACGGCTGGGCAATGGGTGGCATTTTCAATTACAACCAGCGGATTGAAGCCAACCTGCGCAATACAAGCCCTGGAGACCCAGGCAGCTTGCATGGCTTGTTTGACAGGTTTGCTGTTCATGGTTATTACGATGGTGTAATTTCAGAAGCTATCGAAAACCATAGGCACTACTGGACACAAGACCGCATAAACCACACCATGCGCCCACGGTGGATGACAGAAACATCCGGCTATGGCTACCACTGGCTAGACCAAGTGCGTACCATAAACAACTGGACAGGAAGTATCCCCGGCGCGTTAAACCTTGGTATGGCAATGCAAATGGCATTGTTATACGGAGATTTGTCTGCCTGGGTTTACTGGCAAGGCTTTAACCACGAAACAGACAGCATATACAACCTCTGGAGCCCCTATGACAACAGAAATAAATATGCTGTGTCCCAGCACTTCTTTAGATATTTGCGTCCCGGCACTGTTAGAATCGACTCTAGCGTAACCGGCACTGTGGCAATAGACGACTTGCTTGTTACCGCATACCGTGACGATAACTATGAGCGCTATGTTGTTATTGTTGTAAACTCCTCCGAGTTTCCTCACGTGGTGGATATCAACGGCTTTGGCGATGTAGAGTTTGCTATGTACTTCACCACCGCCGATGAAAGTATTAACTTTGAAAGAGTTGATACCCTATTGCCTGGAGATGGCATTTTGATACCTGCCCATTCGGTTGTCACCCTTGTGGCGGATATGGATGAGGTTGATTTACCGCCGGATGAGTATTTCTGCTTAGGTGATGTAAACCGAGACGGTTTTGTAAATCAAGCTGATGTGGACATGTTGCTTGGCTTCCTGCAAGGCTCTGTCTCAGCAGATGATCTTGATCTATTGTTGGCAGACATAGACCAAGATGGGGATGTTACCACCGTTGACTGGATGCTATTAGATTTGATGGCGCAAGGTTGGATACTCCCATGGCATTTGGGCTGCCCGTGCCCGCCATGCCAAGATATTATAACTGGGCAACAGCAATCTATAACTGGGGTTTCAGGAGATGTATCAAGATCGGCTAAGGTTGTGCTACCTACTCTGCAAGGCGGAGTAGGTAGCATGTCATCGGCTACTGTAACAAGGACGGGTATAAACCCTAGCTATATTCCTATTATGCCCCTTTCATTGGCCGGCAATATAGAGTTTTCATTCTCTACAGCTTTCGGCAATGGCTATGTTGATATTACGGTTTATATGGATTCAACCACCGCTCTTCTGCCTTTTTCTGCTGGAATGCTAAGAGTAACGGCCAGTGGTCATGCCGATGCGTTGTTTGACGATACGGCTACCCCGCTTCCTCTCGCAGATATTGTCACCAATGCAAATATGATTGTGGACCAAACGTTTTCTGCGGGCAACGATTTCACAACTTTCCTTATTAATCACGCAAGCCCACCCGTGCCACCTGCATGGGGAGTAGAACGCAATATAGTCGGCTCCGATGCCATAGACGGGATATTGGGAACCGTAAGACTCCTAGTGCCAGATACTGTTGACACTGAGATAACAGTTGCTATTGATATGGTTACTAGCGGCTTTGCATGGGGTGCGCCTTTTCCGACGCCCCCTGCTCCACCTCCTAATCCGCTTTTAATCAATCACATCATAACCCCCCCAGCCACAAACTATCCATTAGTTTTCACCCCACCCTCAATAACAATAACACCAGCAGCAACAATGGATATCAACGAAAGCACGGCGGGCCAATCCCCCGACTTCACTGTTACTGCGGCCCCAATGCCAACCTCTGGCGCGACACCGGCACAAGTAACAATAACAAGAACAACCCCTGCCGACACGCCAGATGTATTTACATGGGATTATGTCAACAACAGGATATTGGTAAATGCACCGGGCTTGCCTGTAGGTACACATGCTGTAAATGTAACTGTAAACACAGGCATTGGAGCATCATCGACACCAGTATCATTTGTTTTTAACGCAATACCCATACCAGTAACATCCATAACCGTAACCCCAAGCCCATTAGCCATGGTATTAGGCACCACAGCACCACAACAGCTATCAATTATTGTTTTGCCAGCAAATGCCACAGATCAAACAATAACATCAACAACCTGGATATCAGGCGACACAGCAGTCGCGACGGTAAGCGCAACCGGAGTGGTGACAGCAGTGGGAGAGGGTACAACCACAATCACAGTGACTGCAATCACAGGAGACGGCCCATTCACCGCTACTGCAACCGTAATTGTCACCCTAACTCCAGAAGCCCCAGTAATTACCCCTCAACCAACAAACCAAACCGTAACAGCAGGCCAAACAGCCACATTTACCTCCGGGGCAACAGGGGTACCAACCCCCTTACTCCAGTGGCAAATCTCTACCGACGGCGGAACCACCTGGACAGATATATCCGGGGCTACTAACCCAACATTACAAGTTACCAACACAACATTAGCCATGAGCGGCAATCAGTTCCAATTGGTGGCCACAAGCGCAGCGGGAAGTGTAACATCTGCCCCAGCCACTCTTACTGTCAACCCTGTACCCCAGCAATCGCCACAACCAACCACACCGCCTCAGCCACAACAAACCCCGCAGCCGGCTCAATCTCCGTCACCAACTCCAACCCCGCAAACTCCAGCTCCGCAAACCCCAGCCCCAACCCCGCAAACAGGAATATTCTCTGTAGGAATATCCGAAGAGCAGTTGATTGATTGGGATATTGATAGCGGCACAGATGTAGCCCTCACCATAGACCACATTGGTTATGATGATGAAGACTTTGCCGCAAACCTGCTTGGGGTAGATGCCGTCAACGATATTGTCGCTCTTGATGGGATTAACGCAATGCTGTTGAGCCTGCTTCACAATCTTGCTGTGAGGATTGATGGGGAAGAAACAGACTTACCCAACCACGTCACAGTAACAGTAGACCTAACCACCCTTGGGCTAAGCCCAGAGCAGCTTATAAGGCTGACAGGCTTCATATTCGATGAAGAAACCGGGACATATGTAGTATTACCGGGAGTATTTACTGAAGACGGAAGAACCTTCTCCTTCGAAGTAGGTGCAACCGGAGTAGTGGGCATTATGGTTTACACGATGCCAAACATCTTCATGCGCCTGACAATAGGCAACCTGGACTACTATCTAAGCGGTAATATGCTGCAAAGCGACGTAGCACCATTTATAGCCCAAAACCGCACAATGGTACCAATACGCATCATAACCGAGGCCCTAGGCGGAACAGCCCGCTGGGATGGCACAAACAGGGTAGCATACCTGTACTTTGACGATATAACCCTAAGGCTACCCATGGGTCAAGAGTTGCCCGGCGGCCTTGGAATGCCCACAATGCAAAACGCTAGGGTGTTTGTTCCCCTTAGATATGTATCTGAAATGATTGGCGCAGATGTATTTTGGGATGCAGCCAACCGCGCTGTCTATGTATGGCGCAGATAGGATTTTGATGTGATGGTTTTCTGGTAAGATGTATGACTTGCCTGGTGGAGGGACTCCTTGCCAGGCAAGTTTTTTTGGCCCTCGGCTGCTGATGGGCAATATGCGCATATAATCAACCTTAAGCCTGCGAGTCATATAGTGGCCAAATATCTCCGTCTATTTGCACCGATGATTTTGGAAAAAGCGATCGCCGCCACCACCCCGACCTTCATTTTTGCCAAATAATATTATTTTGTGCTATTGCATTGCCCTTGTTAGTTTATACAATTATCACGGTATTTATATGTCCTAAGGAGGAGATTTTTATGCAAAGGTACAAGTTTTTCTTGTTGGTTTTGGCAATTTTTTCATTTGCACTTGTTTTGGTAGGCTGTGGCAATGGTGACGGCGGTGCCAGCTCTGCAAACGCATCTTTCGAGCGTACAGACTGGAGACAACCCTTCCCAGAAACAGTAACAGTAACAATCGGTAATGATGATGTTGCACATGCGGTCTTTGAAGATGGCGGTGATATTTTCAATAATCTGTGGACAAACCGCTGGCTGGAGGAATACAATGTCCAGGTAGAAACAGTGTGGGCAGCACCAGATTATCCTCTTGCAATCAACTTGGCAATAGCTTCTGGAGACTTGCCAGACATGTTCCACGTAGATTCCGTTCAGTTTCAACAGCTTCTGGACGCAGGCCTTGTCGAGGATCTTACAGATGTACTAGACTTTAGCTCTCCCGGCCTAAGAAGAATGTTTGATGCCGAGCAGGTGCTTATGGACACGGCATACAGGGATGAAAGGCTTTACGGCTTACCGCGCTTGCACTTTGGCTTTGTTACTCAAGCCTCCTTCCTGTGGGTACGGAAAGACTGGTACGAGCAGGCAGGAAGCCCTCCAATCAACACAGTTGCCGACTTGGAAGCCCTTATGGAAACCTTTATGGAAACCCACAACACCCCCTTTGCCATGATTTTAAATGATGGCCTGTTTGGCTTCTGGAACAGTGTGACAGCATGGCACGCCCCTGCCCGCACAGACGGTAGCTGGACAAGATTTTGGATAGATGATGGCCAAGGTGGTATCATGTCCGCATACGAATCTCCAGGGATGCTGGATGCCCTGGCCGCATGGAGAAGCTGGTACGAGCGAGGCTGGGTGCGTTATGACTTCCCAACTGTTACCTGGGACGGGATGGGTTCCGATATTATTAGCGGAAATGCCGGTATAGAGTTTGGAGCCAACTGGCGCGGATTTAACTGGAGCGCCATTGTAGACAATTTGGGCAATGATTCTTATCTTATAGCCCTTCCAATTCCTACTATTGATGGAAGCCCTGTGCAAGTTCCTGTTATTTTCCCCAATGTTGGCTACAATGTTGTACGCAGAGGGTTTGCCCATCCAGAAATTTTACCAATGCTAATCAGCGACTATGTTTATGTAATCAATGAAGCCGCAGTCCTTGGCACTATGCCATCAGAGGAAGCTCTAAGGTTTAACGTTAACGCAATGGACTGGGTCACAGGCCCCTTTATGGTGACATTCCCCCACTATGATGATATCGTGGACATTCAAAATGCATTAAGAACTGGCAATGAGGATTATATCGTCACCGGCTATGCCCGCCTGGCACTTGACGAAATTATGTCCTGGGTCAATTACCAAGACAGGGCCGGGTTGGGACGCTATTTGCAGATGGGCCACCCCAACGCCAGCTTGGTTATAGCAGTGGGCTATGAGGATGGCGGCCAATACTTGTATTCAAGGGCATGGGGGCCGATGCCCCAAGAGGTCTTAGATTATGGCGGCATAACCGACAGTATTATTGACGAAGGTGTCACCAGAATAATTGCCGGGCTAGAGCCCCTGGAGCATTGGTATACAGTACTGGAAAATTGGCGTAATGCAGGGGGTACTGCCATGACTAATGCTATAAACGAGAGGTTTGGTAACTAAAACAATATGCTGGCAGAAATTGTTGAAAACTCTAGGCTAAAGATTATTGACCACAATATCCACAAGCTGACAAAGCTGGATTTTTGTAATCGTGTGCTCAATTGTTACAGCGTGTCCTATATGAAAGCCGGTAGCAGCTTGCTACGGATTTTTGGCAAGGATTATCACGCAGTAGAGGGGGATGTCTTAATCATCCCCCCCAATGTTGTCCACGACCATGTCAAAGAAGATGACAGCGAAGCTTGTTTTATGTGGTGGAACTTTACCTACAAGATACATGGCATAATCGACTTTATGCGTGTCCTTGATTTGCCTGTTCTCTTTCGCATACACGAGAGGGAGCGCTTTGAGCAGTCCGTTTTTAAGTATCGCGAAAGTTCTTTGCAGATGAACAGGCTTAGCGATTATATCCTTCAAGAGGCCCACGCCTTTGAAATGGCGGCAATCTTGCTGGAGACTGTCCTGGACATAGACCCTAACAAGGCCTTGGCAGATGTTTATAACGACGATTTTGTATCAATCCTTGCCAGCATCATGCGCAACTCCAACAAAGATAATCTGATGGACATCCTTGCAGAGGAATATTCCATGCATCCAAACTACATCAGAGGCCGCTTTCGCCAATTGTACGGGGTTACGCCAACCCAATTTCAACGTCAGCTTCGCCTTAAAAAAGCCAAAGAAATGTTGCTCGGAGACATTAGGTGCAATGTCTCCGAGGTTGCGTTAAAGCTAGGCTATGAGAATATTGCAGACTTCTCCCGTTTTTTTAAGTCATATAGCGGCGTATCCCCCCTCGAATATCGGAAATCCCACACCATAAATATTACAGAAGGGCTATAGGAGGGAGCTATGGAGAGCATTGCACGC
>Ga0123355_10014085_pt1 | contig 12478 bp, 9 predicted proteins | sample TergutEmb28metaG_3_FD_89872 | JGI IMG/M metagenome (GOLD analysis project Ga0123355, IMG submission 89872) | Embiratermes neotenicus P1 segment gut microbial communities from Petit-Saut dam, French Guiana - Emb289 P1 | ecosystem: Host-associated > Arthropoda: Insects > Digestive system > Gut ...
AATACGCCGCCTTGAGGTAGTGCAGCTTCCTGTCGTTGTGGCCATAGATAGTAAGGGGAATGATATTTATGACAGAAACGGTTAAGAGAAGCATCTTGCAAGAGCAATTTTTGAAAAAGCCTTATAGGGTACATGCGTTGTTGTTCGTGTTTTACATAGCCTACGGCTTTATATGGTCAACGCCCCAGGAAATTGTGGAAGGCATGGCGATAATTCTTACCGCGCCCAACATATTGGTGACGGATTATATTTACATCGCCGGCCTGGGTGCCACCTTTGTAAACGTAGGCATAATGGGCCTTTTGGCTATTCTTGTCCTATCCGCCACGCGCCATAGGCCCTTTGGGCTGGACATGGGCGTGCTGGGCCTTGTAACGGGCTTTGCCTTCTTCGGCAAAAACCCGCTAAACATGCTGCCCATCCTCATCGGCGCGTATCTTTTTAGCCGCTTTGTCAAGCGTCCTTTCGAGGAAAATGTGATACCCGCCCTTTTGGGCAATGCGTTGGCCCCGGCTGTTAGCCAGCTTGCCCATGTGCCTCATATACCAACGCCGCTGGGCATTGCCCTGGGTGCTGTCGTGGGTATTTTCATCGGCTTTACGATAAGTCCCCTTGCGGCGTGGATGCGCCGCGCCCATGAAGGCTACAACCTATACAACATCGGCTTTACGGGCGGCATCTTCGCCCTTTCGCTGATGGCCCTGTATCGAAATTTGGGCATAGAATTTGAGCCGCGAGCCCTATGGAGCAGCGGCAACAACACCGCCCTGATAATTTATCTTGGGATAATTTCTGTCTATTTCATTGTCATTGGCCTGCTAACGGATACGGGCCAAAAGGTGTCCCTCAAAGACATTTTGTTGATGAAAACTGAGGATTTTGACTATTTCAAATGGTATCGAGAAAAATCCTACATCGCCATGGGCATTTTGGGCGTGGCCTGTATGGCGTTTATGCTTGTGATGCGGGCGGAATATACAGGGCTGGCCATTGGCGCCATCCTGTCCATCATAGGCTTTGGGGCCTTTGGCAAAAGCCTGCTTCACGCCATCCCCATCGTCGTGGGCACCCTGCTGGCGGACTTTGCAAACTTCCTTAGCTTTGGTGAAGAGGTAAATTCTGACGGCAACCTTGTGGCCATCCTCTTTTCCACCTGCCTTACGCCCATCAGCAAGACATTTGGCTGGAAATGGGGCGTTATCGCGGGCTTTATGCATCTTTCCCTGGCCACCAACATTAGCATGTTCCACGGCGGCATGAACCTTTACAACAACGGCCTTGCGGGCGGCATTGTGGCCTTTATACTGCTGCCTATCATAAGGGTTTTCTTAAACAGAAAAGAGGCAAAAACATGAGCAAGGTAACGGTGATAACGGGCAATGGCAAGGGCAAAACCACATCGGCTTTGGGCCTTGCCATGCAGGCCGCGGCGGCTGGCAAGCGCGTATATCTCGGGCAATTTATGAAGCAAGGCGACTATAGCGAAATTGCCATGTTAAAATCTGCCTTTCCGGAGATTTTTATCGAGCAATACAGCGGGGCTATGGTGATAAACCGTGAGGTTAGGGATGATGACAAGGCCCATGCGCAAGAAGGCATGGCGCAGGCCGCTGCGGCTGTGTCTTCCAACGATTATGACCTTATAGTGCTGGATGAAATTAACATTGTGCTGTTTTTGGAATTTGTAACCCTGCAACAAGTGAAAAATCTAATTGAAAGCAGAGGCAGTGCAGACCTTGTGCTTACAGGCCGCTATGCCGCGCCGGAAATTATAGAAATGGCCGATGACGCTTATGAAATGCAGGAAGTGAAGCATTATTTTGCGGAAGGCGTTGGGGCGCGAAAGGGCATTGAGATGTAATATAAAACGCTACTCTTTTTATAAAGAGCATAGTCATTAAACTTAAAAATCATCCCATAAAACTTGTCTTTTTTCACGATTGCTTCGTCAGTTCATCCTAGCGTGCCTTTGGGCACGCGGCGTCTTCACTTCCTTGCAATCGCAAAAAAATCCTGCGTTTTCTTGGGATGTTTTTTAAGTTTAATGACTATAGCGTTTTTGCTAATGAAATATGTTTTGCAAAGCTTCTGCCAGCCTAAAGCGCGGGCGGATGATAATTTCATCACTGGCCTCTTCGGGCAGCTCTATCACCTCGCCCCGCGCGATGTCCATCATGCACATGGACGGAAACATCACGCACCACCAATTGCTGCCGGCACCGTCGCCAATGGTAATTTGCAAAGCCTCGTAGCGGCCTTGGGGGAAGATGATGCCACCATAGGACATTGTTGGAAAGTGCTGATTTTGCACCAAATCTACCGTAACGGCGTGGCCTGCACCGCTTTCCTGTATGATGCGGCTTGCGGCGGCCTCAATATACGGCAGGTTTTCGCTGACAATTGCGCGGGCCTCGTCCATGTTTGCGGCGTAAATCGTCATTCCGTCCAGATAGGGCCAAATGCCATCGCGTATGGCCAACTTTAGGGCTTGCTCTTCCGGTGTGTCGCCGTGGGCCACAATGTGCAGGCGCAGCACTTGGTTTACAAACCACGGCTGGCTGTTTTCCCTTGCGGCAATTGAAACAGAATGCAGAAAAACCCAAGCCAGCCCCAGGATGACGGCTGTTAGCATTATGCGTTTATTTTCTTCGTACCAAATTTTTGCTTTTTGCATTGTAATATCCCCTTTATGCCTATTAATAGTTTATATAGGCATTGTTTCCATATATTGCAGGGGGCATACATCTGATAATATGATTTTTTATGCTCAAAAAACCTTAAACCACGGAAGTCACGGAAATACACGGAAAGTGCATAAGTGCGGGGTTTTTCCGTGTACTTCTGTGTATTCCGTGGTTTAAGGTTTTTTCGTTGTACGCTTATTTTATCGACCCGGTATTGCGTATCAGCACATCCACATCCGCCACAAGCACCATGTTTTCAAAAGTGTTGCGCCAGTCGGTCCCATAAACCTCATACAGCCGCGGATACTTCTTGCGCATAAGCTCTTTTAGGCCAAAGCCATCCACGCCGAAGTCATGCTGAAAGATGCCAAACACCTCTTCAATTTCATCCCGTATTTTCTGGGCAAATTCTTCTTGCAGCTTTTGCATTGTTTGATAGTCAAAAAAATAATCGTCCATAAAGCGGGCACCCTCTATGCTGCCTTCGGCGTGCAGCCTTGCAGTGCAATGCAACTGCCCGCCTGCCTCTTCAAAGCCAAGGCGCACCTTGCTTTTCTGCACCAAAAATGTTATATGGCCATCCCCTTCATCTATGGCTATCTGCGCGCCCGCGCTGTTTTCCATAAGCCACAAAAACCCTGCCATATCATCTTCTGGGATATAATCTGCCAGGGTAAAATCGCGCACGATGGCCACGCCGGAAATGGTTACTTCCGCCTCTTCCCCCTCGCCATCAAGGGTTATTTTGGGGATAACTGCGCTATGGTCGTTTTGCAGCGAGGTGACAAGGCCTTCCAAATCCAGCTTCACCACGGAAGCCGCCGTGTTGGCGTTGTTATTGTTGTAAAACCCTGAAAGATACAGGCCCAGAAGGCTTTGCTCCTGGGGCTTTGCCTCAAGAATGTCCTTTGCGGACGCATCCGTGGCCATCACAATGCATTTTATGTTAATATCATTTTTGCGGGAGAGGGTGTCAACCACTTCCCGCAGCAAATTTTCATCGGCAAGCACGCTTTCCCCCAGTACAACGGCTTTGGTGTGGCCATAATACACCTTGCCGCTTATCTTTGCGTCAATTTGTCCCATGGCGCGGGCAAGGCTTTCGCCGCAGGCGATGCGCAGGGTGGCCGCGTCATCAGAATTGCCTTGGCCTTCCATGGCGGCCACATCGGCGATGGACATTGACACCTCAAAGGCCTCATCCCCCTCGGCGGCGTCAATCCCTATGGTGATAGCAAAGGCGCGGCCCTCAAGCTCTATCCTGTCCCAATTAAATGACATTATCGCAAGAAGCAGCACGCCGATGACTATGAATTTGGAGAAAAACTTAGTATTCTGCACGCTTAAACCTCCTGATTTTCGCGATTATAAACAGCAACAGCGGTATCGCCACCATTGTAGTCAGCCCAAAGGTAGAATTTGCCAAATTAAAATAATCATACACCGAAACCAAATTTTCAGGCAGATGGGCCAAAATGGCGATGATAGGCACGAGGCCAAGGATGTAATAGGAATGTTTGCCGCGCTTTACAACATCCTTTAGCAGCAGCGATGAGAAAAACAGGGCGGCGTTGATGGTGGCATAGGCCGATATTATCCAAAATGTCATGATAAGGGCCCCTTGACGGTCTATGATAGAGCCCGGCAGGCTGATGGTGTCCATCATTTTTAACACGGGCCACATTTGATGTATGATGTTGGCAGGGCCAAAGCGGGCGATGGTGACGGCGGTGACGATGGCCATAAAGATGCCCATGGTGATGATTACTTTATTTGCGGATTTTGTAAGATCCTTTGGGCGCGAAAGATATGGCCCAAGCAGCAGCAGCACCTCTACACCCGAAAAGGCGAAGAAGGCGGAAAAGCTGCCCGAGAGGATGCTTGCAGGAGAGCTTGCCAGCACCGGTGCAAGGTTTGTAAAGTCTATATCCCGGCCTGATATGCCAAAAACGAAGATAAGGGGCAAAAGCACGATGAAAATAAGCACTTCGGCCATGCGGGCGCGGGTTTCGATGCCTTTAGCAGCACCATAGGCCGCCAGCAGCAGCATAGAGACAAACACCGCCGCAAAGGGCGTTGAGGGTAGCATGGTTTGGCGGGTTATCTCCGCGAAGATGCGCAGGTTGAAGGCCGCCAACAGCACCAGGCGGGTGCAAAATATCAGCGAAATTATGATGCCTATGGGTCTTGTTAAAAGCTTGCTGGCAAAATCGTGAAAAGACAGGCCGGGCGCAAGCTTTGTGACATGGGTTGCTATCATAACCATGGGTATTATCATAGCGGTGGCCAAAAGCACGGCAATCCAGCCGTCCTGGGCGGCACTTTCGGCCACACGGCGGGGCAGGGCAGTGACGCCAAAGCCAAAAATCTCCAAAAACAGCAAAGCTTGCAGCTGGCGCAGGGATATTTTGTTGTTAAGGGCAAAGCCGTCGTGCTTGATAGCGGTGTTTGTCATAGGGCCTCCCATGGAAATTTTATCTTGACTTGCTTTTGGAGATGTGATACAATAACAAGCAAGTGAAACAGAAGGGGGATTTGAAAATGGATAACGAAATCTTGACACAAATCTTAACAAAACTAATTAGCATAGAAAGCGATATGAAATCAACAAAAGTCAATATGGCTTCAATGGAAAGCAACATGAAATCAATACAAATTGATGTAAAGTCAATAAAGTTTCGTCTCGACAGCGTTGAGGCAAATGCATTTGACATAAATAATCAGCTTCTTGACATAAATAACCAGCTATTTGAGATAAAAGCCAAGCAAGCCGAAGATTCTAACCTTCTGCGCATTATTTTTGAAAATTCCATTGACCTTACCGAGCGCATCACCGGCCATGACATAAAATTTGAAGAAATGAAAGCCTAGCTATCAGTTCCTCACTCCCTGTCCCTTGGATTGCCCAATTTAGCCGTATCAAGACGTATCTCTTGCTCTGGATTAGCATAGATGGGTCTTTTTTTCATGAAAATTATCGGCAGACGGAAGATGCTGTCTTTAAAATCCGTAAAGCCGTTGATGTCCCCCGCCGCAAAGGGGAAGAGATATGGCAGACCAAAGGATTTTAGCGATGCCAGGTGTATCAGCAATATCAGCAGGGCAATCCAAAAACCAAGCAGCCCCAACGCCGCCGCCAGCGCAATTATGAGGAATTTTGACAGGCGAAAAGCCGCAACCAAGGAATAGCTTGGAATGGCAAAGGACGCAATGCCCGTTAGCGCCACGATAATAACAACGATGGGGCTGACGATGCCCGCCGAAACCGCCGCCTCGCCCACGATAAGGCCGCCTATGATGCCGATAGAGCTGCCCACAGGCCGCGGCAGGCGTATACCCGCCTCGCGCAAAAGCTCGAAGGCAAATTCCATGATAAGCACCTCAAGCACAGCGGGAAAGGGGATGGATTCTCTTGCGGCCGCCATTTTAAATGTCAATATCATGGGCAGCATATTGGGGTGGAAGGTTGTTACGGCGATGTAAAGCCCTGGCAGGGCCAGCGCGAAAAAGGCCGCCACAAAGCGTATCAGGCGCGAAAGGGACATTATCTCCCAACGCTGGTTGTAATCCTCTGCGGATTGGAAAAAAGAGTCAATTATAGCGGGGATAAGGATGACCATAGGCGAATTATCAACCACAATGGCGATGCGCCCTTCCAAAATGGCACTTGCGGCTTTATCAGGCCTTTCCGTAATTTGCGTTTGCGGGAAGGGCGATTGATAATCCTCTTCAATAAATTCTTCCAGGGCGCCGCAATCTAAAATGCCGTCAATATCAATGTTTTGGATGCGTTTTTCGGCACGGGCCAGCACCTCTTTGCGCACAATGCCATCCAGATAGCACAGGGCGATGTCCGTCACCGTCCTGCGCCCCACCTGCATCTGCTTAACCTTTAGCGTGGGGTCTTTGATGCGCCGCCGTATGAGGGCGGTGTTGATGCGCATAACCTCAGAAAAAGCCTCATTAGACCCCTGCACAACAACTTCCGTGCTGGTTTCCGGCACGCCGCGGTTGGGAAAGCCCTTTGTGGCCACCAGCACGGCGGTTTCAGAGCCATCTACCATGATGGCGGTATCCCCCGCCAGCACAGCATGGATAATCTTGTCAACATCAGTTTCTTCGCGCAAATCTGCCGTTGTCATGCCGCCTTCTTTTATGGTTTCCAGCAGACTTATGGGCGGCACAAAAAAGTTTTCCGGCTGCTTTTGCGCGCTGGCCATAAGGCGCGGCAGGACGGATGCTTCTAAAATTTGCCTATCGGCCATGGCATCAAAATAAATAACATACGCGTGACGCGAAAGGCTTGCGCTTATGGGAAATTTGCGCTTTACCATATCGCCGCAGTCTGTGAAGATATCTTCAAAATATTGGATATTTTTATCTAATTCGCTGTGTAATTGCATATTTTTCTCACCAAGACTATCATTTGCCAAAGACTAAAATTTATGCAAATAAAAAATCCCCGTTTGTGGTGGACAAAGGGGGATGTGTTTGGTAACGGGCGGCTGCAAGCCGCCCCTACGAAGTTACGTTGGGATAGCTATGGCCAAGCCTAGGGACTATTTCTAGCTTGCAATTTAGCCCCCGCTTAGCCGCTTCTTCGGCAAGTTTTTTCGCATGAGGCAAGCAATCGTCATCATTTTCGCCGCATATTATCTCAATGGCTGTTTCGCCCAGAGCCACCAGCAGATTATCGAGATTATCATCAATCATCGGTATCCACGGAGATTGCAGTATAATTTTTTCACATTTGACGGTTGGTTTTACTAAAGCCTTCAATATTTCATTGCAACCGGCTGAAAATCCGCATAATATGCGGGTATCATATCTTTGCCAAGGCAGCTTTTCAATTATGCCGTCAAGCTGGGTTTCTCCATCATCTTCCCATCTGAAAAGCATATGAGAATCTATAATTCGAGATTGAACATACTCAACTTGATACCCTTCTCCCTCTAAAAACTTCCAATATCCATTGTCAGAATACATATTTTGCTGGTTTCCATGTAGCACAAGGGCAAGCTTCCCGCTTTTTGCCTCTTCCCATGTGCAAAGGGCGCTTGCGCCCTTTAACGCTTCGTGATATCTTTCATCGGATATCTTTTTATATTCCAAAAATTTGGCCTCGTCGCGAATTGAAGCCAAATCGTCGTCTTCAAATACTTCCGGCCTGTACCAATAGCCCTTATCAACGATGGCTTCGCCTATCCACGCTAACGCCTCATCTTTTGCGCCTATCGCGGCACTTAGGCAGTATAGAAAATTGTATAGCTGGCTGCTATGCCCATCCAGCAGCCCTTTGTTGGACAAAATATAGCTATAGGCTTCGGCAGCACCGCTTTTGCCCAAAATTTCCAGCGCCTTGTCAAGCAATTGTTCTTCTCTCATTAACGTTCCTCCGATGGTTTTGGTTTCATAAGTGTATCACAGATGCAGCAGAAAGTCACGAATAAATAGTGGCCGAAATTGCATAGCTGGATTGCTTCGGCCTTGGGCTGTATCATACTTCAACCATATTTGGCCTCGCAATGACAGTTTAACTGTCGTGGACATCCAGTTAGCAACGCAGCGTCCAACTGTCATTGCGAGGCCAACGGCAGTTGAAAAGCCAGTGTAGTACAGGGCCGAAGCAATCCAGGCAACGTCAAAATCAAAATTTATACACATCGGCCAACTGGATTGCTTCGGACTTGTACTATAATCATAATTCAGCTGCCGTAGTCCTCGCAATGACAGTTTAACTGTCGCGGACATCCCGTAACAACGCAGCCGTCCAACTGTCATTGCGAGGCCAACGGCAGTCAAAAAACCAACACAGCCCAGGGCCGAAGCAATCCAGCCTACATCAACATCAACATTCATACTCATCGGCCAACTGGATTGCTTCGGACTTGCACTATATCATAATTCAACCATCGTAGTCCTCGCAATGACAGTTTAACTGCCGCGGACATCCAATTAGCAACGCAACGTCCAACCGTCATTGCGAGGCCAACGGTGGTTGAAAAGCCAGTGCAGTACAGGGCCGAAGCAATCCAGCAATACCAACTTTAAAATCCGCCTACAGCTAGCTGTTAGGGTCTACAAGGATAAGGGCCTGGGTGAACTTAAATGTGGTGCCCACGGGAAGATTTGTAAGCTGCGTTGTTGGGATAAAATAAATGCCGGTGCTATCAAAGCGTATGGGCATGGTATACATGGAGCCTCCCGGCACATCTATCCATAGGGTGCCCAGGGTTGCAGAGCCTTGATAGAAAGACAATGGCGGGTATTGGCTTGCCAAAATTAAATAGTAAGTTACACCATTTGTAAGGGTTTGCTGGTGGTCCAACGCACCTATGCCCCAGAAATTGTAAGTAAACCCGGAATGAATAACGCCCGAACCCAAACCCCGCATAGCAGGGGTGGTGCTCCAAAGTTCTTCCACATCGGATAGGTAAATAAAGCCCTTTATAATTTCAATTTGGTTATATATATCTATAACTTCTTGCTCTAACACCGTTACCCTATTTTCCAATGCCTCAAAATCGTATGGACATTCGCCATCTGCACCCGTCGGCCCCGTCGGCCCTGTAGGCCCCGTCACACCATCCACACCATCTGCCCCATCTGCACCCGTAGGCCCCATAGGCCCTGTTGCCCCATCTACACCCGTCGGCCCATCCGATGGCCCGGTAGGCCCCATTGGCCCCATTGGCCCCATTGGCCCCGTCGGCCCATCAGATGGCCCCGTTGGCCCCATCGGACCCGTTACACCGATTGCACCACCCACGCCCGCCGGCCCCGTAGGCCCATCAACACCCGTCACACCATCTAAGCCCGTCGGCCCCGTAGGCCCGATAGCACCATCCGCACCTGCTGGCCCCATAGGTCCGGCTGAACCATCTAAACCAGTAGGCCCTATCGGTCCATCTGCGCCAATTATGCCATCTGCACCCGTTGGCCCGGTTGGTCCTGTTACGCCATCTTGCCCCGTCGCGCCATCCACACCAGTAGGCCCCATCGCTCCGTCTGCGCCTGTTATACCATCTAAACCAGTAGGACCAGTTGGCCCCATCACGCCATCTTGCCCCGTCACACCATCTGCGCCAGTTGGCCCCATCGGCCCCATCGGTCCATCTAAACCAGTTACACCATCTACGCCCGTTGGTCCGGTTGGTCCCGTAACACCATCTGCGCCAGTCGGCCCCATCGCTCCGTCTGCGCCTGTTATACCATCTAAACCAGTAGGACCAGTTGGCCCCATCGCGCCATCTTGCCCCGTTGCACCATCTGCGCCCGCTGGCCCCATAGGCCCGTCTAAACCTGTCACACCATCTACACCTGTCGGCCCGGTTGGTCCCGTAACACCATCTGCACCAGTCGGCCCCATCAGCCCATCTAAACCAGTTACACCATCTACACCTGTTGGCCCCATCGCTCCATCTGCGCCAGTCGGCCCCATCGCTCCATCTGCGCCTGTTATACCATCTAAACCAGTTGCACCATCTACACCTGTCGGCCCGGTTGGTCCCGTAACACCATCTTGCCCCGTAACACCATCTGCGCCAGTCGGCCCCATCGGCCCATCTGAACCTGTCATACCATCTAAGCCAGTAGGACCAGCTGGCCCCATGGGTCCATCCAAGCCCGTTGCGCCATCTGCACCTGTCGGCCCTGTTACGCCATCTTGTCCTGTCACACCATCTACACCCGTTGGTCCCGTTGGCCCCATCGCGCCATCTTGCCCCGTAGAACCATCTGCGCCAGTCGGCCCGATAGGCCCATCTAAGCCTCTGGCCCCATCAGACCCTGTTGGCCCATCCAAACCTGTGGCTCCATCAAAACCAGCTGGCCCCATCGGGCCCGTCGCACCGTCTAAGCCCGGCGGCCCCATGGGCCCTGTTGGGCCGGTGGGGCCTTGTTTTTCATGGGCTTTTAGTGCTTCGGACATTTTTTGCTTTAAAATAAGCTGCTGGCGTGATGCGGTTTCTAAAAGCTTGCACACACTTTGGTTAACTTCCAGCACTTGCTCTACCGTTGGCGGCTGTGCGGGGGCGCCGCTTTCTAAGGTGCCCAAAACATATTGTATTTTTTCACCTTCTGCATTAATGACGTGGCTTAAAGCCAGTTCTTCCATTGCGATGGATAACAATATCTTGTTTATAGCCTTTTCTCTTGTTAAGCTGCTGGTATCTATAGGAAATTCTGGTAAGGACATGGTATAGCCCTCCTTAATTGTGTTTACAACATACTATGAAAGTTGGGGATACTATGTACGTAAGGTCTGTCGCAAATCTTAGAGAAGTGAATTCACAAGCAATTCACAAAGATTTGGTACGCTATCAATAGAAAAGTTTTGAAACCGAAAGGGAGAAATACATGAAGAAAAAAACGAAAATATGGCTGGCGGTGGCCTTGGCCGCAATTGTGGTTTTTGTGGGCGGCCTTGCCGCTTTATCGGCCTTGGCAACGGAAAGCCTGCCCAATGTTTCCCATACCGTTCTTATGCCCGGAGATTTAACAGAGCGCATAAGCATACGCGGTGCCGTAGAAAGCACAAACCGCCGCAATGTTAATTCTACCTTAAATTTCCTGGTGGAAGAGATTTATGTTGAGGTGGGGGATATTGTTGAGGCCGGGGATATTTTGGCCAGGCTTGATACCGTAGATTTAGAGCTTAACATACGCCAACAGCGCGCCGAAATTTACAGCATGGATGAAGGCAACCTGCTTAATTTGCAAAACAGCCGCCGCATGTATGATGAGGCCCGGGCAAACCTTAACACGGGGCAAAACCCCCAGGTGCTTAATGCACAAACAACCCAACGCACCGCCGCCGCAAATTTGGAGATAGCCCAGCGAAATTTTGATAACGCCCTTGCGGATTACGAAAGCCCCATAAATGCCCAGCTGTTGCAGGCGCAATCTTCCCTTACGTTAATTGAGACAGAATTTGAAAATTTACAGCGCACCCATGAAAACAACCGCATTTTGTTTGCTGCCGGCGGCATATCCCGCAATGCTTTTGAAAACAGCGAAACCGCGCTGGGTAATGCGGAAAACCGCCTTGCCGATGCCATTGCCGCCTTGGATAATGCCGAAACGGCTACCCGCCGCGCGCTGGATGCCGCCCGGGACCAGCTGGCGACGGCCCAGCTAAATTATAGCAATGCCACTACGGCTTTAAGCTCTGCCCGGACATCTGCAACCCAAGACCTTGACAGACTTTACGCCAATGTAGAATCCTCGCAAATTGCCGTAAACAACGAAGCGCGTCTCATCGCCCTTGAAAGGCTGGAGCGCCAGCTGGAAGACAGCATAATACGCGCGCCAATTTCCGGCACTGTTACCGCGTCTTTTGCTACGGTTGGCAATATGGGCAGCGGCCTGTTGTTTGTGATAGAGGACACGGAAAATTTAAAAATAAGCACGCGCATACGGGAATATGACGCAACACAGGTGCAAGTTGGCATGGCGGTGGAAATTCGCACGGACTCTACCGGTGCGGCTGTTTTTGAGGGCGAAATTGCATCCATAGACCCCACGGCCCTGCGCAACGCTTTGGGCGATATTGCCAACATAGGCGATGTAGAATTTGGTGCTGAAATTGCTGTGCTATCAACTGAAACACCGCTGCTGATAGGCATGAACACCCGCCTCAACGTTATACTGGACGAACGTCACGACATTTTTTACGTGCCTTTTGATGCCGTAGGCTTTGATATGTTTGAAAATGCCTATGTTTTTGTGGCTGATGTGGGCGGCAACAGAGGTGTGGCGCGCCGTGTGCCTGTGGAAATTGGCCTGGAAACAGA
>Ga0123355_10014086_pt1 | contig 12476 bp, 8 predicted proteins | sample TergutEmb28metaG_3_FD_89872 | JGI IMG/M metagenome (GOLD analysis project Ga0123355, IMG submission 89872) | Embiratermes neotenicus P1 segment gut microbial communities from Petit-Saut dam, French Guiana - Emb289 P1 | ecosystem: Host-associated > Arthropoda: Insects > Digestive system > Gut ...
ACACTGGATGGACTGTTCCGAGTCAAGCTGAAGACTGCTTGGCTACCCACTCCATTCGCCTCTTTCCCCTTCACTTCTCCTCCCGTGCGTCGCCGTGTGCCACCAGATTCCGTTTCCACTCTAACTCCAGTTGTGTTAGAACGCAATGGATAGCATTATATCAGCATTAATGAACGTTATGTAGTACAGATTTCAACGGCGCCCGGTGATTAGTGGTCACCGTTCTGTATCTATTTACCATTTGTAACTCCGTGTAACATTTTCAGCAACCAAAGGGCCCATTAACATATTCGCAAGAGCCCGTCACTTTACCCTATCCTGAGCAACATGAATTAAGCACACACCTTATGCCTTGAAGATCCATTTTAATCTCCTACAACCACGCCTACGTGTTTCCTAAGTCTTTCAATTTTCTCAACCAAAACCCTGTCTCCACCTCTTCTTCTCCTTTCACACAGCTTTCAGGGATACACTCTTCAGAAGTGATTTTAACTATTATTGAAATATAACATTCTAATGTTGTTAGATATCTGTAAAAGCAAACATGCTGCGGCATTCGATTGTGATTGACCATAATCACTAATTATGGTCAGTATTGTACCAATGTAGACAAACTCATGATGGGACCTGTATTGGATATTGTACTATGAACCTTGCTCAGTGTGACCAAATATTCAGTCTGCAGGGGAATTTGCATTTGTTACTGCACTGTGAACCTTGCTCATTGTAATGAAATAATCCATCTACTAGGCTCTCAGCATCATTTATAGAGCACAGTACTGAAGAAAGTAAGACTTAAACTTTCACACACAATGAAACAAAGCATGCTGCCCTCTACCAGCTTAACTAGATCTGAACATTGTGTATTGACACATTCTCCTTGTATGTTCTCTGTACAACAGCTTTAGAAGGCAGTGGACTTGAGCCAGCCCTAGACAAGAGCGTTGTAAATGCCGGTACCTTGTCCTCAATACTGTAATTCTATTAGCAATAAAGCCCTATGTTCAGCTGATTTGAGTTTTCAACCAAACCCCCAACTCCCTCACCTACCATTTGGCAAGGACTGGGGATACAACAGTGTGTTTGCATGTATGACCAATTTATAGTCCCTATGTAAAATAGCTTGTCTGTAGTCACTCTTACAGACCAGACACAAAGATTCTCAGGCTCTAGGTCTGATGGAGTACTACATTTTATATGGGAGGCACCAAATATTTGGGGGTCTTCAGCACGGAACTTGCTTAATGTCTGCTTTCTGGTACCTAATGCATTAAGGTGGCACCTACACTTTTGGTACACTTGTGGACACATATACACAATTGCACAGGGTCACGTGTGTCCCCACCACTAAGGATGTGAATACTATGACGTGTCTGGGGTCAATAGTATAACCAATGAGTGTGTCTATGCAGTCACCTTCACACAGACATGCAGGGGCACTACTTTGTCAGTATAGTGTATAGAGAGAGAATGTTATTCCTGAATGCACAGGTCTGAATGCAAAGTTGATCAGCTCCTCCATTCCCCCAAAATACAGGAGTAATGGACATAATGGACAGCAATTTATTCATAGATGTGTCTCATTCACTGCCAAGAGATGGTAACAACAAAATATAACACCCACATTTGCCATTTACAATTTAAATATTTCAGTCCAGGAGGAGAAGGCTACATGTCATTCCATAATATCAGTTATTATTTGCATTCTGACATACTGCCATAGCCAAAACGCCTTCCACTGAAGAAGTCTTTGAAAGGACAGTGCACAATCTGAAACAACTTTTAAATCTTTTATGCATTTGTAATAATATGTGCTATGTATAGCAACTGGAATAAATTTGCATGCTGTTTAACATTAGACTAAAAATATACTGTTGTATAATATTTAATTGGATAAATAGAAATATTCTGAGGTAAGACAGGAATACAGTCACACTTGTCAAACACAAAGTACAACAGTAACACTCACTAGAATACTAACTTTTAACCTTCTCACATTTTGGTCATTTTGGTCTTGAAGAATTTAGTTCTTCAGGTTTGGTTAATTTAGGATGGGTTATATATTTATTTATAAATTTATTATTTTTTATTTCATTCCAACGCTTTTATGAATGTCTGTCTAGACTGCAGAGTTTGAGCTAAAATTAAAATTAGGTTACTAAGGTCCAGTTTGCTATCCAAAAATATAAATATAACAATATACAGAACTATAACTTTGCCCATTGTTTTGCGTGGTTGTGAAACCTGGTCTCTCACATTGAAGGAAGTACAGAGTGAGGATGTTCTTGTTACCTTGTCCCTAAGAGGGACAAGGTAACAAGAGAGCCGAGAAGACTGCATAATGAGCAGCTCCACGATCTGTAATCAACACCAAATACGTTATCACTAGGGTAATCAATTAAAGAACAATGAGTTAGGTGGGACATGTGGCACATGTGGGGAGGATAGGAGTGGTGTACACAGGGTTTTGGTGAGGAAACCTGAGGGTAATACCACTTGCAAAACCTAGAAATGGATCGGAGAATAATATTAAATTGGATCTTCAAGAAATGGGAGGGGGGATACACTGGATTAATCTGGCTCAGGATAGGGACAGTTGGCGGGCTCTTATGGATGTGGTAATGAACTTCTTGGTTGCATGAAATGTGGGGTATTTCTTGATTAGTTGAGTACCAGTGAGCTTTTCAAGGACTCCGCTCAATTAAGGTATTTATTTATTTATTTATGTTTATTGTGGGGGCTGGGATGATATAATCGATGTAGGGACTGAGCTACATGCTGCACAACTGAGAAAATGTAATTCCACTTCTAGCATAGGCAGGAGTATTTTCTCCTGTCTGAGGTGTCCAGACAGGCTCTGGGATGTGTGCAGCCTCCTCTTCAATAATTACCAGAACTATTTCATAGAAGGTGACACCACATTATTGAGCCAGTGAATGGATATTCAGTAAATAATTATGATTGTTTAAAGTTTATGTTTTCTGTTAGTGGCAATCATTGTGATTATTTGTCCCAGTGCCTAAAAACCTAGTCTGGCTATGTGATAACTCGAAGATGCGGACCAATCTACATGGTTCACCTAATACCCCTGTGGTGAAACGTTATCAGGCTCACATTTAAAAGGAAAATTTGTCCTGCTCACTATACTATGCAGTTTGGGAAACACTGCAACCACCTCTCTGGAAATGAAATTCATTCTTGAATGAGGAAGACACACAACACAATGACAGGTTTCCTATGCATAGCTTTTATGTAAGTATCCCATCACTTTAAACACATACTTTCTATTAACAAGCTGTAGACTCTATCCTTTCTTCAGGGTCACAAGAGTTAGCTCCATAATTTTCCACAGCACACATTGTCTGCAGAATTTAGGAAAAATGGTTGGTTCCAAATGGTTGTTTATAAAATGTATGGAAGGCAATGGTAACATAGTATTTTCTGTGCGTTACATAGATAGATTTCTGAAAACCATGATGCAGTTCAACTTGTTTCTGTAAAAGTGATTTTGCTCAATATCAGCTAAATAACAAACAGTGAATAATGAACCAGAAGGGTGTGAAAGGTGTTTGTCCTTGCTCTTAATTTGGTGTCCCATCCCAGCTCTTACCCAGAAGGTGCTACCTTAACAGATGATGTCACAACCAACTTGTGTGCTTATGTAATATAAATTGTTTTTATCATCATCATCACCATCATCATCATCATTAAAGAAACAGAGAGGAAAGGGACCAGGTTATTAATCTTGACATTAGGAACCAAGAAAATCTGGACTGACCAAAACAAGCAAGTGCCCCTAGTCAGTCATTGTGTTCCTTTCTCTAATCTATAATATGGGACATAATACAATCTGCCCATATTGTTGGAATTCACTATTACAAATTAAAGATATAAATGGCTACAGAAAGAAAATAATTCATAGAAACAGCTGTCAATGTATCTCCTATTTTTTTCCAGTAATTCTAGTCAAGTATTTGTGGGGTCTACACATCAACTTCTAGGTATTTTGATGCGTAACCATAAGTATCTACTTTCCTATTGATTGTGTGGTCTTGAATCCATAAAATATCCAGCCTGTTTCACACAGACATTTTTATTACCAGTGTATTTCGTACCAAAATATAAATTACTTTATTTATGGTTTTATTTGATACTGTCAGTTGTTCAAGCTACATGGTGTCAGGTGGAGGGACAATCACAGTATATCTGTATTGAATTGTAATAAATACGGAAGAAAGCAGTCGTGGTCTAATCTGAGGTACAATTCCATCATTTGCACTGCGGTATCAGCATAACCAGTTGAAATCCAAAATCTGGGACCTCCAAAACATAAACCAGAAGTGCTACTCAATTGCTATGTTTGGTCATGGATAGCAGTTGTGTGCTATCATATGTGCTTTCCTAGCAGTAACTTCTGAAACTTTGCACAAACATTGGTATAATCATGACAATAATGTGAAATCTTTCAACCTTGCTGTAACTTTCAGTTCCCTACCGTCTACAGCACTAAAGTGGCAGTTACCAGATTCCGTGGTCAAGTACGCAGCTTTTCTACTCCATGCTCAGAAGGTCCTGGGGCTTTGTGGTTTTCTTCAGCCACCCACCCTCCCCAGGCAAATACTGTGACAGTCCTGGAATTAGGTCTCGAATAGTTCATTTCACATCCTTTTCATTTCATCATTCTCTAATCATGCTATCCTTAACACTATACAGACTAAGCTACTAACAGAAACATAACTAAACTACAAAAAAAATAAAACAAATGCAAAAATTGCAATTTTTGAGATGTGACTGGCTTTAGCACAAGTGATTGAAAGATCCTGAAATATTGCAGCTTCCAAACAAGTGTATCTGCTTTTATGGTAACTTCTTGCGTGGGAGAAACGATGTCCTGATGCAGAAACTATAACCAGCTTTGAGTCTGAAGCTTATAGATGTGTTAACAGCCATTCCAAATACTACAAATCTCTGTGTTGCTTTTTACTGCAAGAACAACTGACAATAGCCCATGCAAATACACTCTTTTATCAACAAATGAAATCACTAGAAAGTCCATCATGACAGTACATTAATAAGGGTAAAAATACAGGTTATACTATGTCCATGATATGATAACTTAATACACACTTATTAAAAATACATACCTGTCTGTCATAAAAACGAAGAACATAGGTGCACATATTAAACAAAATAGTCTTAACAGATACAGAAAGTTACATGGTAATAAGTGGAATAGGTAGTGGTAAGGAGTTTATTTCTGACTAGTACAACCCCACAGTGATTCTTCTGGAATTTTATCTGCTACATTTACATAATTAAAGTACAGCACAAGGTTTTTATGGGCATGTGTGACGTTTTGCAATACATGTTTACTTTTAATCTTGATATTTCACTGCACTATATATTTAAACTGTGTGTGATTCTGATTATGCAAATAACCTTCACGTATCTTCATGTTGCACAGAAAAATTTCCCTGAAGATGGTCAAAAATATTTATTTTAACAAAAAATACAGGTTTCAACATATCTTGATGGTAGCTTTTTCAGTACTGTTAACAGCTTCACAAACTACAAACAACAAATACAATAAAATAACAATTAAACTTCAGGTTCCATAAAATTAGGAAATTTCTTGAGCAAATGAGTAACTATTGGTTTCTCAAGAAGGATTCTGCACTCTGGAGTCTGTGAGACTGAAATGTTGCATCTCTTATGTTCCAGGGGTAATGATATTAGTCGTGGGTGAGACACAGTGTGTCTGAGTAATGCACTCTGTTACCTAGAAGTAACACAAGTATGAGGTATTGCTCATTGTGATGAATTACTGGCAGAGTTTGATGCTGCTAACTGAGGCTGTGCTGACATCATTCATAGTAGATGATGGAATACCCAGTTCGCTGCTGACATATCCTGACAGCACATCAGAGGCACTCAAGTTTCACTGTACTGGAATGTGACTTCATGAAACCTGTCCTACTTGTCCAGTTATGACCATAATGAACTTCTGCTACAAAATTAAACACATCTATTAACCTGTAAATGTCAACCGATACACACAACATGCCAGTCTTTTTCCATTATGTTGCCATCTGACATACACAGTACATTTATTGAAGCAATAAAAACCACTTAATATTTAAATAAAATTCATCCCCAAAATGAGTAATATTTAAAGGAAGACAGAGGTTAACAAACAATATTACAAATGCTGACAAGAATAAATTTGCCTTTATACACCACGTCTGTAATGTCATCTAGCTTCTTTCCTGTACAGATCACCATTTAAGAATATGGATTATATATATACATTACAGTAAAACTATCACAGGATACTCTACTGTTCAGTCAGTATGTACAGTTGAATTTAATTATATTTAACAGTGTAATCAAAACCTGATTCAAGACTTTTTTTAACATGTTTTTGTACCATGCATTGTGTCACAATTATGTAACGTAAACCAACAAATGCACATTTTTTATATTTATATCTTAATTCAATTAATTTGATTGAATTAAAGCATTAATTTAAAAAATTTGCATTTGTTGGTTTATGTTACATAACTGATTCAAGACCTCAGGAATGTTGTTTACATCTGTGACACTTAGATGTTTCTTAAAATAGAATTCCATTCAGATGGATTAAAACTTGCTATGTATATCTAGATTAAGAGATTCTACTTAATACATGTACATATTACAACTAAAAGTTGTCTGGTACATGGAATTAAAGAAACATATAAGAAATACTTGTGTTTTTGTGTCATCTAATTAACTCACCGGCATCTGTATCCTGAGTTCTAATATAACATGCCCCCTAATATTCCAACTTTCCATACCTGTTGTTTGCCTGTTAATATTTAATGTATGGTTGGATGTTATTTAGAAGGACTCTGCACCATGGAGTAAGGAGTATTGAATTTATTCTGTGATATTAGTAACCGATTTGTACTCCTTACCCAATATTGTGCGGGTGATAAAATCAAGAAGAATGAGATGGGCTAGTCATGTGGCGCATATGGGTGAGGAGAGGGGGGTGTATAGGGTCTTGCTGGGGAAACCGGAGGGAAGGAACCACTGGGGAGACCTAGGCATAGATGGGTGGATAATATTAGGATGGATCTGCGGGGGGTGGGATGTGGGTATATGGACTGTATTGGGTTGGCCCAGGATAGAGACAGGTGGTGGACGCTTGTGAGTGCGGTAATGAACCTTCGGGTTCCGTGAAATGCGGGGAATTTCTTGACTAGCTGCAAACCAGTTACCTTCTCAAAAATGACTCTGCACCATGGAGTAAGTAAGTAAGGTTGGATGTTATTTATTTGTTTATGTATTTATTTGTGATTCATTTTTGGATGATGTTGAGCTGACTAAATAGCAGTGAATGGATGATTAGTAAATAATAAATGTGTAGAGGGGCATGGCCACGGCTTTAAATATCTGCCTGAGGAAATCCATGAAATCCTTAGGACGGTTGCCAGTTTAATCCGAGACCTCCTGCATATGCAACATACGAACTGTCCCACTTGACTGACTGCTATGTTCAGTGTACTGGTTATAACCGAACATCAGGTTTTACGAGGGGGTGCTGACAAGTCCTTAGCTCGACCAGGAAGGAAACAAGCTACAGCGACCAAACTCGGGGTGTATTCATCGTACTCCCAATGAAACTCAATACACTTCTTAGCCCGTTGTTCTAACTTTTGCAAACCACTCAAAAAAATTCAGAAGGTTGTCCGTCCAGCCAGGTTTCCGCGGCAGCCATGACCTCCGCGTCGGACGAAAAATGACGACCCTTTAATTGTTTTTTCAGTCCAGGGAACAGGTGGTAGTCCGACGGGGCCAGATCCGGAGAATAGGGTGAGTGATCAAAACATTGGAAGCCCAGGTAGGCCAATTTCTTCTGGGTTGCAAGTGCCAGGTGAGCCGGGGCATTGTCGTGCAAGAACAAGACCCCCTTGGTGACCTTCCCGCGGCATTTTTTCTTCAGAATGTCCTTCAATTGCACCAGCAGAGATGACTAATACTCCGCGTTGATAGTTTGGCCAGTTGGAAGATAATCAATGACGGAGATGCCGGCTTGATCCAAAAAAAATCGAGACTAGAACTTTCACAGCGGATTTTTGCACTCGGAATTTTTTGGGGCGGGGTGAGCCGCTATTCCGCCACTCCATTGATTGTTGCTTTGTCTCCGGGTCATTGTGATATAACCAGGTTTCGTCCATGGTCACCAATCGCGACAGGAAATCGTTTGGATCGCGAAAAAAAAATTACAAAAGTTGCTCAGACGACTGGCACCGTTGACGTTTTTGATCCGCGTTCATGTATTTCAGGACCCACTTCGCGGAGAGCTTCCGCATGTTCAAATCTTCGTGAATGATGGACCCAAACCGCTCACGTGAGATGCCCAATTGGTCAGCTATTGATTTAGCCGAAATCCGGTGGTCTTCCAAGATTAGCTCGTGAATTTGATCAATAATCTCCGGGGTGGTCACTGTTTTTGGTCGTCCAGGACGAGGCGCATCACGGGTGGAAAAATCACCACGTTTAAACTGGGTCACCCAGTTTTTGACGGTGGCATACGATGGTGCGCGTTCCCTTAATGTTTCTGTCAGAATTGCGTGAATTTCCTTCAGCGCCTTGCCTTGCAGAAAAAAAAAAAAACTTGATGACAGCTCGCGTCTCTATGTTGTTGAAATCGCACGCGTCGCCTGACATGCTTCCTTTCAGCCTCTGTAACAAGAAAATACTTGCAGTTCGGCACATGAACAGACCCCTCTTTCCAACGACACTACAGATCGCGACATCGGGAAGTACGTCGGGCTAAGGACTTATCAGCACCCCCTCGTAGTGGATAGTATCTGCGGATATAAACCCTCATAATATTGGAATGATGATGTCACAGTTATCACTACATGTCTTCAGGGCTGGTATCACATTCCAGATGATAGTATTAATTTTGAAAATAGTGTGTTTGTAAACTTCAACCTTATCAAACCATGTAGCACTCGAATGTCATATACATGCACACTGAAGGTCATTATTACCCACAGGCAGGTAAATTAAACATGATACTATAATTCTAATACATGCAGAATTTTCCCAGCATGTATCACGGTGCTAAATACAGCTCAAAGTCTCCTCTAATGGCCTACAAATGGCATGATTTTGTAATAAATCGTATATTCAGTCTGATTAGGTTATTGTTTATGTATGGAAATATTTACAAATGAAACAATTCCTACATCATTTAGCAATGCCCACATGTTGAGGTTGAATCAGGCTGTGTAATACAGTACGCAATGGGGGACATATATGGCGTACCTGTGGGGCGGGCGAGGGCGGTGGGGGGAGTGGTGCTGCCGACCCGGGACGCAGGCACCAAATGACGACGCAATGGCTGGAAAAATGAATATTTTAAATGAACAAAACTGATTTTCAGCGCTCAACAAATTTTAAGTTATTGTGCCAAATAAAATAAAATTAAAAAATAATACGGTTTTTTAACTTCATAATTTCTGTTACAGACTGTCATTGCGTTCCTCGCCCCAAGCGCCATAAAAACCTATCTACGTCAATGGTTGTTGCAGTGTGAATCTTCATCACTTCTAAGGGCCAAAGAATTAAGATTGTCACCTTCAAGAATCGGGCGCACTGGACCAGAAATAAAGGGTGCCAGGAATATGAGCTTTACGTGCATTTCATGCAAAAGTCCCAACAAGGGCGAATGGCTGTTATCTCTCTCAGATCCAGTGTGAAAATTGGTAGTATACACTTCATCGTTTAACATGCTCCACAGTTTCGCAGGCCCGCCATGTTGTTATTACTGATTATGGGAAATAAAAAATACGGCTTTGTGGTGAAAGCTGTCCAGTTTCAAAGTTGTTTGGCAGCATTTTAACTCGGCTGACTGTCCACCCAACCTGTTATTGTGGGAAGGAACCGCGTGTGACCTGGTCGTCCCTGCAGCACGTTATCGCTGCAGTTTGCTGTCACTCGCAAACAGGAGGCCTTACTGACGTTCAAGCCTCTTGATGTAACAGCGATCGAAGTGCCACTGGTACACGGTCCGTCTCGTTACGTAACCAAAGTCTCCAAGTTTTTATACCATTGCTACGGCAGTATGCACGTTCATATGCTTTACTTTCGTGGTCGAAATTAAAGCCGGGGATTAAGCACACGGTTTGTTTTCACTGTCATAACAACGACATATTTCGTGACGTAAGTTCGCCGACCGGGGCTCGATTCTCGGCATTCTCATGGCTAGCACTTCCACACTGTCCCAAGAGCCCACCCACCCTCTTATTCAAATGGCACCCGAGGATCTTTCGCCGGATGCGAAGTGAACTTGCCATCAACTAGCGCAAATGTTAAAAATGCATGAACCTCCACGCCCCACGTGTTTTCATGGCGTAGAAATTACGCAAAGGAATAAATTTATCTTTCATATCTGTCAAATGATATTCAATCAGTTGTCCATGTGGACAGCCTAGCCCCTCTTCAGGATCTGACAGCCAAGAAATTTCGCACCTAGATTTGCGTGTAAAAATGTTCAAAAATTCTGCCTTTGCATCCTATCGTGAACGAAGGGTGTCCTTTTATCGACCCACTTTTTGATATTCATGTCTATAAAATAACAAACAGACACATGTCAAAGTATCTTACAAAGAAACCGTCATAAAATATAGCCTCAATAAGCAAACTCCGATTTGCTGAGTTCCTGGCAATAATAAAATATTAGATGTATTTATATTTTATAAGACAAAAAATGAATTTAGAATGCAGGTCTAAATATCAACTATAGAAAAAAGTTCCCAGCATTTCTGGTAACGTTAGTCATAACAGTAAAAACAGTCTTGCAAGATTAAACAATCGAACGTGTTATCACTTTAAATACCTGAGATATAATACCAGTCTCAACAGCCTCAGTGCTGAATAAAGCACAGTTGTTAAGGTGCTGTGCTACAAATCGGAAGGTCGCTGGTTCGATCCCAGCTGGTGTCATTGGAATTTTTCATTGACATAAAATACTTCCGATCGCCCTATGGCCCTAGGGTCGGCTCAGCCTCTAACAGAAATGAGTACCAGGAGCATTTCCTGGGGGTAAAGGCGGCCGGTGCGTAAGGCTGATAACCTTATCACCATCCTGTGCCGTTGTCATGAAATCTGGGAACCTTAACTTCCTCGAACCCTCTGGGCCGCTCCAGGCCTGTAACGGGACTGCTTTACCTTTACCTTTTATATACAATGTATCTACGTTCAGTAAGCACTTACAGCCCTATGTAACATAACTAGCACAGTGGCCACTGAACTTCCAACAGAAAAATCTGCATTTATTTATCTGTAGCGAGGTTTCGTAGGGGCTGATCTAGCATTTTGCGCGTTTACAGTTATTCGAAGGCACTCATAAATCACGACCGTACCGAGTATTCACTCTATGTCATGTTTTATATCAAAGCTTGAGACTGCATTACCGATTGAAGCAAATTCAGTTCTCTCCTACGTTATTGCTGCCATATTATGATATTCTGGTAGCTACTGATATGCAAAATGAAGAATGGCAAACCTTGTCCTTCTACATGGGCACATATGTTTGCCCCACATTGTTTTAATATGGTGCACTATGCTCGACTCAAAAGCGACTAAAGAGAAGTAACGAAGTAACAGAAATGAGAGATGCCTAAGAAATAGCGGGCTGTACGAGAATTTGCCTCTTTCTGTGGTTCATTTTACGGTGTTGTCAGTTTATCAAACCACACTGCGTCGATGGTTGGGTAGTGCCCCGGCAGATACATGGACTGAGGAAAACAACGAAAAGCCTGTCAAAATAGCCGATATCCCGGCCAAGGTGCGAACCGCGTGTCTGTCGTACACAAGTGCAGACCTTACTGCCAAATTTTATATTTTTTGACCGTGCATCTTGGTATAATCCTTGTAAATAACCAACCTGACGCACAACTTTTCATTTATGTTTATTTCTATTCTCTACATGTGTCGGGCAGCCATGTGCCCATCATCAGGAGAATTATTGTATCAATGCGACACATGGTTTGTGTCACTCTGAAACAAGTGAATAGTTTAAAATTGCAAAAATTATGCCTTAAAATTAATAGTGTTGCTTATAGATGATGATAAAATCTTGGTAAAATTCTTATATAACATAATATAAGAATATATATATATATATACACAGGGTGTCCCAGGAGGAATGTGCCAGACTTCGGGAGAGGGTTCCTTAGGTCAAACTATACCGATATAACCCAAAACACCTATATCCAACGTTCAATGGTTACGGAGATATTGGCCAGAGAAAAGTGTGGACTTCTTTGGTGTCTGCGTACTATACTCTGTCCGTAACGTGATCCGCTTGACCTTCACCGCGACAATCCTGCAGTAGCCTGCAGCTCACAGCGACGACCTTGGCTTCGGAACAGGTGTTCGGAGTGTATAGTGGTTGGAAGTCAGTGGACAACTATGAC
>Ga0123355_10014087_pt1 | contig 12475 bp, 13 predicted proteins | sample TergutEmb28metaG_3_FD_89872 | JGI IMG/M metagenome (GOLD analysis project Ga0123355, IMG submission 89872) | Embiratermes neotenicus P1 segment gut microbial communities from Petit-Saut dam, French Guiana - Emb289 P1 | ecosystem: Host-associated > Arthropoda: Insects > Digestive system > Gut ...
CGGTCTGGATACCTGCAAGGACGGCGACATTACCTACAATGGAAAGAATATGCGGGAGCTTGACCGTGACGAGTACCGCTCTAAGAGCGTGGGCGTGATTTTCCAAAGCTATAATCTGCTTCTTAACTCAACAGCAGTTTACAACATAGTCCTCTCCATGAATATCAGCGAAAGCCTTATTAAGGAGCGACAAGCAAAGAAAAACTACGCCTATACCCTGCTGGAAAAAGTGGGAATTGACAGTGAAACCGCTGACCGAAAAATTCTTAAACTTTCCGGAGGCGAACAACAACGTGTGGGAATAGCGCGGGCATTATCCCATGCCCCTGACGTGATCATTGCGGACGAGCCTACAGGCAACCTTGACGCTGAAACTGAGAAGTCAGTTTTAGAAATATTCTCTCGCTTGGCGCATGAGGACAACAAATGCGTGATTATCGTCACCCATTCTGATGTGGTATCATCCATTGCTGATGTGGCATTAAGAATGCAAAACGGGAAATTAGCTCGTATAGACCGAGATAGATGACAAAAGGGTGTGACAGCCTTATAGAAATGAAGGCATAGTTTTTGTATGCAAGGCCTTGTGACTTTTACATTGAAGCGCAAGCCTTTCTCGGACAGTGAAATCAAAACCCTATGGGATTCAGTGGAGCGAAACGATTATATACAAATCTTCCTGATGCTGATTTATTCCGGTGTTCGCATAGGGGAAATGCTTGATCTCGAAAAATGCAATGTTCATCTTGACGAAAGATATTTTGACATTGTGGACTCTAAGACAGAAGCGGGTATTCGCAAAGTGCCCATTGCCGCAAAGACGCTGCCATTTTTCAGTCATTGGATGGAGCGGCATGATTGCAAAAAGTTATTGTGTTCTCCTGACGGTGAGCCATTTAAGTATCGTAACTATGTAGATGCCTACTGGAAGCCGCTTATACAGGAGCTAAGCATGGAACATCTGCCCCATGATACCAGACACACCACAATCTCTCTTTTGGCAAAGGCGAATGTCAATCAGACCATCATCAAGCGCATTGTTGGACATAGCGGCGCGATGACCCTAACGGAACGGGTATATACCCATTTTGACGTACAGCAGTTGATTGAAGCAATTGACATGATTTAGCGGGGGCGTTTACCCCCGCTTTTTGTTGATCTAATTTTGTGTCATACGTGTGTCATACCGTCAAATTTTTGCGCAATCTTAACACGCCCTAAAAAACGAAACCCCTTGAAAACACAGGGTTTTCAAGGGGTTCAAATATCCGTTTTCTATCTCTTGGAGAACTGCGGTGCTCTCCGAGCGGCTTTGAGGCCGTATTTTTTACGCTCTTTCATCCTCGGATCACGGGTCAAAAATCCTGCGGCTTTCAGTGCGCCGCGATAGTTCTCATCCAACTGGAGCAGAGCCCTAGCGATGCCGTGGCGGATGGCGCCGGCCTGGCCGGTGACGCCGCCGCCGGAGACGGTGGCACGGATGTCCACTTTACCCAGAAGGCCCACAGCGTCCAGATTGAGGGGTTGACGGACGATAAGCTTTAACGTCTCCAGCCCGAAATAGTCATCCATATCCCGGTTGTTGATGGTGATCTGACCGGTGCCGCCGGGAAAGAGATGGACTCTGGCCACGGAGGACTTTCTTCTGCCTGTGCCGTAATGGTACGGCTTTTTGCTCTTATACATGATGCGTTATCCTCCCTTATTCGGCCGTCCAGGCTTCCGGTTGCTGGGCCTGGTGCTTGTGTTCGCCGGCGCGATAGACCTTCAGACGCTTGAGTTGTGCGTTGGCAATGGTGTTCTTCTGAAGCATCCCTTTGACAGCTAAACTCATAGCCAGTTCTGGCTTCGTCTCCATGAGACGGCCGTATTTGGTCTCTTTCAGACCGCCGGGCCAGCCGGAGTGGGTGCGGTAGTATTTTTGCTCAAGTTTCTTGCCCGTCAAAACTGCCTGACCTGCGTTTAAGATAATGACGAAGTCGCCGCAGTCGACGTGGGGGGTGTAGGTGACCTTGTGTTTGCCTCTCAACAGATCGGCCGCCACAGTCGCCGTGCGGCCCAGGGGTTTGCCGGCCGCATCAAGGATATACCACTTGCGTGTGACAGTATCCTTTTTTGCCATATAAGTGGACATAGTGTTAAGCCTCCAACTCATTTTCTTTCAAATATGTCTAATGTCGCTTGGTCATTATGCCACAAGGCGCAGAGCCTGTCAACAGTCTTTTTTGAAAAATATAATTTGCAACATGAAGTGCTTTGATTTTCGGCGATTTTCTTTGATTTACGCCGAAATGCGAAAAAACGATTTTAGAATTTTACAAGCCGATTGCGCATCCGGTTACCAGCCGTGTATGGCGCCGGCCCGGTCTGTGAAGGAGAGGCCCGATACGATGTATTGATCGCCTTCATGGTCCCAGACGGTGTAAAAGCCGAAGATATACGCCCACGTCCAATCCTCATCTTCCTGGAAAGGCAGGGGCATCAAATCGTCATCTAAATGCACCTCGTATCCCAGAATGAGGTAGAGATATGGGTCGTAAATCGCCTGCAATTGATCCAATGTTGTCACGCCGATCTCTACACCGCTGGCTGTTCTCCAGCCCGCTGCGTGTACCCCGGCCATGACAACGCGTTCGTCGCGGTATGCAATACGAACACCACCGTCATATGCGTATAGTCCCAGCATAAACGGCTCCCCGGTGCCGAGGATGGCCTCCGCGTCGCTCCGATCCATGCCGTAATAGATGATATTGCCCTGGCCGTCGTGTAATTCCAGGGGCACATGGTCGAGGGGATCTTCTGTTCCGCACCCCACAAGGGAGAGTGCGATAAAAACGAAGGCGATGAGCAGGGAGCATAATTTCAGTTTAGACATGATGTGTACCTCTTTTTGCTTTATGAGCTGTTATTATTGTAAAACTGTGGGCGTTTACAGTTATTACCGCATCGCCTGTATACGCATACCAGTTTTTCCCTCGTCTTACAATGTTGCTTGTATTTCTGATTTTATCCCTACACCAAGCAACAACATCTATATCAGATAAGCTTAAATTCCTCTGAATCCGCTCAACGCCTAACGCAGTTGTGTGCAGTTTATCAAGATTGACAGATAAATCATTTTCCATTTTGCTTCCACCGCCTACTATAATTTCGTTGGCACTGGTCATTGTTACTACAACACAAGCGAAAGTTTCCCCCCTCCTAATTAAACCGATTCATGGCCGCGTCTACGCCGTCCTGGAGGATGAGCTCAACAGCATCAACCGCTTGATCCACTGCGGCGTTGACTGCCTCCAGTTCTTTCCCCTGGGGCCGTCCCAGCACCCAGTCCGCCAGATCGTAGTCCGGGTGGGGCGGGGGGCCGACGCCGATTTTGATCCGGGGGAAGTCCTCGCTGTGCAGGGATAGGATGATACTCTTTAGGCCGTTATGCCCCCCGGCGGAGCCCCTGCGGCGGATGCGGATCCGGCCCGGTTCCAGGGCGGTATCGTCCGCCACTACGAGGATGTGCTCCGGTGGAATACGATAGAACTTCACCGCAGGGAAGACGGCGTTGCCGGAGCGGTTCATATAGGTCTGGGGGAGCATCAGCATGGCCCGTACATGGCTGATTGTACCGACGCCTGTGCGGGAGCTGTATTTGATCCGCTTGACGGCGATCCCATGCCGCTCCGCCAGGCGCTCTGCGGCCCAGAACCCCACATTGTGCCGGGTATCCCGATATTCCGGACCGGGATTGCCCAGAAAGACCACAAGCCACTGGGGCGCGTTCGCTCTCGATGAAAAAAACACTGGTTGCCTCCTTAGATACTCCCTCCGGCACTTCGTGCCACCTCCCTCGTAAACGAAGGAGGCTTTCGCCCTTGACCTCTGGCCCCCTCGTTGTGAGGGGGCTGTCAGGCGTAGCCTGACTGGGGGAGCACGGGCGGCAGGTTGCCGCCCCTACGTGGGTTGTTACAGTTAGCGGTGCAAGAACGGTGCGCCGGGGGCGTCGCGCCCTACGCAGATTACCACAATTAGCACACTCAAACAATACAATCATTCACAGCAAAACATAATTAGAGCGTACTCAAAGAGGACTACTTGAACATGGTCGAAATGGACACTTCCTCGTACACCCGGTCGATGGCCTCGGCGAACATGGGGGCCACGGAGAGGTACTTGATCTGATCCAACATGGGCTGGTTGGCGGGGTAGGGGATGGTATCTAAGAGCAGCAGTTCCTGGATGGCGCTCTTTTTAATCCGGTCAATGGCTTTGCCGCTTAGGACGCCGTGGCTGGCGCAGGCGAAGATGTCTCTGGCCCCGCCGATCTCCACTAAGGCACGGGCGGCGCCGCAGAGGCTGCCGGCGGTATCCACCATGTCGTCGAAGAGGATGACGTGCTTGTCCTTGACGTCGCCGATGATGTTCATGACCTCGCTCTCGTTGGCCTGAGGCCGCCGCTTGTCTACAATGGCCAGGGAGATACCCAGCCGATGGGCAAAGGTGCGGGTCCGGGCCACGCTGCCCACGTCGGGGGAGACGGCCACCACGTCCTCTAAGCCCTCCTGGGCGAATTTTTGGAGATAGTAGTCGGCAAAGAGGGGGGCGCCCAACAGGTTGTCCACGGGAATGTCGAAAAACCCCTGGATCTGAAAGGCGTGGAGATCCATGGTGAGGACCCGGTCGGCCCCGGCCGTGGTCAGGAGATTGGCCACCAGTTTGGCGGAGATGGGATCCCGGGCCTTGGCCTTTCTATCCTGCCTGGAGTAGCCGAAATAGGGGACCACCGCAGTGATCCGCCCGGCGGAGGCCCGCAGACAGGCGTCGATCATAATGAGGAGCTCCATCAGGTTATCGTTGACGGGGTTGCAAGTGGGCTGGACAAGAAAAACGTCGGCCCCCCGCACGGTCTCGTACAGGGATACCGACACTTCGCCGTCGGCGAAATGGTCTACGGTGGCGTCACCCAGCTTGATGCCGATGTTTCGGCAGATATCCTCTGCCAGCTGTTTGTGGGCGTTGCCGCTGAAGATTTTGATCTCCTTGCCGTGTGCGATCATAGCGCATACCTCTCCCTTAGCGTATTTTACATTCCACTGTGGCTCCCCCCGCCTGGGGCGGGGAGACGCATATTAATTCCAGTATACCAAAACCCGGCCGGAAAATGAAGAGTATTTTTGCAGATTCTTTTACACTTTGTTCACCTTTGACGAAATAAGCAAGATATAATATAATAGGTTTTACATAAACACACCTTAATGGAGTGGAGAGATGCATGATGGTGGGTAAAGTATTAGTGATCGAAGACGATGGGAATATTGCGGAACTTTTACGGCTATATTTGGAGAAAGAAGGCTTTGGTGTGCAGATCGCCGCAGACGGGGCCTCAGGCGTCCGTGCGGTCACGCAGTTTCAGCCCAGCTTGATCATCCTGGACATTATGCTCCCGGTGCTGGACGGCTGGGAGGCCTGTCGAGAGATTCGGAAAATTTCCAAAGTGCCGATTATTATGCTCACGGCCAAGGGGGAGACTCTGGATAAGGTCACGGGTTTGGAACTGGGGGCGGACGACTACATTGTCAAGCCCTTTGAGCCAAAAGAGCTCATTGCCCGGATCCACGCCGTCATGCGCCGCTACGGCGAGGAGCCGGAGGAGCCCCAAAAGCGATTGACATTCGACAAACTGGTCATCAACCTGGACTCCTATGAGCTCTTGGTAGACGGCAACAAGGTGGACACCCCGCCCAAGGAGCTGGAGTTGCTCTTCCATCTGGCGGCCTCTCCCAACCGGGTCTATACCCGCAATCAGCTCTTAGACGAGGTCTGGGGATTTGACTACTTCGGCGACAGCCGGACGGTAGACGTCCACGTCAAGCGCCTCCGGGAGAAGCTGGAGGGCGTCAGCGACCAGTGGAGCCTGAAGACTGTGTGGGGCGTGGGATACAAATTTGAGCGGCTGGAGAAATAGGTGAAATAGGTCGTGAAAAGCGTTTATTTAAAAAATTGTCTCCTGCTGGCCGGCATTGTATTACTGAGCTTTCTGGTTTTTCTAACCAGCCTTACCGTCGTCATCCGCAACCAGACCATTGCGGACAAACGGGCGGGCCTGGAGGCCAATGCCGACGCTGTGGTGGACATGTACAATACATTTCCCGTCTTTGACCCGAATCAGCCCATATATCAGGAGACTGTAAAGCGACTGGTGTCCATTGTGACCTTGCCCGCCAACCGTATGGTGTTGGCGGATGAAAATGGCATCATCGTGGCCTGCTCGGAACATCTCCACGCCTGCCCCGTACTGGGGGGAGAGCTATCCGGGGAGCTCCGGGCGCAACTGAACACGGAGGCGTCATTTTCGGCCCTGACTACGATTCCGGATCTATTAGACGGCATAAGCTACGTCTTTGCCACTCGGATTGTATGCGACACCTACGGCACCCATGCCGGGTACGTACTGGTGGCGTCCAGCGCTGACGTGGTGATGCGGGAGTGGGGGGATATGGTATCCATCTTCCTCCTGGTGGCCGCGTTTGTGGTGCTCCTGGCGATTCTCATCGCCATGCTGGTGGCCCGCCACCAGGCGGCCCCCCTCCGGGAGATGTCCGCCGCGGCCAATAAGTTCGCCCGTGGCGATTACTCCACCCGTGTGCGGGACGTGGGCAGAGAGGACGAGATCGGCGAACTGACCGCCGCCTTCAACGCCATGGCCGAATCCATTGAGCAGTCAGAGAATATGCGCCGGGAGTTTGTGGGCAACGTCTCCCACGAGCTCAAGACCCCCATGACCAGTATCACAGGCTTTGCCGAGGGGATTTTAGACGGCACCATCCCGCCGGAAAAACGCCAAGAGTATCTGGGGATCGTCGCAGCGGAGACGAAACGCCTCAGCCGTCTCGTCCGGCGGATGCTGGAGGTCTCACGGCTCCAATCCATGGATATCCGGGAACTGCAAAAGCAGTCCTTTGATATGACCGAACTTCTGCGCCGTGGAGTCTTGGGGCTGGAGAGCAAGATCACGGCAAAAGACCTGGACGTGGAGATGGACCTGCCGGAGGATCCGGTCATGGTCTTAGGCGACGAGGATTCCATCATGCAGGTGACCTATAATCTGCTGGACAATGCGACGAAATTCTCCCATCCCGGTACGAAAATCGGAATCAGTCTCGTACAGCAGGGTGTTAAGGCCCATATCACCATAAAAAACACCGGGGATACGATTTCTCAAGAGGAGCTGCCCCTGATTTTCAACCGGTTTCACAAGAGCGACAAATCCAGAAGCCACGACAAAGAGGGCGTGGGACTGGGGCTCTATATTGTCAAAACCATTATGAATGCCCACCAAGAGGATATTTACATCCGCAGCGAAAACGGGGTGACAGAGGTCTGGTTCACCCTGACCTTAGGGCCCAAAAAGAAGAAATAGTGTATAATTACCGCGTGTGAGGGGGTCAAAGATATGTATCACGAAGAAAAAAATAGTGCCACAGAGAGACAGGAGAACGACCTCCAGCAGTCTGAACAGTTGCCAGAGGTAAAATGGGGCGAAGCGCCGGATTCGGAGGCGGTTCATACACCCCTGCCCGTCCAGGTGCCGCCGGAAACGGTACAAGAAGAACCACCGGAGGCAGTGCCGTTGGAACAAGAGACGGCACAACCGTCCCTGCTGATTCAACCGCCGGAAGAAGTACAGGAAGAGGCGAAAGAAGAATTGGAGGCAGTGCTGTCAGAACCAAAGACGGCGGAACAGCCCTTGCCCACTCAGCCGCCAGAGGCGGCGGGGGAAGAAACATCAGAGGCAGAGGAAGTTCTGGGAGCGGTTGAACCCGCTCTGCCCGCCTTGCCGCCGGAACCGACTGGGGAAGAGGCCCTGCCGATTCCGCCTGTAGCTGCAAAGCCAAAAGCGGCGGCGGAGATCGCCCCGACCCGTGGGAAGCGGCAACGGCGTCCGAGGAAAGCGCGGCGCAGACGGGTCTCTTTCAGTGTACGCTTTGTTGCGATTACTCTGGCTGCAATTATGGTGATTATGACCGCCTCTTGGTTTGCGTCTTTCGACATCACGGTCAGCACAAGCGCCAGGGGATTGGAACTGCAATTTTCGCCCCGTATCCAAGAGCCGGCACCCCGCAGAGAAACACCCCGCAGAGAGCCGGAGCCGCCCCGGGTCTTTGACGGCTACGAGACCTATCCCTATATCCCCCCGGGGATAGAAGACGATATGTTTCAGGATCATTTCGATCCCGCGCCGGCGGTAGTGCTGGGGGACGGCACCACGTTAGAACTCTACCCCCGCCCGGAGGGCGGTGCGGACGCGCAGCTCTCTTTCCAAGAGATCTATGTAAAATTGAGCCCCTCGGTGGTGCTGGTGGAAGTGGCCCTCCGCGGATTTGGCCACGGCTCCGGCACCGGGGTCGTGATGACGGAGGACGGATATATTATCACCAACGCCCACGTGGTGGAGGACGCCCGGCAGATACGGGTGATATTAGAGAACGGGGAGGGCTTTACTGCCGCCCTTGTGGGCGAAGATGTGTACTCAGATATCGCCGTGCTGAAAATTGACGCCCGGGGGCTGACTCCCGCCGTATTCGGTGACTCGGATGAGCTCCAGATCGGCGAGGAAGTGGCGGTCATCGGGAACCCCTTGGGGCAGCTCCACAGCATGTCCAACGGGATCATATCGGCCCTCAACCGGGAGATCGTCTACGATGGGATCACCATGCGCCTAATCCAGACCAATGCGGCCATCAACGAGGGGAACTCCGGCGGGCCGCTGATCAACCGCTACGGCCAGGTGGTGGGGATTACAAATATGAAGCTGGTGGGCTGGTTCTCCTCCGTGGAGGGCATGGGATTTGCCATCCCAACCACGACAGTCAAACCCGTTGTGGACACGATTCTCGCCCACGGCTACGTCCCGGGCCGGCCCGGGATCGGGATTGTTATCCGCACCGTGGACAACCGGGAGGCCGCCGCCGAGGGGATTGCGCCGGGGATTTACGTCCAGAGCGTGGTGCCCAACAGCGATGCCGCCGCACAGGGGATGCGGGAAGGGGATCGGATCGTGGCCTTTGACGGCAGGGAAGTCTCCACCGCCCTGGAACTGCGGGATCAGATCCAGCGGTTTGCGGCGGGGGATACCGTCCGGGTCACCATTGAGCGGGACGGCCGAACCTTGGATTTGAACGTCATGCTGATGGATTCGGCATTATTAGAGTATTGATGAAACAATTGAGCAGATATTTAAAAGAAGTCAACATCAAAGACGATCTCCCGGCGGCGGGAGACGCCGTGAAACGGATCACCTATCACATCCGGAGCGGCAGGGAACTGGGGGCCGGGGCGGTGAAGATCATCCACGGCTACGGCTCCACGGGTACAGGCGGGAAGATCCGTAAATCGGCCCGGCAATACTTGGCGGATCAGAAGGCAAAGGGGCAGGTTCGAGACGTGATCCACGGGGAGGATTTTTCCATCTTCCACGAGGGGACCCGCACGGCCTTTGCCCGCTGCCCGGAACTGCGGCAGGATCGGGACTTAGAGCGGCACAACAACGGGATGACCATTGTTGTGCTGTGAGTTTGCGCAGGGGCGGCAACCTGCCGCCCGTTGTTTGGTGCCTGCGCAGAACGCCCGACCTCAGGCTTCGCCTGCAAATTGAGGGAGGCTGTTTGCCCTTGATCTCGCCCTTGACCTCTGGCCCCCTCGTTGTGAGGGGGCTGTCAGGCGCAGCCTGACTGGGGGAGCCTGACTGGGGGAGCCTGACTGGGGGAGCCACGGACGGCAGATTGCCGCCCCTACGAATATTGTACATATAAATCAAGAAAGCGGAACCAAATCTATGCGACAAAAAAACTACGAGGGCTCAAAGATCATCCTATTTGCACGGTTTTACCGCCCCCATCTGCGGCTGTTTCTCTTTGTCTTGTCCTGTGCGCTGCTCATGGCGGGGATTGATCTCGTCTACCCCCTGGCCATGCGCTATGCCCTCAATGAGCTGCTGCCCAATACCATGTACAATTTCTTTTTCGCCCTCATCGGGGGCCTTATCGTCATGTATATTGTCCGCTCGATCTTGAGCTATATCGTCACCTATTGGGGCCACGGTTTGGGGGCGCGGATTGAGACGGATATGCGCTCCGCCATTTTTGGGCACCTGCAACAGTTGAGTTTCCGCTTTTACGACAACAACCGGACCGGTCAGCTCATGAGCCGGGTGACCAGCGATTTGACAGATGTCACGGAGTTGGCCCACCACGGGCCGGAGGATCTGCTCATCTCTTTCGTCACCATTGTGGGGGCCATTGTCATCCTCTGGGGCATTAACTGGCAGTTGGCGCTGATCCTCATGATTTTAGTACCCATCACCCTGCTCTACACCATTGCCCAGAGGCGGCGGTTGGAGCGGGTCTCCCGGCGGGTCAAGGAGAAGATGGCGGGGATCAACACAGATATTGAGTCCTCCATCTCCGGGGTCCGGGTCTCCAAGGCCTTTACCAACGAGGACTACGAAATAGAGAAGTTCGGCAGGGGCAATCAGCGATATCTGGGCGCCAGGCGGGAGTTTTTCAGGGCTGTGGGCGTCTTCCACAGCGGCATGGAGTTTTTCGTCAATATCTTCGGCGTGGCCATCATCGGCGTGGGCGGCCTGTTCATTATGGGGGGTAGTATGAACACAGTAGATGTGCTCACCTTCTCCCTCTATGTGGCGACTTTTCTCCAGCCCATTCGGAGGCTGGCGGCTTTTGTGGAGCAGTTCTCCTCCGGCATGGCGGGATTTGTCCGCTTTACGGAGATTATGCGCCTCAAACCGGAGATAGAAGACGCCCCCGGCGCCGTAGAGATCGGGCGGGCAAAGGGCGACATCTCCTTCCGAGACGTGACCTTTTCCTACGACGGCCGGGACAAGGTCTTAGCCCACCTGGACTTGGAGATCCGGGCCGGGGAGACCGTGGCGGTGGTAGGCCCCTCCGGCGGCGGCAAGACCACCCTCTGCCACCTGATCCCCCGGTTCTACGAGACCCAGAGCGGGACAATTGCCTTAGATGGGCGGGATATCAAGGCGATCACCTTGGAGAGCCTGCGGAAAAATATCGGCAGCGTGAGCCAGGACGTGTTTCTCTTCTCCGGCACCATCCGGGAGAACATCCGCTATGGCAGAATCGACGCCAGCGATGAAGAGATCATCGAGGCGGCCCGCCGCGCGGAGATCTACGACGCCATCCTGGAGATGCCGGACGGTCTGGATACCCAAGTAGGGGAGCGGGGAATCCGGCTCTCCGGCGGCCAGAAACAGCGGATCAGCATCGCCCGGATCTTCCTCAAAAACCCGCCGATTTTGATCTTAGACGAGGCCACCAGCGCCCTGGATTCCGTGACGGAGCAGAAGATACAAGAGAGCTTTGAACTCCTAAGCCAAGGTCGCACCACCCTAATCATCGCCCACCGCCTCAGCACCATCAAACGGGCGGATGAGATCATCTACATAGATGAGCAAGGCATCCGGGAGCGGGGCAGCCACGAGGCGCTCTTGGCCCAAGACGGGGAATATGCGAAGCTGTATCGAACCCAGTATGGGGTGGAGTGAAACAAAGAAATGCCTTGCTAAAACAAGGCCGCCCAAAGGCTAAAAGGCTCTTGGGCGGTTTGGCTATATGGTAGTGCTTAATGGTTATAAAACACGCCATAGAACCAATATAAAGCCGACAAAAAATATCATCGAAAAAATAAACTTATTTTTTTCAGCGAGCCACACGGGAAGAAATATATCAAATCCGACACTGTGATTATCCGTATAGTTGTGAGCTAATAAAGTAAGAGGACATTTTCCCCTGCAAATCAGTAAAACTATGCCCTCCACAAAAATCAACCCTATACAAAACCAAGTCAACATACCAACTCTATCAAATACGCCTGTGTAAAGTGTATAGAAAATAGCTGCTACAAGCACACCCCATATTATGGTGTGAATCAATTTTATCAAAAAAAGTCTTTTGCTATTATCCAGTCGTTTCATTTCTATGTTCTATATCTCCAAACAATAATAAATTCAAAGTTAATTATACCAAAATCACCCACCAACAGCAATCGCCAAATTAGCGGTTGTTTTTTATATTGTAGAGGCACAACATCTATTGCACCTCTACAGTAACTCAATGTGATACGTATACGACTTTTATTGAAATTTCTGTCGATGTATGGTTAAATATTGTGGGCGGTAACATATCCTTATCTCAGTCACTTGTGAACGGAAAATATCGCATATGGGGCGATTTTAATACGATACTCCGGTTTGACGATTTTTCCCCCATCTAAAAGTTACATAGGCACAACCCATCAGGCCCACTGCGGATTACTACACGATAGCAGTGCCATAGTACGCCTATTGGGGGCCTATATGGGCTCTATTTTCCGCCTATTTTGCGGTGATTTCACCTTGACGATAGGGCTATGGGCGAAAATTTATTTTCTGAAATGTGACAGACTGTTGTCA
>Ga0123355_10014088_pt1 | contig 12475 bp, 5 predicted proteins | sample TergutEmb28metaG_3_FD_89872 | JGI IMG/M metagenome (GOLD analysis project Ga0123355, IMG submission 89872) | Embiratermes neotenicus P1 segment gut microbial communities from Petit-Saut dam, French Guiana - Emb289 P1 | ecosystem: Host-associated > Arthropoda: Insects > Digestive system > Gut ...
ACTTTAGACAAACAGGACAAACTTTGGAAGCTCTGAAGGAGGCGATACGACAGGAAGTTGCTGCCATTACACCTGAAGTGATTCTCAAGGTCATGGACAACTACCGAGAGAGGCTACATCAGTTTATCAATATTCAAGGCCGCCATTTGAGTGATGTTTTATTTAAAACACATTGATGTAAAACGGCATTCTGTGTGCTTTCCAGAAATAGAAAAACATTTGCCGTATCTTCTTTGATTTTGAATTTATTCGCTTATCACTTTAATAATTCATAACTTTAGCTTACACAACTGTAAACTCCCTGAAGATGGTGTATTAACACCAAAACATGTCAGAGTAATTTTATATAAATTTGTGCATATGTTGGTATATGTTGGTATATAATAAACAGTTATTATTCAATATGTACGGTATGAACATAAAAATAACAGTTGCTTAATTTCAAAACCGAAGAGCATAAAAACTGTAAGTGGGGAAGAGTCTTTATTGATGTGGGGTGCCTCTGTCAGTACTGTCAGTGCACTGTCAGTAACACTGTGTCACTGTCACTCTGAGCAGCAATGTCTTTGTCTTCCGATGAATGCTTGTCAGAGGCCGATTGTAATATCAGTTCCGTGATCAGTTAGAGCTGGGCTAGACCGGACAGTACGGTGTCACAACTGGCCGGACATCGGGGTTGTGATTTGGTTTCTGGCAAACACATTCTATTGTACTGTGCTATAAAATATGCAGATTGGGTCTGGTACCCTCCAGCGGTTATTGGGGCTTCTTTACCCATAGTTACGGCATACGGGACTAAAATTCACCGCCCTCCACAATCCAGTGCCAAAGTTAAGAATGTGGGTGGAGCTAAACCCCCGTTTGCCGTGTGCCTTCTGCGACATGCTGCTTAATGAAACAGTGAGAAATTTGGCTTTGTGTGCAATAATTATACTATTGTCAATACAATCTGTGTGCTTGTAAGTGACTGTTACAATAAAGTCGATCCTGAACGTAACTGAGTACCGCAACTTGAAGGCGTTTGGGGGAGTGTAAGGTGCGGTTGGATTTGGTTCGGGTCTTGTAATTTATCTTTAATTTATTTATTTTTACGCATGTAATAATGTACAAGACAACACAATCGATAGATACAGTGACCCAGCGAAATATTGAAGGGCCTGGTTACCAGAATATACTCCACAGATCCTCAGAAACAATCCGATGGCTTTCTGACACTGGACACTCGACCTTCAACCGTGCAGCATTGCGTTAGAACAGTAGTCAGTGCCACTGTTCATACCGTGAGGTGATGCCGGCGCCGTCACTTGTCTTGTGGTAGCGTCTCTTATCTCGACGCAGTGGGCAGGCATACGCAAACGCCATTAGTTTGATCCTTGTTTGCTGTTTCGTGACACCTTCTCAGCTGACTGAGATTGTATGAATAGCATAAAGAAATGCAAGATGTGAAATTCGCAGAGAGTTGCTGTAACATTAGCATGTCAGGGGTGACTGCAGCAGCGAACTTTGTGGTTTGTTTAAGGCGTGCGTGTGCATCTGGTGCCGCTAATTTGTAAGTAACGGTAAGAAATAAGACAATCCCTGGACAGGCCCTGAGGGTTCTAGTAGGTTGAGGCTCACAGATTTCAAGACAGTTGGCACATGAATGTGGTAAGGTGGTCAGCCCTACGCACTGACCGCCTTTACGCCCCCAGGAAATATTCCTGGTACTCATTTCTGTTGGAGGCTGAGTCGACCCCAGGACCATAGTGCGGCCGGAAGGAATATGTCAATGAAGAATTTCAATGACACCATCAGGAATTGAACCCGCGACCTTCCGCCTTGTTGCACAGTGCCTCAACCAACTGCGCCACCACGTGCCCCATTTCTAACGTGTCGATGAAAGTTTTCAGAGAGAATTTCAAAAACAGGACCATGAGTAAAGAAGACGTACCAAACTTCGGAGAATGTGTATGTATGCATTTTAGCGTGTCAGTTTCTCTGGTCTTCCTTTAAGTTCCGACTTTAAGTGTTATCTGCCAGTTTTAATTTTCTGTCACCGGTCTGACACGCAGTTACCGTCTTCTGGGATATGATGTGACGCCAATGTGTTGTCATTCTTCTTGGAAGCCTAGACCCCAGAATATAAGTGCACAAAATTCCTTCGAAAAGTCGGGGGGAGGGGGGGCAGTACCCCAGCGATGTGGCGTCCTATTGCACGTGGACGGAATGCGTCAGTGTCATGTGTCTATCAGGGGTGTCCAAATTGCGTCCTGAAACTTTATGTTAAACGCGCCCGCGGCCACATTTGTAAACTGTATAACTACATGCAGCAGAGTTCTTTTTGAAAAGCTGACAGTTCCTCAGCTAATCAAGAAATTTCCTGCATGTTATGGAACCGTTAAGTTTAATATTGCATTGGAATGAGCCCACCATCTGTCCTTGTTATAAGCCAGATCAATCCAACCCATTTTTCCACGTTCCACCTCTTGAAGATCCATTTTAATATTACCCGCCTATCTACACCTGGGTCTTCGAAATGGACTCTTTCCTTCAGGCCTGACCAAGTGTCCAGATACATAGCAAGCCACAGCAGTTAACCGAATAGGAGTGAAAAAAATTCCTCCAAACTTCGACACACTATTTGCGACCACTTTAGTGGCCGTTCGGCTATTTAAAGGGCTCACTGCTTGACCACTTTAGTGGCCGTTCGGCGTTAAATGGTTAATTTGTCGCATTTCAGCAAGTGCCAATCCTGTGAAGACGTGTTACTGTGTTCTCGTTATTACAATGACCAGTAGTTTGACTGTATTGTCAGGCAACATCTTCTTCATGAAACTGCCGCAGGAGCGTCAAATACGAGTAGGCGTTACTCATAAGCTGTAACAGGAGAAACCAAACGCTCTATGCCTTGTTTCTTTATAAAATATCGCTATATAAGTCTGCGGCCACATGCGTGAGAGAAAGTGCAACACACAGGCTGGGGGCGACGACCCTACAGGGGTGCTGATAAGTCATTAGCCCGACCAGGAAGGAAAAAAGCTACATTCCTCGCATTTTATGGAGCATGGGGGTTCATTACCACATTCACAATTGTCCACCACATGTCCCTACCCTAGCCAAATCAATCCATTCCTCTGTCCATCACACTTTTGACAGACGCAGCTTGTTTCTTTCCTGGTCGGACTAAGTACTTATCAGCACCCCAGTACTAGCGATCGTCGAAACATCTCATTTCCTGCAATTAGAAATCACTGAAATCTGGGGTCACAGTGCTTGGAGAAAAGTCTATTCGACATGGAACTTGGATGATTGCAAACGGGAGGCGACATAGGCTCGTTGTTTGCCACATGGTCATTCTGCCTCAAGTTTTCAGAGCTGTGGCGTACTCTAAGCCGTGCATAGACCTTTCCTTCAAAAAAACACCGCCACGCCGGCCTGACATGTGGAAAAAAACTTTCCAAAATTTTCCCCCCCCCCCCCCCTCCAAGCTGCAACAGCCCCTAGTGGTGCAGGGGCTCCTCATTTTCGAGGCTTCACGAACACACTCAGACACACCATACTCTTTAGGACTCCTCTGGACGAGTGATAAGCCCGACGCAGAGATCTCTTCTTGACAACACACAGCACTCACAAGAGACAGACATCCATGTCGCCAGCGGGATTCGAACCCTCAATCCCGACAAGCGAGCAGCCGCAGACCAACGCCTTAGATCGCTCGGCCACTGGGATCGTCTTCCAGACGTTAACACTAATAAATTACGTGAACAGTATCGTAACCAGAAGCAGAGTGACTTATGTGGCGACTGTGATGGTGGATAATAGTATAAGATATTGGTATTGTATTATGGCAACTTGTTTCGGTATTTCTTTAGATCATCTTCAGTCCAACGTACACAGATAAAAGGTAAAGTGCGTACTATGTATTATGGGATCCCATGACATGTTGCCATAGTAAAATACCAATATCTTATACTACTGTTGTGTTCTTGACGGAATAGACGCTTTGTTTTATTGTAAGCTTTACAGCGAGAAATAGAGTTTTTTTTTAATTCGTGGATATATATTGCGTAAGTAATTTTTATATTTTAAGTATTACACGACAAGCTAAAAATGCGAATTTGTATTAATGGAAATTGTATATGTGGAAGATGTATCAATCTAACGTGCAGTCATTTCTAACGTCAAGCTGTCTTCATAAATCGGAGAATGAAAGCATGCATCAGCGTTTCTTCCGAGTAGTTCTTGTTGGAACAACCAGTTATTTTCACAGGCATTATATGTTATAGATATGAGATGTCTATTGATATTTTAAATTTCTTGCTAATTTCATAGCATTTTTCTTATAGTCTATTCCATGTTTGTATTGACCACTACTTCGGTAAGTGGCAGCTTACTCCGATAAAGACGTGTTTCACTACCATGTCATAACTTGTCGGTCTTTCTTATATCTACAGCGGCTTACCGAGCGGAAAGTAGGCAGACACAAATCTCCGAAAAGTCCCGCTTGTACAGAGACAGGGCGCTGAGCCCTCATGATGATCAAACGGACGAACTGCTTGGCCTCGTTGCTAGTGGTGTGCCATTCGGAGTCGTACGCAGCTTGATACAGATTTTGGCTCTGCGGCAACATTTAGACATAAACTCATTTCGTTCGAAGTTCTTATTTTATACAACTGGCTGAAGGACACTGGATTCAGATATAAAGTTAAGGTTTATACTTGAAACAATAATCAATGGTAAGTACATATTAAATTATTGTCAGTCATCGCAGTTGGCTCTGTCCTGATATTTATGTAGAATTCACAATTCAACAAGTATTGAAGGAAATGACATGCAACCAACTCCGTGGAACAGAGTCCCTCCTCCTCCGTTAGTCAAAGTATTTCCCACAGTGTGTTTAGACCCTGAAGATACATTACCGTGTCCACTAGTGCCTGACACCAATCCCTGTCCAGAGTCGGACAAATCCAATCCAGACTCTTCTTAAGCATTTGTTAAAGTTTAACTTTAATATTACCATCCCATTTTCGCATAGGATTTCAAGAGGCTTCTTCTTTTCATGTTTCATGTAACTGTTTTATCTCCCACGCGTACAAAAAAGTAATGGATGAGTATTTGCTGTTAAAATAATTTAGGAGAACTTAAAATTCATTCAGGAAGGAAATTGTTTGCAACGTATTTCATGATATTAGAATATGCCAAAAATCAGTTATGTTAAGCATGCTGCACCTACGTGTGTACTTCTCTAGTTCACAGTTTGTGTGAGGTTATTCTTGGTGGCCAGTGATGTTGAAAGACTTGTCATAAAGACAAACAAGCATACTGAGATATGTCTGTAATGCTACAAGGAGCGTAACGTTGTAAATGACTATTATTTAAAAAGAAAATTCTTTAACGAGCTAATAAAGTCCCACATTTTCACGATTTTGAGCCTTGTAGTATTATGAGCAATACTGCATTAGGTGTTCATAATTTCTGCCTTCTGTCTGTCTAGCTACGGCCCATATTTGTTCTACGCCGGCTCATTGTTTAGGGTCCTAGATCACACACAACCGGTAGGGTTACTTTGAAAGAGTGATAAGCTCGTCGCAAAGGCCGCTACGTTCACAACAAGTAACAAACACAAGAGATGAAAATCTATGCTCTCAGCGGAATTCAAACCTGCGATCCCACCAATCAAGCGGGTTAAGACCAACGCCTGGGATGGCACGGCCACAGAGATCGGCTGGGTATGCAGCATGCCCTGTTCTAATATGGAGTGTATGCAGTGTGCAGAAACATAATAAGTGCGTTCTCAGTGTTTTAACGTTACCTTGTGAAAAACTTCGGATCCGAACCAACAGAAGAAAGCGAGTTCAGACACTGTGCTTAACGAGTGAAGAACCACTCTCACGAACATCAGTCCCTGCGGTGCCATCTGTACAGACACGAGGAAATAATATACAGCCATCTTACGTCGAATGTCGTCGTGTTTAGTTCGAAATAAACTACAGTGAAAAATAAAGAAGGCGGCTCGCCTTTCGGCGGAATGGTAGAACCCAAGCTGCAGTAAGTGGGAGGACTACATTTCTTCTAGGCCACAGATACCCTGCTTTGAAAAGTATATGTATTCTCAGCTACGCCTGTAATAGCTGATGGTGAGGACTCGCTGGTCGTTGAACATGAACAAGAAAACTGGTTTTTAGGTAAAACAAGATTAAAATGTATTATATGCGTGGATTACGGGAGGATTAATATGCGAATTAATAATAAGACATGGAAATACGAATATTTAATTGGGCATGGTTAAGTCAGATTTAGATAAGTTTCAGTGAAGGTAATGTACACAAGAATTTATTGAGTGATGGTGAGTTTGGAGACAATCGGTGCAGTGAAGAGACAATCGGTGCAGTGAAGAGACAATGCTTTACGTAAATAAAACTTTTTTTTGACTTTTCATTTTGTTTTGCGATTTGAATGAAATTCTGCATTTGATTCGTGTTAATTTTGTGAAGACGCGTGCAGGGCAGTCAGTATTTTCCTTACAACCGAAAATGGAGTGAAGTATCGCATTTACCGTGAAAGTATGATATCCTACTTAGCAAGTACAGAGCGCGTTTGCAGAGTCAGTGTTCTGGACTATGTCACGGAGTACTCTGTTTGTAATCTTGTTTTGTATTAGGTATGCTTGTCTTCGTCGTTGATATTGTTGTTGTTAGCAGTAGGCTATGTTTTCGTACTTACCACGACAGCCTGAAACCCCAGCAGACAAATCAGCATGGACGCTGTCACAAACACGACAAAGAACATAGAGCTGAAGCATTTATTCATTGCTGCAACGTACCTGTGGAAGAATTAAGATCGTCTGTCATGAGGATTTAAAACATGAATGAATTCCAATAGCTGAACATTGTCTCATTAAATATAGGAACACAAAATGTCAGCATCCACATCAGCAACAAAGCGAAAAGACCATCGAAGAAGGAAGAGGTGGGGAAATAAAAAAAAAAATGAAATAATATTGATCATAAACTCACATAATCATCATCTTATACTTTAACAGGTAGGGTTTGTTTGCGGCACATTGACCTGCTGAAGTACCTGACATGAATTTAAAGACAGACATTTTTAGAGACCGTACGATTTGGCGTTAATGACAGTTTCCTTGTTTTAATTAATTCCTTATCAAAAATAACTGTTTTTAAACAAATAGGCTAAGGTTAGAAACTAACATTGCTGTCTCAAGCGGATGCCAATGGAAGTTAACGTATTTTATGCGAGTCCCTTGGCCACCGCTTGAGATAAGGCTTCCGAGTTCAACATTATGCTTCTTTATACGTGCTAGGAAGTGTTTTCCCCTTATTTACGCGTTGCTTAGAATCCCTTCAACTCCGAAAGAAATTTCCCAACGTTAAGCATTACCAAGTACAATTTTTAAAGTTTTTTAAGGTTAAGATCCTTTAGTTTTTGCTGATTAAATAAGTTACTGTTTCTACGTGCGAATTACTCCCACGAGTACGACTAGTATTCTTTTATTCCGAACAGCTCTGTCTTTCTGCAGCATTTAAACCTACACAACTGTCTCAGAACTAGTAGGCTCCCAATTTGAGAGATGTCCTTGCCTCCGCAAAAAAATGGGTTGTTACAATTTCGTGATATTTGTCAAATTAAACTGCCGATATAGTTCAGTTTTGAGACACAGCCTTCCTCATAAAATCGTTACTAGGTGCATCGACTTCTGATATGTGTCATATTTATAAATCTTTATTTACTGAGCTCTACAACATGTTCGTTTCTGTTTAGCCGCCTCTTGTCCATTTTATCTTCTAAAGTTATCTGCAAGGAAAATGATTAAATGAAATTCGTGTTTGCGTCATTAGAAATTCTGCTTTTGTTATTGAAATTATCTTTGTGATTTGTATTGGTATTTGGATATACCTCGGTATGTGCTGTAGCAGTTTCCTTCTACGCCATTTCCCCCATTTTTACAATCTACTTATTCGATACCACGGGGACATTATTTTATCCGACAATTCGCATCACTCGTCACTCAGAACGTTTCACTTGACAGCGGTCATCGCAGCGTTAATAGCTCTTAAAATTAGCCGCGGCTTGTTGTCCACTCGTTAAAGTTCGGTGTACTGCAGTTAATAGTGTTTTTACACAACACATTTACATTATAGACAGCTCTCCCTCAGCACGAAGATACCACGTCACTCCTGACAAAAGCCTTGTTCATTACATGCGAAAAGAGGGACGAAATGAGGGACAGACCAGCCAGGCAGCTGGTCGGGGTTCCAGTCTGTAAGGAACCCTAAGACGTCACTGGAATAATCGGAAATATGATGCTAGAAATCTAGGGATTCCACACGCGAAAGAATTGCTTCAACGATAATCCCCATTTTGGACACGCTCTTTCAAAATATAAACCAGTCTTGTCCTAGGACGAAAATGTTTAAAGAATTTCGGCTTTAAGGGACACCAAATTATTAATCTTCCGTGGCAGCCACATGTCTCTGACCGGCCCTGCGTCAAAGTCCTGTAAGTTAGCCCAGCCGACGGAAAATGAATAGCGGCTGCTGTCAGATATAATGTCTTTACATACAAGCTTAGGAGATGAAAATGTTCCTTAAATAAATCAGTGAGGCTGGGCTGTCAAAGACCTTCTGGATACTATACTAATTTTGCTGCTGTAATCACTACGTGTGGAAGCTAGCCTGGCAAATCATCATCGGAACTTAGAAAATGTCGAAATTTTCATGGCAATTTGACGTAAACGTGAAACGTTCTACGGATTAATCGTAACGTCTCCCTAACTGGGCATAACTGGTATGAGTCCTACATATTACAGAATTTAGAACATTGTATATTATGAACAACTCTCTATAGACACAGGACGCATCGTTGCAGTTACCAGCCCTTTGGTGTTATAGATTGCTGTGCCTATATTTTCAACATATTTACGAAGGTGAGTCAAATGAAAACCTTAAATGTTTTTTATCTCGTAATTTATTGAACACAAAAGATACACAATGACTTCATTTTTCTACGTAGTCCCCATTGCGTGCTATTTCATTCACTGTTACGCGGCGATTTTCCTTCACGATGTCTTCAACTGCTGCAATGGCCTCTGGTGTCACTACTCGGTGTGCCTGATCAGGTCGAGGAGAGCCTGTTGCAGAACTAATGCCGTTCATGAAATTCCTAGTCCACTCGTACACTTGCTGTAGTGACAGACATGCATAACCATACTGAACTTTCATTTGTCCATGAATTTCGATGGGTTTCACCCCTTCACTACTTAAAAAACGGATGACAGAACGCCGTTCTTCTTTGGTGCATGTTGCAAGCGGGACCGCCATCTTTACACTACTACTGAGCCGTCGTGTTGCATTCCTGCATCGTACTGCCACCTGTCGGCCACTCTTCAAACCATGAGTATCATTGTTATCAACTTACAAGACAGTCGAGCTATGTTTCAATTTTTTATCGCACTTTTAAGGTTTTCATTTGACTCTCCCTCATGCTTCCCGCAATAAAAATGTATTATTTACGGTACGGTTATACTTACACCAGAAGAGACTGGTGACGTCTGATACATTCCTTAACACAAAACATCATTTCTTTTTCAAATCGCTTGCAGGAGTTGTCAATACTAATCATATGTTTCACTTCCTTCCACTTTAACAGCGTGTAGTTGTCTTGTAAAGCACTCCCATCCGATATGTAACAAGAGCCACTTTCCTTAACGTATGTTTGTTCTTGACTTTCAACTTTTTTTGGTGTTACAAAAAAAGTAGGTCTCTTGTCTAAGGTAAGGTGTTTTGTGGGGTAAGATACTTGTGTTCTTCTTCTTCTATATACTGCCGTACCGATTTTGGACAGCACATTCTTACTCATGCTCCTCAGCGAAATGCTTAGCAGGTCGAACTGACAACCAACGTGGATCATCAGAGTCACACAGAAACCATCAATGCATCCCAAGCACCAAGCTTCCAAAACTGTGAGCGTGGCTTGGGCTAAGTACTCAAATTCGTACTCCGGACTCTTCGTTGAGTCCCAGTTTGGGTACCAAGTCTTAAAGGGCAAATTCCTGTGAGCTTCTCTTGTATGATTCAAAGAGTCTTCATGGGCCTGATCCTTTTGCACAGAAGTGAGGGGCTGCAGTACCATCGAAAATGCCGTGAAGCAGTAAAGGGTTAAGTAGCCTATTGATATCTTCCTTGTATACTTAATTGTTTCGCGAATAGTACTGGACTCATGATCAGTGAGCTCTGTTCCGTGAATATAGAAATTCTCGTAGAGGGCCGTGATGAGTTTCTGAATTTCCTTTCTGTAAATGACGAAAGTCATTATCTGCATGCCGCTTCTGACCTGAGTTAGTAAAATGCTCATCACTTCAATTCCATCCTCCAAAGAGTAATCCGTACAAAATAGAAAAAGCGGGTTTGCTATGCTTACGGAAAAGAATAAAGTTACAGTGAAAGTTGTGTAGCCTTTGTACAGTTTATTCATCCATATCGAAGAGCTGACTTGATCGAGCGGGAAGAGTGAACCAAACTTCAACAGCGTGAGATTCAGATCCAAACACTCAGTTGGTTCCACCGTTTTCCAATATTTCTTCATCGCCAGATATGGGCTTCTTTACCCGTGCGTATTTCTAAAGATCAACGAACAAAATGCTCTGTTTTCTTGAACGCGTTTCTCGAGAATGTTTCATGGGTAAATGATGTTACATTAAGCAAATTAATATCGATCAAGTTAATCATTTGAGTTTCTTTACACTGTCACAGAACTGTTCGTCGTGCAAGTATATGAATATATAAACACTTCTTCTGGCGCGTGTCTGAAGTTTTATAGCTCCAACTGTTAGGTGGAAAACAGCATAGCGGAACTAATGATAATCAATTAAATATTTAAGGACACTGTACGGACTGACTAACATTACCTTCTTTCTTCTTTCTTTTCTTTTTTTTTCGGACTTTGTCCATCTTCTATTTTTTTTATTGAACCATGATACTTTGGAAGACGGTTTTACTTCCGAAAGCACAGACGACACAGGCTACGGAAACGTCGGCTTTATTAAACATTAGACGATAAACCAAGTCCAAAAAATAAGATTATGTCAGTGACTCATATACCATTCTGACAGCCCCAGAGAGTTGAATTTTCCGCGGAACTTATATGAAGTTAAAGTTGTAGGATCTTGGTATATAACGTGCTTGAAATTTAAATAATTGTCCAAGCGAACAGCACACACGCCTCTTGAGGCAGGCTGTCGTAAACATTATTTTGTAGGGCTGCGCACAACAACTGTGCTGCGATATTGGTTGTTGCCCGTGAGGTGGTGAAGATTCAAGTTATCTGGGCTGTCACGCCATGTCGGTTGATAAATAGATACGTATTAACGCTTCGAAAGATAATAGTTCCTTTATCTTCGTATCTCTTCTTGGATCCTTTGACTCTGAAGATGAGGGCATTTCGCTCCTCTGAAAATTCAGTAACTCTTTACCAATCGTTATCGCGTAATATCCACGAAAACTTAGACCTTCTACGAGAAGACTAACCCAGTCGGGGAGACTCCTTAACAAACAATTCACAAATTTACCACTTTATTTGGAAACCGTTGTTATATGACCTTTCTCAAAACATCCCGTCACTGGTTCATATCTTGAGACAAGTAATCTGGTCAGCACTATCATCGTTTCGTAGGGCATTTCAAAGTAACGTTTCAGTGTTTACGCTGAGAGTTTTTGCCCTCTTGCTCTACTTCGTAGTTGAAGGGCCGCGCTTTGTCGGCTGCCACTGACTTCGATATTCGCAGATACCCTCTACATCTGGAGGCGTTCGCATTAACCTGCACCCTGAGAAGGAACCATGCCGTGGTGGCAAGTGGCCCATTTAACATGGGGAAAGTTGTTATACTGTTTGGAACTTAATAATATTGTTGATAACGTGTATGACTACTGTTTTGTTCCATTAGGCCAGTCTTCTTTCTGTAAAATAAATTTGAAGTATTTTTTATCTAACTTCTTCCCACTAAAGTTTTAAAGTGTGAAAATTTTTATTAGCACACAAATTGTATGTTAGGGATATTTACTGTCACTTCCATTTCCATTTACACTTATATATATATATATATAAAATAATCTCTGGACAGGCCTTAAGAGTTCCAGGAGTTTGAAGCGTGCAGATTTCAAGACATTTGGCACATGAAGGTGGTGAGGTTGTCAACCCTGCACACCGGCCGCCTATAACCCGCAGGAAATATTCCTGATACCCATTTCTGCTAGAGGTTGAGTTGAATCCGGGGCCATAGTGCGGCCGTAAGTATTATGTCCATGAAAACTTACAGTGACACCATCGGGAATCTAACCGCGTCGTTTACACTTATGACATACGAGGTTTGTTCAAAAAAAGACCGAACTTTTGCTATAAAAACTTTATTGCTCATTTTACAACATTTTAAGCACTGTCCCCCTCAAAGTAGTCCCCTCTACTGGCAATACACCGTTCC
>Ga0123355_10014089_pt1 | contig 12475 bp, 12 predicted proteins | sample TergutEmb28metaG_3_FD_89872 | JGI IMG/M metagenome (GOLD analysis project Ga0123355, IMG submission 89872) | Embiratermes neotenicus P1 segment gut microbial communities from Petit-Saut dam, French Guiana - Emb289 P1 | ecosystem: Host-associated > Arthropoda: Insects > Digestive system > Gut ...
CCTGAAGCAATCATTAAAATCCAAGTTACTGAATTAGCCTTCATCAACTCATCCATCGGGACGATATAATAAACGGTCGTTTCAAAACTCGGCGATTGTAATGCTTGCAATACAGTCATCAAAAATAACATGATAATTGAAAGTAGCAGTACATCAGCACTACCGATAAAAAGAATGTACAGACCGATTGTAATTGCAATTAAAAAGTTAAAAAGAATGATAATATGACGTTTATTAAAACGATCAGCAAATGCCCCACCAATCGGCGTAAATAAGACAAATGGTAGCCACGAAAGCGTCATAACCGTTCCGAGCAAAGCTGGATTATTAGTTGCCATTAAAATATAAATCGGGATGGCAAAAGATAATAATGAAGTCCCAATTTGCGCTAATTCAAACGCACTGATATAAATAATAAAATTTTTGTTCCAAAGTTTTGTCACACTATTTTCCATTTGTAAAAATCTCACTTTCTTTTGGTTAAATTCGGGCTTGACTTTCACAGCCAATCAACTGCATTAAATCAGGGATATCAGCAGTTGTAACCGCAAATTCAAAACAGTTAACCATACATTTTTGGTATAGTTTGTCATTAATCTGAAATTCATTACCGATACACCCTGTCCAACATTTGTCGGGATTAACAAACTTGACACAATCATCAGCATTGTCAATTTGTTGTACTAAACTTTCCGACAATTGATTTAACTCTGCTAAATATTGCTGATGGTTTTTGCCATAAAGTCGCATCATGAACTGGTCGTTGCGATTAAAGAAAATCAGAACAATCCCCGCCGTTGTTTTGATTTGTTGCTGATGGTATGCTAGTTGAAAACCAGTCGATTTAGTCACCGTCATTTTCGCTTTATAATTTGCTTGCAACAGTTTATCGTGGACTTGCGTTACAAAACCCTGGTAAATATCGGGCACGGTTACTAAAAAATCTTCAAATTGATATTTTGCTCTTGGCATAGTGCTTCTTCTCCTCGTTCTCATTCGACATTTACTATACCACAGTAAATGTGACAACTGTCTGTCATATTTTAATATTTTGCTGAAATTTCTGTTAATTCTGTTTTGACCGTTACTCGTAAACTTTCTGGTGCAAGCACTTCGATATACTTACCATACGATAAAATGAAGCTCAATAACCACTCATCAATCGGCGCTAACATCGTGATAATAAAACTACCATCTGGTTGTTTCTCAACATCTTGATCATTAAAATCATCAAATACGCGGTAGGCTTTCGCCGCTAGAACGTGCAGTTTTACAGTTATTAATTCATAATCAATTGCTTCCTCAGCGTGTTCTTCTTTCGTTTTTAACGGTCGCATCAAAAAAGCTTCTGAAGTTACGAAAAGATGTTTAATTCTTGACAATTTGTATAGGCGTTGATCTTGTTTGGTTAGGCAAAATCCTTTTAAATACCACGCATTTAGTTTAAATAACAGTTGCAGCGGTTCAACCTGCCTGAAAGACTGTTCGCCAGCACTGTTGTAGTAATTAAATTCAACAATTTTAGTATTAAGAATCGCCTCTTTTAAAACATCCCAGTAATTATCATCACCGTACCAATCCGAGAAATCAACTGCTAACCAATTGACGGCTTGTTTATTGAAAACGGCTGATACTTTTTGCAACACTTCTTTTGTCCCAGCGGTTGTCAGATGCGACAATCCGTGCAAGGCTGATAAAATTTCATTTTGTTCTTGCTCGTTCAAGACGGATTTATTTAACACAAAGTCTGGTAATAAGCTGATGCCCCCACTCTTACCTTTTTCAGTATAGACGGGAATGCCAGCGAGGCTCAATGTATCAATATCCCGATAAATCGTTCGTCGTGAAACTTCTAACCGTTCCGCCAGAACACTTGCCGAGATTTTTTCTTCGTGTAACAGCATGTAAATTATTTTGAATAATCGTTCGATTTGCATTTTAATCACCGATTTTATTATAACACAAATATGTGACAACTACTTGTCATATTTAAAAAAATTATTAAAACGAGCTCGAAAAACGACACCTTTGATGAGATGTCGCCAAATTAATTATTCAACAAAGTAACAAACGTCCAGGATGATTTTACCATCTGAATCTTGCTCAGTAAATCGGCATGTATAACGCTCAAAGCACCAGTTGTCGTTAATTTTTATCCCAGCTTCCGCAAGCTGCTTCGCACAGTTTTCTTCTTGCATAAAAACCTCGTGTTCATAACCATGCACCCAACAGACACCTAAGTTATTAGCAGCGAAATCGACTGATTGAAAACCATCTGGAACCGGGGTTGTTGTTGGGGTGAAATAACCAATCCAGTACTGGAAAATACCATTTTCAGCGGTCATTAAACCGATTGTTGCACCAGCTTCGACAAAGAAATCAGCTAGTTCACCGTCAACGGCTTTTGCAATTGTCCCGAAATAGTCATTTTCAAACCATTCACCCCATAAATGACCGAAACCACCGTCGACACGGTCTTCATTACCATATTTCTTGCCGATAAATCTTGTTGCGGGCATACTTTCCTTGTAAACTTTTGTAATTGTTATCATCTTTTAGCCTCCTTATTTTTTCGCATCTAAAATCATGTTAATTTTGGTTGCAACTAAATCAATCGCTACCCGGTTTTTACCCCCTTCGGGGATAATTACGTCAGCATAGGCTTTTGACGGCTCAACGAATTGGTTATGCATTGGTCTGACTGCTGATAAGTATTGGTCGATTACCGATTCGATTGTCCGCCCCCGTTCATTAATATCTCTGACCATGCGGCGCAGAATTCTAATATCAGCGTCGGTGTCAACAAAGATTTTAATATCCATTAAATCCCGTAGTTTAGCGTCTTCGAGCACTAAGATTCCTTCTAAAATAACCACGTCTTTTGGTTCAACATGAATCGTTTGATCCGACCGGGTGTAACGAACGTAATCATAGACCGGAATCTCGATTGCTTCATAGCGTTTCAACTGTGAAATTTGTTCCGCTAATAATTGGTTATCAAAGGCACTCGGATGGTCATAATTCGTCTGGAGACGTTCTTCAAAGGTCAGATGGCCTTGATCTAAGTAATAGGAATCCTGCTGAATTAACAGCACCGATTTATCTTGAAACGTCTTCATAATTTTATTGGAAATACTGGTTTTGCCTGACCCGGTTCCGCCGGCAATCCCGATGACAATTGGTTGATTACTCACTGTGAACACCTCTTTAACGTTTTGGTAATTACATTTTAACATAAAATCTGTGAAAAAACGACACTTTTATCACTGGTCGTAACAAAAAATCTTTAAAATCTTTAACCTTTCACCAAAACGGGCATACTTTACATTAGGCGAATAACTGTTATAATGGTAGAGGTTGAAAACGGAGGTTTTGGGATGATTTATGATAATGTAACCGATTTAATTGGGCGGACGCCGATGGTGAAGTTGGATAAGATTGCGAAGAAGTATGATTTGTCAGTTAATTTAGTTGGGAAATTGGAGAGTTTTAATCCGGGTGGTAGTGTTAAGGATCGGATTGCTTGGAATATGGTTAAAGACGCTGAAAAACGTGGAATACTCACCGCTGATTCGGTCATTATCGAGCCGACCAGCGGTAATACGGGAATTGGGTTAGCGATGGTCGCAGCTGCTCGTGGGTATCGGATTATTTTAACGATGCCGGAAACGATGAGTGTTGAGCGGCGGAATTTGTTAACGGCTTATGGAGCAGAATTAGTGTTGACTGATGGCACTAAGGGGATGAAAGGTGCGATTGCGAAAGCGGAGGAATTAGTTGCGACAACGCCGAATGCCTTTATGCCGAGTCAATTTGCCAATCCAGCGAATCCGGCGGTTCATGTTGCAACTACTGGTCCAGAAATTTGGGCGGATACTAACGGTCAGATTGACGTTTTAGTATCAGGCGTTGGGACTGGTGGGACCGTTTCTGGCGCGGGTGCGTATTTGCGAGGGTTGAATCCTGATTTGCATATTGTCGCAGTTGAGCCAAAAGATTCACCGGTTTTGACACACGGAACGCCGGGACCGCATAAAATACAAGGAATTGGGGCGGGCTTTGTACCAGATACGTTAAATACGGCGATTTACGACGAGATTATCATGGTTGCCAATGAAGATGCCTTTACGGTTGGGCGTGAATTAGCACAGGTCGAGGGGCTGCTATCGGGAATTTCTTCAGGTGCAGCCGTTTGGGCGGCGATTCAAGTTGCTCTCCGAGCTGAATTTGCAGGGAAAAATATCGTGGTCGTGCTACCGGATACGGGTGAGCGTTACTTATCGACTGCCCTGTTTGCTGATGTATAAAAAGGATTTGAAACTATGGGATTATCAAAATTAATTAAAATGATTAAAACGCATGACCCGTCAGTCCGGTCGACCGCCGAAGTGTTTTTGTATCAAGGCTTTTGGGCGATTTTTTGGCACAAACTAGCCCATCGGTTGTATCGATGGAAATTATTTTTTTTTGCACGACTGGTTTCGCAGTTAAGCCGCCTTTTGACCCTGATTGAAATTCATCCCGGGGCAACCATGGCCACTGAAGTTTTTATCGACCACGGTACCGGGGTTGTCATTGGTGAAACAGCAGTCGTTGGTCGCAATGTTATCATCTTCCACGGGGCAACCCTTGGTGGAACGGGTAAAGATGTCGGCAAACGTCATCCAACCGTTGAAGATGATGTCATGATTGGCGCCAATGCAACCATCATTGGACCAATTACGATCGGTAAAGGGGCAAAAATCGGTGCGAACGCAATTGTTGTCAAAGATGTGCCACCGGGCACGACCATCGTTGGTGAAATCGGGCGGGATATTAACCAAGAATGCTCGTTGCGGAAAGAAATTGAATTATTGAGTCAGCGGGTATCAGAACTCGAAAAAAACGGCGATTAACCGGATTTCAGTTAGTTGCCGTTTTTCGTATATTTTGTAATTCTATCGAAATCTGCTTCCAATACTCGGTAGCTTCGTGTTGACTAGAAAAAGATGGCGAGACAATTCCATGACCATATTTGTGTATGAATTCTTCGCCTTCGGCAATAACTGGATTACACAATGTGCAATTATCTGAATTTTTCGGGCATTCCATGCAATTTTTAGGACGTTTTTCATCTATTACCAAAACAATCAGCTCCTCATAATATTTGATATTTCAATTATATCAAAACAGAGCAGAACAATCAATTATTTTGCTGATAAATTTCTAACAAATGTATTCTAACACTGCTTTTAAATATGAAAATGAACCGAAGGCAACAACGACTTCAGCTTCGGTAGTTGCTGTGTTTAACGCTGATTCTAATGAGTTGTGGGATTCGGCTTCAATTCCGTTTGCAACCACTAATTTCGCCAATTCATCAGCCTGCATCGTCCGGTTCGCATCTGGTAAGGTTATCGTATGAATTTTGCTCATAACTGGCTTGATTTCGGCTAACATTTCCACGATTTCTTTATCTTTAAAGACGCCCATCACACCCACGATTTGCTCACTCGGGAATAATTCTGCTAATGTTTCGGCTAATTTTCGGACGGAATCCTGATTATGAGCGCCATCGACTATCACAGTCGGATTTTTTTCTTTTACAACCGTGATTCGTGCGAACCATTCAGTGGCAGCGAGGCCTTGTTTAATATGATTGTCTGTTATCACAAAGCCTTGCTCTTGGAGCGACTGGATGGCTAGTACTGCTAGGCAGGCATTTTCGATTTGGTGTCGACCCAAAAGGTTTATTTCAAGGTTTTGCATGTTTTGGTAGTTGAAGATTTGTGTATATTTTTTTCGACTTTTTCGTATAATAAGATCGTTTTTATCAAGAATCAAAGTTTTATTCTCAAAACGTTGGACAATTTCGAACGACTCCGTTGGCAATTCGCCATGAACAACGTGACTATCAGGTTTGATAATCCCGACTTTGGCCTGCGTTAAATCAGCAATGGTATCACCGAGAAATTCCATGTGGTCACGGCTCACGGAAGTAATGACGGCCACGAGGGTATTCTTAATCACATTTGTCGCATCAGTTAATCCCCCCATGCCAGTTTCCATCACAACGATGTCGCAGTTCTGCTCCTTAAAAAACAGAAATCCGAGGGCTGTTTCAATTTCAAATACTGATGGCTGGGGTAGCCCCTTTTCCTGCAAAGATTCCACAGCTTTTTTTATTTTTGACAGACTGGTAGCAAAATCTACTTGTGAAATATTGGTTCGATTAATCTGGATGCGCTCCCGATACGATTGCACCGTTGGTGACACATAGCGCCCTACTTTGTAACCAGCAACTTCTAAAATTGTTGAGATAAATGCGAGTGTTGAGCCTTTACCGTTCGTCCCAGCAATATGGACGAATTTTAAATCATCTTGGGGATTTCCAAGTTCATTCAAAAGATTTCTAATGCTATCTAGTCCGAGAACAATTCCGGTTTTACTCATCGTTTCGATATATTGTCGTGCTTGTTCGTAGGTCATCTTCATCAAATCCTTGTTCTAGTCTTGAGTAGATTGGGGCTGAACGGATAATCGTTTTGTCTATTTGACCAAACAGAAAGAGCGCACTTATACTTATGTACAACCAAAAACGTGGTATATGCGCTTAAAGTTTTTTACCATAACAATAACTACCTGATTTGTAACCATTGTGTTCATAAAAAGCGTGAGCGTCAATTCGCTTAACGCCTGTATTAAGCGTGATATATTCCACACCATTGTCTTTGCCATATTTTTCAATATATTCGAGTAATTTTGTGCCGATTCCTTTGCCCTGCACATCGTTTTTTACAGCAATCCCTTGAATCCAAAAATAATCCCCATCAACGCTCCACGGTGAACACCGCATAATATACACAATGCCGACTATTCTATCCCCTAATTCTGCTACAAATGCCTTGTGATTTTCACTCTGCTTAAATCTGTCATGGTGTGAACTAAAATTTTCGACAGTAAAATAGCTGCTGCCAATCTCCTTGTTCCATATTTCTAAAGCACTGGGATAATCTCGTTCCTCAATTTCACGAACGAACACTTCCATACAAAACACCACCTAATATAATTTTTGTTCTTCTGATTGCTTATCATAACATTACGTGGGGAACGGGTCAATAGTTATTTTGATATTTTTTCATATTAGTTTAGTCGCTTGTTCCCATCTGTCGCTTCAACCCCTCAAAATCAAGGAAGTCTTCGATGAATTGTTTGCGGAGTAGTTGTGGTGGAATGAATTCGCTGTATTTGTAGTATTTACTATAGCGGGATTGGACTTCGCCAACATCCGGGAATGGTTGGTGATAAAAGTTCATATCTGATGTTAGAATGTCATGGATAATGGCTTCGAGTTCTTGTGGTGTACCGTCGAACAGGACTTCTAAGTAGACACTCGTTTCCCATGGCATTTTACTTTTCACGCCATGATTAAGCAATGCGTAATGCAAGGTAAATAGTTGTCTGGTGCCAACCCACGGAAAAATGGCATAATGACGGTTTGATAATGGTGTGACCAGATTTTCAAGTAACCCACTATTTTTGGTCAAATAACGGATTTCACTTAAGCGGTCTTTGCAACTATCGCTCAAATACGGATACGTATCTTCACCTTGCAAGATGTTTTGCACCCGTCGGACAAGGTTGGTATGCAGTTCACCACGGAAATCGACGTCCCAATCAACCTCCGAAATTCCCGGGACATTTTTAACGAAAATAACTTTTGATTTCGTGTTAACATCGACCGTTTCCCATGCCATCCCCGCCAACGAAAAACGAATCCCAACCGGATAAATTTTATCGACCGTCCCGATTGTCCGATTTTCATCTTTAACGAGGTAATATTCTGGTACGATAAAGACCGTTAAAAATTGGAAATGATTAACAATTTTTTCACCCATCCGCCCGACGATTAACCCGTCACGTTCAGTCTTTTGAATGTGGTCGGTTTCAAGTAAATGGTTAATTAAAACCTTAAAATCAGCTTGGGTAATCGATGAAAAAGCCGACAGGGTCAACATTTCTTCGGCGAGTTTTGCGACCGACACTTCCCCGTTGCTCTTTAAATAACCCATCGTTTGATGATATAACAGTGAGTACGGGTGTTCGTGTGGCATTAACGGTTCAATCCAGCGGTCACGGGTATAAAGTTCAATAATCGCAATTAAACGAATGAAATTCCAGTTAATTGGCCCGAGTTTATCGGTTGCCGTCGTGACAATTTCTTCGACAAAGGTAAATAGCAATTGTGAAACCTGCCCTCGCCGTCCGGTGCGTCCGAGTCGTTGGGCAAAACTCGCAACATTACCCGGAGTCCCGACTTGGACGACTTGGTCAAGTGAGCCGATGTCAATCCCTAGTTCGAGGGTCACGGTCGCACCGGTCACGATTTTATCTTCCGATGATTTCATTTCATCTTCCGTTTGCTCCCGTAAAATTGCGGAAATATTCCCATGATGGACTCGGTAAATGTCTGGTGCTTTGTGTTCTTTTGCAATTTCACGTAAATTGGCCATTAAAAATTCGGTTTCTTCTCGACTATTAGTAAAAATAATCGTCTTCTTATCGAGGGTCATTTTGAATAAGTATTCATTATGTTCCCGGTGGCTTGAGGCATCATAGCTATCATCGGTCCCACTTTCACTAACAAAACGTTGCACAAATAATTTAATGCTTTTTTTGCCTTCATCCGTGATTGGCGCAATACAATCCCGTTCAGTTCCGGTGTTTAACCAGTTCTGGGCTAGACTAATATCGCCGAGCGTTGCTGAAAGACCAACCCGTCGTGGAATATTGCCCGTAATTCGTTGTAGTCGTTCTAAGACACATAAAACCTGAATGCCCCGTGGGTCACGCATGAAATGATGGACTTCGTCGATAATGACATAGCGTAAATCAGCAAATAACTGGTAGCAAGCCCCCCGTTTATTTAGTAGTAAACTTTCGAGTGACTCCGGGGTAATCTGCAAGATACCCTCGGGATTCTTAATCAGCTTGTTTTTTTCAGTCTGCGAAGCATCACCGTGCCACTTCGTCACCTTAATATTGGAATCGAGTAATAACTGGTCGAGACGCTTGAATTGATCGTTAATCAAGGCTTTTAACGGACTAATGTACAACACATCCACCGAGGTCGACGGTCGTTCCCAAAGCTCTGTTAAAATCGGCAAAAAGGCCGCTTCCGTCTTGCCCGATGCGGTGCCAGAAGATAGTAACAAATTGGCGTCCGTGTCAAAAATCGCTTCACACGCTGCGACTTGAATCCCCCGCAGCTCGGTCCATTTGTTGTAGTAAATAAAATCTTGAATAAACGGTGCTAACCGGCTAAATACGTCTTGACTCATAAAAACACAACCTTTCGATAAAAATAATTATTTCGACAAATTTCATATTGCAACTTTTGTCGGATTATGCTATACTGATAAAACCCGATTATTCGGGTGCTCCAAATCGCCTTGATAAGGAGGTGATGGTATGAGATATTTGGTTACAGCTTTCATTTGCAAGCTTGCCGCTGAAATTGTGTTCTTCACAGTGAAAAATGGCCTTAAGCGTTACAAAGCAAAGAAAAAGCCTGACGCTCCAACGTCAGACCAATAGCTTTACCACGGGTAAGTAACTTTTGTTGCTTGCCCAACCTTATTGCTATTATAATATATTATATGCCAAAAGTCAAGTTGCAAATCGTAAATTGATTTTTTTGTTATCAAAAATTTTAATTCAACAGCACGGCTTTACTCAAACCATTTACACGGGATTGTCAAAAACACATCATTTTTCACAGTAAAACCAATTTTTTCATAGTATGGATAAATCTCGTTAGTTGTTTGCACTAACCATTCGGAATTGGGGTAATGGTCAATACAACGCTTAATTAATTTTTGCCCAATCCTCTGACCTTGATATTCTGGTAGAACAATTAAATCGTAAATAATCGAGCGAAACATTTTATCACTTAATACCCGAACGACACCGATTAATTCCGTGTTGTCCCAAGCAGAAATCACAAGCGTTGAGTTAATAAACGGCACGTTAAAATTCTGCAACATTTCTTCCGTTTCATTACCATCAGACCAACCAGCAGCAACAAATAATTTCTGCAATGCTATTGGTGGTAAATCTTTTTTTAATCATTGTACGTAATGTTCATAAGGATGCCTCCAAAATATCAAGTGTTTTAGTGAAGCTAATTCAGTTATTTTCTCTAATTCCGCTCCCGTTAAGCTCTGATAAAGGTTGCAATCATAATTGCAATCAATATCCAATAAGTAATTTTAAATGATTTAGTTTCGACTGTTAAATTCGCTTTTGGTGGTAAATGATGCTTGTTTTCATGATAAAATTTCTTGCCACAGATGACTGCGAGTGGTAGTAAAATAATTGTTGCAACGAGTAAAACCGTTAAATAAGTTGGCATAAAGGCATCGAAAGCCAGTTGATTATCAATGTAAAAGGTTGGACTTATCAGTGTATAACCAGCATTCATGATGGCATGATGAAGAATAACCGACCAAATCGAACGGGTAAAAAAGATTAACGGGGCGTAGAAGAAAATCCCTGAGATTGTGGTATGAGCAATATTAAAGATACCCAGATGAATAATCCCGAAAAAGAGTCCAGTTGCAAGGGCAATTTTCCAATAAGAAACACCCTGTTGGCGGTATTCGTGCCACAAAAAGCCTCGAAACACAAATTCTTCAAATAATGTTGCCAAAATCGCATTATGGAGTAACGACTGCCCAATATCCATAAAGTAGAAGTTTTGCATCGGTACTTGACGATCGTTAAAAAGAAAAGGGACACCACTTTCGATTAGGTTAAAAAACACTCGGATAGTCAAAGTTATAACTGTGATATAAACAACATTCTGCCAACTAAGTTTTGTGATTGAGAAAACTGAACGAATTGGCTTTTTCTTGACCAGCGAGTAAATCAGATAAACAATAATTGGAATCCCGAAATCACGAAAAAAAGTATTGAAGATTCTTTGCCAACTCGCTAACGGATAAATCCCCAGTAATTCATAAATCGGGTTGAGAATAACAGGTTGGACAAAATTACGACCAATAACAAAATAATAGAGCATTACCATAAACATGATGATATTTGGTCTTGCCGTTGGTTGGATAACGGGGGCTTCAACCCAATCATTGTTATTCATAACTAATTTTCTCCTTTTACAACATCGCTAGCTACAACTCAAACCCGACAAAATCACGATGTAATTCTTCCTCACTGGCAATGCCGCCCTTCGCCATTTCAAAGCTATTATTTCCAAGAATTTCGGCGACATTTCGATCGGGATTTTGATGAATAATCCCGAGTAGCTCGATAAAATCACGAATAATCTCCCGTGGGGTAATATGCGATTCCGCCCCGACACGGTTATATTCAACATTCAAGAAGTAGACCAAATCATCATGGGTCAGCGTTGGCTCGTATCCGTAAAGCGTTGCGTGAATATCACGTAGTTTTTCGACTAAAACGTAAACTTCTTCTTGATTTAACATCGTTAACCGGATAATCGGCGCCGATAAATCTTGCATTTCATCGGTCGCAAAATGCCCTTCGGCTAACCGGGAACGCAGTGCCTCATAACTGAAAATTCCCCGATACCGGTCCTCAATTGTTTGCGGCGTACAGCCCATTAAAAAGCCGATATGTTTTGCTTTCCCTTGCAACGCGTCGTTATACATTGTCAAAATCTTCTCATAATTGTTTTGGCGTGAAACCGAATGGGGAATTTTAAAGATATTAACGAGCTCATCAACCATCACTAAAATCCCTTGATAACCAGCATTAACCATAAAAGTCGCAAAGATTTTCAAGAAATCATACCACGTTTCATCGGTCACAATCCAGTTGATGTCAAGTTCATCTTTGGCTTCCTTTTTCGATGCATATTCGCCCCGAAACCACTTCAACACATTCGACTTCATCGCCCCATCGTCAGCTTGATAAGCCCGCCAATACGCCACAACCGCTTTTGCAAATTCAAACCCGTTAACCATGCCTTCAAGTTCCTTGGTAATCTGAAAAATCCGCCGTTCAACTTCAGCATCGAACCCAACGTTCCCGGGCTCACACACCTCCGCAACGGTCACCTGAATCCCGGAAAGCCATTTCTCCAAAATTAACGGCAACGCCCCACCATCTGGCTTCGATTTCGTTGACATATTACGAATTAACTCCCGATAAGTTGCGAGTCCCTGCCCTTTTGTCCCCGAAAAACGCCGTTCTGGTGACAGATCGGCATCAACGACCACAAACCCTTTCGCTGTTGCATAATTGCGAATTGTCTGCAACAAAAAACTTTTGCCACTCCCATAACGACCAACAATAAAGCGAAACGACGCCCCACCGTCGCCAATAATATCAATATCGTGCAAAATCGCATCAATTTCCCTCACTCGCCCCACCGTGATATACTCGAGCCCAACCCGTGGCACCACGCCCCCTTTGAGTGAATTAATCACCGTATTCGCAATCCGTTTTGGTA
>Ga0123355_10014090_pt1 | contig 12475 bp, 10 predicted proteins | sample TergutEmb28metaG_3_FD_89872 | JGI IMG/M metagenome (GOLD analysis project Ga0123355, IMG submission 89872) | Embiratermes neotenicus P1 segment gut microbial communities from Petit-Saut dam, French Guiana - Emb289 P1 | ecosystem: Host-associated > Arthropoda: Insects > Digestive system > Gut ...
GAAACTCCAACACACATCGAACCAAGAACAATACGACCAATGTGGTAATTCAACAGAATAGTCGCAAGCTCTTGATGATGGATATATTAATGTCCGAAACATGTTGAGCACATAAGAAGTGAACTAAAATAGCAAGTGACATCAAGCTGGTATTTTATTCTTCAACTATCACAATGATGCACGGTCCAATAAACATTAGATCCATGCATTTATGCTTGTAAAATGTTTTGCTTTTCGTCTTAGATTGACAGCTTATGATGTACTGCACATACATAATTTGTTTTGTTTTGTCACTCCAAAGCCTTTCGTAGATAATTTACATTGAATTTCGGCATTTTTACATTTAGAGATACTGAAATATTTACTGTATGTATCGATAACATTATTCTGTTCTGTGTTTGGGACTGTGCTTTCAGATAGTTAAAAAATATCAACCTTTTCAAGCCCAGTGGTTACTCTATATAACGTCAGGTTTGAAAGTCCAAAAAATTCTACGTTCTGCCTGCACAGTGTATTGATGTGTTTTACGTGGATCTTAGAACAAACAGCGCCCTATGCTCCATACATCAACGGAATGTTTTTTTTTAACCATGAGGGAGAGTGTTTACAGCGCGGAACGAACTGGGTTTTAAATAAAAGAGATTGGGTTTCGTTTTTCAATGCTTAAATTTCGTTTCGTGTAGTACAGCGTTCCTAAGCAAACTTTTCTGGTATGCACATAAGAAGGAACGAATAGTGACTACAGAATTTGCTGCATGCAGCGCTAGGTAGGGCTGTGTTTTGAACCTTACTGTACAGATCTGTCTTTCTAAAATTCTTATTCTTGGATAGTTTCTTGAAATAAAGACGGACGTATCTTCCCAAATTCTTCATTTCCCACTGGCTATGATCAGCTTCTCATCTCATTTGATGCTAATGAACTCGGTAACAAGACAGTTTAAGAATGAATCTTTCGACGATTTTCATACAGCAGATCTCCGTAGCTAACAATTTGGAAAGTCTGTGTTAGTACTTCTGTGAATAATGGTTATTAATTATGCCGTGTCACAACCATAATTACAAAGCGCACAATGAGAATTTTTTACTTTTCACCATGTATTAAGTAATGCGGTGATAAAATCTGAGACGATTACGTAGGCAGGTCATGTTGCAGTAACGAGGTGAGAAATTCCTACGTAGTTTAATCTGAAATCCCGAAAACAAGAGACCACTTGGAAAACCTAAGCGTTGATTAGGGAATTCCATGAGAATTAACCTTAAAATCAGAGTTTCAAGAAATAGAGTGGATTAATCTGGCTTGGGATGTGGCACAGTGGCGAGCTGTTGTGAATTCGGTAGTCTGCCTTCCAGTTCCGTAAACACGTGTGTACTCAAGTGCCTGGCAGCATAGTACCGCCCTTACCCTCGTCCCATCCACACGCTGTTTTCGGCGATATTGAGTAACTGTAGTACAGTTCTACTGTTTGTTGTATTTGGAATATTTCTTCACATTTCCAGGATATCCACACACACACACACACACACACACACACACACACACACACACACATCATATATTATTATTTTAATGTAATTCATGTTTTATGCGTATTTTATTGATGTTTTCGCCCTTAAGATGATTCTTAAAGCATCGAAACATTTCGGAGTTTTTAAAAGTTTTAGTTGTAAAATTATATATTACGATGTGCATTTGTTGGGTATTGTGTCACAAGTTGTGTCATTTAATGCACGGAAGTGAATACCATAAAATCTCCGTAATATTCAGCACCGTTTAGTTCTGATCCTGTTATTGTAAAATCCTTCCTAACGTTGCTTGTCCTGTGTGGCTGTCGTTCTTAGCACTGTTCCATGTTGGGTCTTCCCGTAAAACTTTAAGCTAGAACAGCAACAACAGAGAGTGAATGATGTGTTTATGCGTAATTTTAAATGAGATTAAGAGCCCTGTTACCCAGTTACTAAAACACTGGAGGGTTTTCTTAATATGTAATATATCTTAGTCTTTTATGACCATGAGACGTGGTGCGCTAACAAATGGGAATATTTTCAGAAATGAAATTTCTTGGTAAAACGAAATGGATGAGTGACGGGTCTGCAAGCGTGGTGATCTGTGCTTTTATCCTAGTTAGCCTACTCGTATGCCATTAGATAAATGAAGTTACGATGGCTTGATCGAATAACACGTGGAACTGACAGTAGCAGAAGCGCGTCCAGAATATCAGGGAAGCGACTGCTTCAAAGGCCAAGACGGACCTTGATGGGAAGTATTAAGCCCGGCCTCAGCCGGGAAGTCGGACGCTCTTCACGACTACCCTGTCTGTAAGCTACAGTGTAGTTCGTGAAGTGGATGCGTTGCCTCGAGATATGAGGCATTGCTTTTACGTTATTAAATATGATTCTAAGAAGACAGAATTGTATAGTAGAGTAGTTGACGAGGGAATGCAGCAGATGTTACGGGATTCGTGTATATATATATATATATATATATATATATATATATATAAATGTATGTATCTAGGAACGGTACATGCATGGATCAGTACGAGTATGTTCAGTACATTTTCGCAACAGTACTTATGTCTGTACCTACAGCTGCGTAATTCATCGTTCGAATAATTCAGTAAGTTGTAAGCTTGATGAATTTGTCAATACAGAATGTGTTACATTGCAATCGAAGTTCGAGATGGAAAAGTTACCAGTTTTGTTTTACTCGTATATTCGTAAGATACGAATCTCCACTAAGGAATTTTGGTAGTTTTACTCACCTCTTCCAGATATATGAAAAGATAATGTCATAAAACAAAGTACGACCACTCCCATTCGCATCGTTTCAAGTTCACCATTTACGGCTACCTTCACCCCCCCCCCATGGCGCAACAGCCCCTAATGGGCCATGGCCTTCTCATTATCGATCCTACACTATCGCACTCGGTAGGACTCCTCTGGAAGGGTGATCAGCCAGACGCAGAGGTCTCTACCTGACATTTATGCTGTCGGCGTGATTCGAACCCCGTAACCCCAGCAAGCTAGCGGACGCAGACCCATTCCTTAGGCCGCGCGGCCACTGGGATAGGCCTTACAGCTATCCTACCGTTTAGAAATTTATTTTAAAATGCTCCATTAAGTAAGTACAGTAGAACTCCACTTATCCTGATTAATTGGGACGGCGAGCCATCCGGATAACTAGATTTTTCTTTGAAAGTAGGCTACATTGGCAGTTTGAAGTTCGGCTTTTACTATTTGCAGTAGGTACCTGCATCTAAACCCCTCGACTACGCCTGATTTGAAGTTCTAGAAGCCATAACACTGTACTGTACTTGATCCGATAGCCAGTAATTTCAAGGCAAGTTAGTGTTGTAGAATTCTCTGCAGTGTTACCCGAAGGACCCACCCGATCCGGATAACCATCGTCCGGGTAAGTGGAGTTCTGTCGTAATTGAATTAATAAATTTGTGATGATGTATGTACAATCAGCTACGTGTCACTTCATAAATGAAGTACTATCTGTTGAACGACTGTGACAGACTGAAGTAGAGTCGGTAATGGTAAAAGGTAAAACTCACCTTAAAACAGGTTATGAAGCCCTATTAGGGAAGTAGAGGTATAGTTATACTCTTTCTTTAACATCGGCTCTAAATGGAGTTGGGTTGGCAACGCCACGCCCCTGTCGTTCTACTCCCGGGGAAGATACCAAGTACCAATTGCACAGGAGCTGCGCGAGACCCAGGGCCGGTCTGGATATGTGCGGAAAATCTCGCCCCGCACCGGTACCAGTACTGATAAACATGCCGTACCTACGACGCAGGTAGATTTTTGGACTGAGTAATCCAATTGTATTTTCACAAAGACCCTCATTTAGGGAGGTGCCTAGTAATTCAAACCCGTCCCATCACAAGAAAGGACGCCTTTCTTTACGAATCCAGGAATCGAAGGAAATGTTTGGGGATGAAGAACTCAACTTTTTATGTCGTGGTTTCTTATTCCGTGTAAGAGAAAACAACCCCAAAATGGAATGTTTTGTAGCTTATCCCTTCCAATTCCATTTATTCCGAGTTAAATCTGCAGGTTAACATTCGATCCAGTTAACGTTTAGTTCTGTGAAGACTTAATCATGCCTGCTTTGCTTTATGAACCTCAGACTGTAGAGAATCTTATTCAGTATACGCCATAAATTAACACTTAATTGAACAGTTCCAGTTGGATTCTCGCGGTTTCTAATAAACTACCCCCTTGCATGCATGGGATGTTTTTATAGATGTCACTGACTGCATATCTTCATTTTCCTCCTTACACAAATTTATCAGAGTATTACGTTAAGCATTTACGGTAGGAGTTTGGTATCCAACACTGTTCACTCTTACGTCGCCGTTAGGTATTATCATAGACTCGCGTACATGTATTATTTATGTAGTCATTCCAATCGTGACGCGCAGTTCAAGGGCCGATATGCGGATCTCGTATGGGACTTCACGTAGAGCCTCGTTGTCACAGTATGTGTTAATTCACCTTTCGTGGTTGTCACTGTATAGCGATAAGCTGTTCCCCTAAGTGACGCGTTTGGGCCATCCTGTTTTCTTCCTGACCGAGTAACGAATGGGCGTGTATCGAAGTGTATCGAAGTGACCGTGGCCCGTTGATTCTTGTGAGATAAATTCTGTACTTAAAATATTGCCAAAATCTTATAAACTATTCATACTGACTGCCCATACTTTAGAGGCAGACGAGACGGCAAAAAACGCATTAATTCGGAAGTAACACCCCCAAATCTGTGTGGCGAATTAAAGGCGTGGTGACTGATTAAAGTAAACAACCAACGAACCAACTGACTTACTACATGGAGTAGAGTCCTGTTTGAAAGCCTCGTTCCTCAGCTACTGAAGAATTTCCGTCCATTGTATATGACCCCAAGATTCATCATCGTGTTAACAAATCCCGCCACTTGTCCGTAATCTCAGCCAGATCATTCTAGTCCACGTCCTCCCATCCTGTTGTTTGAGGGTCCATTTTAGTATTATCATGTGTACGCCTATGTCTGCAGGGTATGAGATACACATTACAGTCCACACGACTTACCCGTGTCCACTTGTAGTGTGGGAAATTAATATAGGAAGCCCCAGGAATATAAATTCGAAAATTCGGATTCCCATCCGATATTCAGTTTTTATTTACTCTGCGAGTGTAGTACTTTTTGCCTTCACATGTACCAAAAATTATGAGTTAGTAAAACAGGATTATTATTATTATTATTATTATTATTGGTGGTGGTGGTGGTGGTGGTGGTATAATATAGATATTCAGTTCCCCATTGAATTGACTGAAATTGGTATTAGTATTAGTGTTAGAATGGAATATCGCCGGTAACCGGACTGAAACTTTCTCGATAGGTCTGAATATTTATTTTGCTTTTTCATGGAGTGACATGCTAATACTCCTCTGTCGGTTGCTAAAAGTAAAGTTCAGCCTAGAAGATGTCATGAAGACCCAGAGGGGGAGTAGAGGTATAGATGTACTTTTGCTTTAACCTCAGCACTAGATGGGGTCGGTGGACAGAGCCGCGCCCCTGCCGCTTTACCCCCGCGAGAGAAAACTCAATATATGTTGTATAGGAGGCTGGGTGGACTGCAGGGCCGGTCAGTAGGGATGTAGAAATCTCGCCTCCCACCGAGATTCGATCCCCGGACCGTCTAGCTCGTAGCGAGTCGTACTGACTGCGCTGTCCCTGCCCACCCTCTTTCGATTGATCCTAAAGTAAACGCAGAACAGAAGTAAGGCGCCGTTCCATCAGTCGTCTTTTGTGTTTGCACGGACATTTGTAGTAACATTCTGGGCACTGGTTTTTGTGATTAGGCAGTGTCGACGATCTCCCACTTGTCATGTCTTGCCTCCACATTCCTCAACCCTACGCCCCCGTCATTCCAGAAACCCACACACAGACCCGCAGTAGGTGGAGAGGCCTTGCCGTTCCATCAACCTCTGCGCCGTACCATCACCGCCAATTAACTAATAACGCTCCAGCAGGTACAGTTATCGATCACAGTCGCTCCCAACTTTCAGTTACTCTCAAGTTACACCGTACATGATGTCGTTACGAATCTGTCCGCCGTACATCGTACATCTCAAACTCCTATATATATGCATAGCGTAGTCGGTATAGCGACTCGCTAAGGGCTGGACGGTCCGGGGATCGAATCCCGCTGGGGGGCGAGATTTTCCGCACCCGTTCAGACCGGCCCTGCGGCCCATCCAGCCAACCGGGGAGTGGAGTTGATCACCTACCCCCGTCTGAAGCCGAGTTTAGAAAAAGAGTAGAGCTATGTATGTATGTGTTCATGCGTATGTTTACTTGTAGAGCAGTCCCGTTACAGGCCTGGAGTGGCCCAGAGGGTTCCAGGAAGTTAAGGTTCCCAGATTTCATGACAGCGGCACAGGATGGTGGTAAGGTCAGCCTTACGCACCGGCCGCCTTTACTCCCAGAGGCTGAGTCGATCCCAGGGCCGTAGTGCGATCGGAAGGATTTTATGTCAATGTAAAATTCCAATGACATCAGCTGGGATCGAACCAGCGACCTTCCGAATTGTAGCACAGCACCTTAGCCACTGTGCCACCGCGGTCCGCCATGTTTACTTGTATATTGTGCGTATATGATCTCCACGAAAGGGCTGTTTTAAACTGTTTCTGCAGGACAGATTTTATTTTGATACTGGTACGCATGTGCTAAGAAATGTTGGACAGAGAGTAGAATCTTGCGCTGCAGAACGGAGGTTGTTTGCTTTACCAAACAACCGAACAGCGAATTCAGCATCCCTTGGTCCGTTTAGCTATACCTGCGTACTGAACGCTTCGCTGTACTTGTGGCGTTGAAACCTTATATAATGTTAGCTGGGACTTGGCTTACGCTGACATTTTTGCCGTCTTGGCTGAGGTCCTGGGAAGGATCAAGCTAAGCGGTTCTGTGTCCTTCTGGGGAAGGGAGGAGGATGTTGGAAGGTTGGGTTGTTTTGAAACGTGTAAAAATTCGTTTCACACTTCACAGAGAACACACACTGCTTTTACTAGAAATGTCACTGGATGACGTGCGTGAAATAATGGTTGTATACTTTGAGAACTACGTTGGACATACCGACTAAATGTTCGGTCAACATGCGGAGATTTTAATGCTAAATTTGGCGGTACATGTCATGACGGCCAGGCCTTACAGGTTAAGTGTGAAAATGTCGTCCAAATTAAATAAATTACCGACCGGTTCTTCTTGTTCATAACGATTCTTCGAAAATTGTGTTCGGTACGAAAATTTGGAGAAACTAGTTCTGTGTCACTCCGAAAGTTGTTACTAGATATAAGCGAACATTGAGAGTTGATAAGGCCATGCAGAGTGTGGTGGGAAGCTGTTCAACAGGTCCAAGAAGGTCCATCTGTCTTTGTCTTAACAGCTTGGCACTGGTAGTTGAACACATGCTATTGAAAGTTGCTTCTTTCCAAGATGCGGTTTTTCACACATCGAGTGATATTTATGAAGGTCAACGGACAGATTGTTTTGAAGCGAGTCCTGATATTCTGACCGGCGTTTGGTTTACAGATAAACCCCATATATATATATATATATATATATATATATCTGACCGAAATTGTTAAGAAACAGAACGGGTAATTCGGACTTGACGAAGATCCTGCGCCTCATCCAGCGAAACGTGCGGTTTAGTGTGTTTGTCCGATGTTGTTACCGAGAGGAACGTGTGAACTGCGACAAAAGTTGTGAAGCACTTCCGAAAGAGAACTGTGTTTTATTTTTCGCAAGAAATTGGTTATGATCGCAATGGAATTTTGTTTTCAACATGGAGCACATTCTTTTGTAGCGTGATTGTTTAAATACAAGTTGCGTAAAATACAAAATGGATAGTTGCTTCTGTGATGTCCCTGTCGTTATTTATCAATGTATGTATGTACGTACATTTGTATGTATGTATGTTCGTGTACTCGTGCACGACATGTCATTAGTGTGCCCAAAACAGACGTAACTTGTCCGAAAACAGAATTCACAAAAGAATGCTTCCACCTGAGAAAGATTTGCAAACAGAGAAATACAAAATACGAATGAAGAGGATGTTTCAAGCACATACTGCCATCGACCAGACTGCTTATAAGGATGCATGAAAGAAATACCATAAAACTGCATTACAAGTCTTCCTGAGGTTGAACACTTGGATGTTCGAAACATGTCGAAGACACTGTAATTAAATTAAAACATTCATGTAAAAAGTGTGCGTTTTGTTGGTTCTTATTACACAAGAAGAGGACGTCATAACCTGCAATATTCTTCCAATAGTTTAAGAGTTATTTAAGGAAATCAAGGCCAGGTGTAGACGTGTAACTTGAAAATACGAAAACCTTACAACGTTGTGGCTGACAGATCTCATTGAATTAGATTCAAATGTCAATCTGTGTTACCAGGATCGACTTAAAAGTAACTTCGGATCTTAAGAATATCGTTTCGTTCCTGATTAATTTTAATGTTTAAGAATATCCATCCAATCAATGACTTGCTTTATGCGTTCAGAGTACTCGTGTCTCATTCATATTGGGGAGAGGTACAAGTAAGCCTATCGTGAGAAATAGTATGCGAATCAACCGAAATACCCAAAATCGTCGTCTCTGTATTATTCTTACTTAATCTGGATTGGTTTTTGAATCAGTAGCGGCTGGTACATGTGCCCATGAATGTCTGTGCTACAGTAAAATTATCGTAGCCAACTTCAACATGGTTTGCCACTTGAAACAAATTCATTCGTTGGTATGTGTCTGTTATTTTTTTTTTTTTCACATGAGAGAAACGTTATACGTTCCAAATTGCAGAATACCACAGAATTAATAAACATTGAACTCTCAACACAGAACCCGTAATGTATGAATTCTGAGTCATCCTTGCAACGACAGCTGCTATTAATAATTGCAGGCATCTGTTCATTGCTGCCGAGACGTCGCTGTGCTCTTGAGGAAAATTTGAACTCGCCATGCAGTGGATTAAAATGTTTATGTTACGGATAACTTCAGTCCATTAATTCCTATCATGAAAATTGCTTGGGTTTTTCGAACGAAAATAATTTCGTTTTCATATGGCGGAAGCAGCGGGAACCGTTAGCGTAGTCGCCATGGGCATTAGGGCAGGCATCCGTTGTCATACACGTACTGGCCTATGGATTCCGTACGCTAAGCACTCCTTAGGCTGCTGCTAGAATCATTGTCACGAATCTAGGGCCTTACACAGTTCAGCATTGAAGGACCCTGGTACGGCCATAAACTGACAGCGGTATTGTGGAACCCTCCGAGACCTTGGTATCGCCATCAAGAGAAACCGTCCTGCCTTTCTTGCAAGGGAGGACGTCGTTAAGGGCCATAGATTGGTGTAGAACGGAGCGTCGTGGCCGGATTTTGTAGTGGTTACAGCAGCAGCCCGGCCAGTACTTTGCGGAAGGGCTCATCAGTCAATGTACCAATGGGTTGCCTACGTCACTGGCCATGGCGACCTCTGCCCCAACGTCCGAAACAGTGGCTTTCAAACGGTGGTACGCGGACGGTCGCCTGGTGGTGCGTGAAGAAACTTAGGAATTGCTTTTTTCCCAGTAATTAAAATTTTATAAACGTTAATTGCACAGTTAAAATTGTTTGAAATATTATTGAAATGCAGAGAAAACCCTAGATGCGTTAAATAAGAAAAGTAGCAGCTGCAAAATTTGAGTTTTCCACAGCGAAACATCCTGTAAGACCAGTATCCTGAAAGTAGGCATTAATATATGCAGTAGGCAGCGGTACGTATACATGGTTTGTATTGTGACAGTGGCACGCGAGGGAAAAAGCTGAAAAAGCTCTGGTCCAGAACGACCATGAATAGGTTTGATTTGAATAATCCTCGTTCTTCCTAATTCTGAGGATTAAGTTTCCTGTTTTTTAACATGCGTAATTAGATTCGTATAGAATAACAAATACAGACATGGCCAGGGCTGAATTCGAAGCCACCATCAGGGGGTTTTTGAGTGTCTTGTGCTGCGCGGCTTACTTGTGCCAAGTAATGCACATATACTTGAAGTTGTGATCTTGATGCCTATTTTTATTACGCCGTGATAATCTGATATACAACTGACGACATTTGTGTCACCGAATGGGTTGATGTATCGGTAATGCTTTTTTTACTAGTGATCGGGACATCGGCTGTCCTGAGGGGTTTCGTTTCTCCATGAAGATCTCCGAGATCGTCCCTCGATTTGGTTACGACCATGCCTTCCAAATTCTCTCCACTTTATAATTTTCATCAATCATCCTACCACTCGAAGCTGTGTAGTCTGACTCACTAATAGCATCATAACACAAAGCACAAACCACGACACTGGTGTCTTCTTGTCCGGCCTCAGGCGGTCATTTTTGTGTCGCTCGGCTCAGAAGCCTGACGCTTCGCTGCCATTCAGAGATTGCCTTGGTGGGATAACAGTGCAAATCGTAAAACTGGTCTAGCCTTGGCGCTTCTGGTTTTTGTTATGCGCGTGTTAATTGTTTAAGCCATCATTTTTATTATAAGTGTACAGTTTCTGATGCCTGCTAGTATGAACGCGAAGTTAAGTTCCTTTGCTCAGATAAAGCGTTCAAATAGCAGTACTGCTTGTAAGCTCTACTGCCCACCGATTTTTTTTCTCTCCCTGTTTTGAGTTTATTAGCCTATATACTCTCCTGGAATCAACGCTGTATTAAAATTCTTCCTCAGAACAGCAAACGGCTATAATTCGCCTAACGAACATTAGCCTTGTAAAAGGTAAAGTGTTCCCGTTACAGGCCCGGTGTGGCCCAGAGGGTGGGTAGAGGTATAGCTTTACTCTTCCATGACCGCGGCACTAGAAGGGGGTGAGTGGTCAGCAGCACGCCCCGGCCGCACTTTACCTCCGGGAAAGACCCGGTACCCATTTTACAGGAGGCTGGGTGAGCCCCAGGACCGGTCTGGACGGGCGGAAAATCTCGTCCCCACCGGGATTCGATCCCGGACCATCCATCCCGTAGTCAGTCGCTATACCGACTGAGCTACCCGGCCCACACATTAGCCTTGTGGTTTCTTTAAATGGAAACACGCTGTGTTTTCTGTGACGTACGAGCTGAATGCTTATGTTTAATACGTGTTAATTTGCTATTTTTGCTGCATGAATGAGTTGCTTGTCATTAAGGGCAAGGGATAGGGAGGCGATCATGGTATAGTTCAAAACAGTAGTTCAGCATTTGCTAGGAGAGAGAGTGCAGAAAATTACAGAAATCTTCGTTCAGGCTGTCCGTTACTCGGTGGAGATTCTTAACCGGGTGCTTCTGTAAGACGACTTAAGTAAGCGTGTCCACTAAAACTATCAAGGCTTGTCGGACGTCCAAAAGATGAAGGACCGGGAAACTGGAGGGTGGCTTGTGTGCTTTATTGTGTTATAACACGGGGGAAATTAACGCGGATTCGACATCGGAGAGTGATGAAATACGGCTTTATTTTGAGAGAAAAGTCGTGTTGAAAATGGTAATTCGGACATCAGTATGTAGGTAGGAGTGTTGGTGCGTGGTGGCTATGTGTACATCGAATATGCTTTAATATTGAGAAAAAGTTTGTGATTGCATTTATTTGGGATCTTTAGAGTTTAAATTATAAATTACGGCACCTGCGACATAACTGCAGATAAATGATAAATGAAAGGCCTTTGATGTCCTGACGTAAATAAGTTTACATTTATGTACGTCAACTGATCACGTTTAATTTTGATATAAGAGTGGTTTGGTTTACATTTGACACTGCACTTAAATTTATGACAGGCGAAAGACAGCAAAGAAGAAGGTTTAACAAAAAAAAATTGGTGTATTTTAAGGTGCAGCAGTCATTTGGCCTTTCCTATTTTAACTGTCCCTCTTCATTAGGGGAAGGTGTAGTATTGAATGATTGGCTGCAGGGGGTGCACTGTGTTCTTACAGATTATGCACACTTCTGATACAGTAGTGACAGACGTAATCCTGCCTTCTCTCATCGTTCAAGGAAATGCCGTGAATCACACTTCGCCATGAGCATTATTTTATTTATTCTGCTATATAACGGTAAAGGGTAACGGGGGAATGGAGGAGATTGCATAACGAGGAGCTAAATGATTTGTATTCCTCACCCAATATTGTGCGGGTGATAAAATCGAGAAGAATGAGATGGGCTGGGCATATGGCGCGTATGGGTGAGGAGAGGGGAGTGTATAGGGTCTTGATGGGGAAACCGAAGGGAAGGAGACCACTGGGGAGACCTAGGCGTAGATGGGTGGATAGTATAAGGGTGGATCTCCAGAAGGTGGGATGTGGGTATAGGGACTGGATTGGGCTGGCCCAGGATAGAGACAGGTGGTGGACGCTTGTGAGTGCGGTAATGAACCTTTGGGTTCCGTGAAATGCGGGGAATTTCTTGACTAGCTGCAAACCAGTTAGCTTCTCA
>Ga0123355_10014091_pt1 | contig 12475 bp, 8 predicted proteins | sample TergutEmb28metaG_3_FD_89872 | JGI IMG/M metagenome (GOLD analysis project Ga0123355, IMG submission 89872) | Embiratermes neotenicus P1 segment gut microbial communities from Petit-Saut dam, French Guiana - Emb289 P1 | ecosystem: Host-associated > Arthropoda: Insects > Digestive system > Gut ...
CGTTGCGAGGAGCGAAGCGACGAAGCAATCCAGCAAATCAAACCTTCTGGATTGCTTCGCTTTGCTCGCAATGACAGGCTTTGCATAGATATTCATGGTTTTTGCTTAGCAAGACAGCCCCTTGTTATAGCGAATTAATTCGAAATCAGTCCAGCCTGTCGCCGAAAACGTGTAGAATCGTTTGCGATTTTCGGCTCGGTCTGGACTGTTTCTCATTTAATTCGCTATGGTGAATGCTTGGAAACTACGCCATCATAATTCCCGGCTCGCTTATCAAATGTACCGGGATTAACATAATAGTCGATCTACCATCGGCAGTTATTTCTATTACAAAGCGATTGCTCGCCGGTATTGTATGTTGCGGCTTGAGCTCAAAGTTTATGGAAATGCTACTATCACCCCACCATACAGAACCAACATATGCCTTGCACTCACGCCCCGGGGTTATCTCCCAACCATACGAGTCCTCTGGGGAGTATAGGCGGACTGTAAACCCTGCTTGGATTCTGTATTTATTTTTAATTATCAGCCGCAGTTTTGCCGGCTGGCTTTGGCTTACGGTTACGCCTGTCAAATACTCCAGTGCTACATCATAAAAAGCATGGCTCTGCCTATATGCGGGAGATTGGGTATATGACAGGGCTTCGTCATCCGCTAGTAGGAAACCCTCGGGTTGAGCGTCTGGGGCAACATTTGGCGGTTCTATCGGTAATGAGTATTGTGCTGCGACTTTATTCATTATGGCCTCGGTGCGGACAGTGAGATCGTCAATATTGGTGGGAATCATTGCGCCAAAATACCCCAAATCCCCTATATTAAGGCAGGCTGTTTTTATGCCGCGCCCTATCGGTGTGACCCATTTTTCCGGGATACTTTCCACTCCATGCATAATGCCGAAAATTGAACCAATGGTGGCAGCGGTGCAATCGGTATCTTCACCGCAGTTGACCGTAATACATATGCTTTTGTCAAAATCCCCTTCGCCGTACAACAATCCTATGATGAGCATCCCAATATTTGAAGGAGCGTCCCATCCTGGTTTGCCGTTGGTAAACCCTTTGGCGACATCTTCCTTCGAGATATGGTTCGGATTATTGAAAAACACATTTCCACGGTACTTTTCAAGGATTTCGTTTCTGGCCTCCAGCCATGACTTGCCATTTTGGTACATTTCTTGTGCGCAACGTACTGCTTTGGCTATTCCGCTATCATTGGGGATATAGGATAAACCTATCTTAATCAGCGTTTTAGGGTCATTCTCTAAAAATGCCGCGCTTTCCATTGCCGCGCAGAAAATCTCGGCATACATACCCTCACCGTCGCCATGATCAAGGGACGCGTCATTGTAGGCGTATTTGACGGCCACGCGAGGGTTGCCCGGTGCGATGCAGGCCCATATTTCGGAGCGGATAAAAGCACCGCAGCTATCTTTGAAATAATTGTTTCGCATCCCGGTAAAAGGCGGAAGAAGCCCCGCCTGCATATTAAGCTTTGCGTTACCGTATTCGGACCAGAAGGGTGAGACAAAATATTGCCAATACTCCGCCATTACCTGTGAATCAATATTAATGCCCTGCTCCTCCAACATGATTAGCCATAGTAGTTGGATGTCTAAGTCGTCGTTTGGCAAGGGGTTTCCGCCTAGTTCCTGGGTGTAGTAGTCTACATTGTTCACCTGCCTATGCCATTCGAAAGGCGCACCCAATGTACCTCCAATGTTTTTCCCTAGCCAACAGCCTAGGACTTTGCTGCGATACTCTTCTCTGCTTAGCATTTTATCAATCTCCTATCATCCCATTATGGGCATATTGGTCAATGGAAGCTCTGGGCGGCTGTGCCCCCCTCTTTCATGTTGACAGTAAAAGAGGACGATTCTTCCGACACATAATTGTATCATGAGAACCGCCCTCTATGTCGTTTAAATCACATATAGGAGCTGATAATAAAATCCGGTATGGCAAAAATAGTGGTATAAGTGGTAAACGAAAACACCCTGGGCCATAAATTAAAGCCATACTGCCCCGGAGAATAGTGGGTTACTTCATATGTGGCAAGGACATCATCAGCCAGAAACGGGCGAAGCAAACCAGAAGAGCCAGCGGAGGTTACAAGATGAGACCCTTCCAAAGGTGCATGCCAGAAATATATGGGTTTTTTTGCCTACATGTCTCCTTTCATTTATAATATACACATCCAAGGAGGTGACCCCATGCGACTTTCGATTTTTTCCAAGATATTTCTTGTATTCCTGCTGGTGGTCAGCCCTTTGTATAGCTTAAGTGCCTATTTCTACATATGGGGGCGCAATCAAACTCGGGAGGAAATCTACCGGTCCGCCATCAATAATATAAATCTTTACATTTCCAATGTGGAAAGCGGGATAGAGCGGGTTATTAATACATCAGTTCAACTAATAAATAATCACGATATGTGGGATATTGGTATGCGGGACTACCTCCCTGCGGAGATAAATGTGTTTATGACAATGGAACGAATCGGCCGGGAGGCTGAAAGCCTTAGACGGGCATTTGAATATGTAGAGGATGTTAGTATTTTATTTCCCTTTTCCGGGGTACGAGTCACAGGTTATGGCAACTGGGTCAATATGACAGAGGAGGATTTTGAAAGGGTTAACGATACTGATTTTTATGTGGGCTTCCCTTTTATCAATTATGGCCCCAGCGGCGGGGTGTACATAAATTTTTCTTCCCAATATTACCGGGAAATCTATGGCGAGCCCTCTCCGGAGGAAATCCGGTGGATTATTGTTACCCGTATTGATGTAGCCCGGATATCCGGGGATATTTATATGTTCTTTGCGGATGGCTTTGACCAGATGGCCTTTGTCGGGGATGCAAACGGCCTTACGATTAAAACCCATGTGGACGAGGATATGCTCTGGGATATTTTGGGGCGGGATATTATTTCTGACAGTGAAATGGGTATTATGACCTTTGAGCTTGGCGGGGAAAATATAGTGCTGGCGTATCGGCGTTCCCCGGTGCTTAGGAGCCTTTTTGTGCTGTTTGTAGAAGAGGGGCAGTTATTTAGTGTCCTAGGGGTTTACCGAAATTGGCTGTGGATTATGACGGCGACCATGGCAGGTTTGTTGGTTATTTTTACTGCCCTGACACGTAGGGTGGTTGCTGTCCCAATCAACAAGCTGATTGCCGCCATCAAGCAGGGGATTGGCGGGGATTTGGATAATAAAATCCGCTACCAATCCAATGAGGAGTTCGAATATATCTATAAGCAGTTTAACGATATGCTTAAAATTCACCGCCAGGCTATTGACCAGCTATACGCCCAGGAGCTGACCATAAAAGATACAGAGCTCAAGATGCTGCAATATCAAATCAACCCTCATTTCTTGTACAATACTTTCTTTACAATGTCCCAGCTCTTACAAATGGGGGGATATGACGATTTGCAGGAGATTATGTCCCGTATGGGTAAGTATTTTAATTTCATTACTAAGGGCGCAGATTTTATCCTGTTATCCGAGGAAATGAACTTTTGTGAAGACTATATGGGAATACAGACCATACGGTTTTCCAATCGAATAGCAGCGGAAATTGAAGATCTGCCTGGGGACTGCCATAGTATACGAGTGCCAAAGCTGATAATCCAGCCCTTACTTGAGAATTGCTATAAGCATGGCCTTAAAAACAAGGAAGAAGGGGGCGTTATCCGCCTGGAATTTTCCCGTGAAGAAGGCAGGCTTATTGTAAGTATAGAAGATAACGGCGACGAGCTAACCGACCCAGACCTTATACGAATCCAAACTGGCCTAGACCAAAACGAAGACGCAGAAACCTTGGGCATCCGCAACGTTCACAATAGGCTTAAATTTTATTTTGGAGATGAATATGGATTAAAGGTCATGCGAAGTGACCTTGGAGGACTTATGGTGGAGATGGGGATACCCATGTGAGACCTCCCCGCCGCGGGAGGGGAATAAAAGACGTTACGCTCCACCAATTCCCTCTAGGGAGGGGAAAGACGCCGAAGGTTGCGAGGGGTGGTCTTAGCTTGGCATATGCTTGTGATGTGAGGAGAAGGAGAATAGTATGTACAAACTACTAATGGTAGACGACGAGCGGTTAATCGCCGACCTTTTATACGAGTATCTATCACAAAAACTCGAAGGGGAAACCGAGCTATACAAAGCCTACTCCGGGCGCAGTGCCGTCGCTATTATGGAAGAAATTCAAATCGACATCCTAGTCACAGACATCACAATGCCGGGAATCAGCGGCCTTGAGCTCCATCAAAAAGCCAAGGAAATAAACCCAAGCTGCCAAATAATCTTCCTCACAGGCTATAACGATTTCAGCCATATCCAATACGCTCTCCGCCACGAAAGTGCCGACTATATCCTTAAATCCGAAAGCAACGATGTAATATGTGCATCTATCCGCAAAGCCATGGGCGAGCTTGACGCCGCCTTGGATGCCGAACGAGTCCAGCTCCTTGCAAAGCAGCAATGGGCCCTGTCTATGCCCATACTTCACGAGCGAATTATCCATTCCCTCCTTGATGGGGAAGCCTATAACTCAGCCGCCTTTACAGAAATTGAGTTTCCCCTAAACATAGAAAATCCGGTTCTCCTAATGATGGGACGCATTGACGAGGGTTATTCCATGACGAAAAACACATTGTATAAACTGAAAAATGCAGTGAAGGAATATCTACGGCCAATGGGTGATGTGTTTTCTATAATCGAGGGCAATGACCTATTGTGGATTATCCAGCCAAGCCTAGCCAGCACTGGCACCGCCAAAAGCAACCTTAAATCAAAAATGGATATGATTCTCAAGCTGACCCTCCAATCTTTTAATGTATCCATGCCCATGGTAATAAGCGAGGATTTTGTGGCCTTTGATATGGTTTCTCATACATGGCATGGTCTAAAGCAGACAATAAAAAACCTATACGGACTTAGCTCCGGCATGATGTTAATCGAGCATAATAGCAAGCAATCAAACCAAAACGGAGCCTGGCTGCGGATTCGTAATATTATTCGCCAAATAAATTTAAGTACAGAAACCTTGCAGCGGGATAAATATGAAAAACATTATGCAGAACTGATAAAAATCATTGACACCTCCGAAATAAGCCAAGCAGAACAAATAGAGATTGCCATACGAATTTACCTGGCGTTTTTATCCCATTCCAACAACAATGGAATCAAGCAGGAGGTTGTGTTTCAGGATTATTTTTCTTACCCCAAGCCTTGGGAAAAATATAATGAGCTCTTTGGCGAAATCGCCGATGATTTTTTCACAAAACAACATGAGTCTGCCTTTAGGAATACCAATCAAATCCTTGGGGATTTGAAGCGGTATATACAAGCTAATCTTGGAGGAGACACTTCCCTTGGGACATTGGCTGAGCTGGTTCATTTTAGCCCATCTTATCTGTCTCGGTTGTTTAAGCAGGTAACCAATACTAGCCTGACAGAGTATATCGGCCGATTAAAGTATAAGGAAGCCGCTGAGCTTCTAAGGAATAGCGATATGAAAATACTGCAAATTGCGTCGGAGCTGGGCTTTGAAACTCAGTCGTATTTTTCAAGATTCTTTAAGAAATATGCCGGGGTGGGGCCCCAGGAATATCGGGATATGATTGAGGGGTAATAAACTGGATTACTAATCACTACAGCATGATGTTATCTTCTTGTGTGGTTATTATGCGGTAATGCATAGGCAAAATAGTGCAACCCTTTGTGCAAAATAGTGCAAATATCTTCGCCAATTTTCCTGTATTTTATACAGAACATAGTTATACGTTATGCATAAGGAGGAAAATCATGAAAAGAAAATGGCTAATACTTACCCTCGTGCTGTGCCTTGCTGGCCTATTGGCCTTCACAGCCTGTAATCGCAACGGAGATACCGACGAGCCTGATGTGCCACCGGAGCAAGCCCAGGCAACACCGGAGCCGCCCCCACCGGATGATGACCCCGATGATGATGACCAAGACACGGGAGATTATATCCCCGCCGACCCCTTCGGTCGCTTCGATGAAACCGTACATGTAACCCAAACCCGTATACTAGCCGGGTGGATGGGTTTCGATGAAGGTGAAAACGAGGATTACAACTGGTGGACCCGTGCTTATTACGAGCACCTCAATGTCAGTCTCACCAACTTATTTACCGCCGATAGCTGGGGTGAGCCCTTTGATATGGCAATAAACCTAGCCTTTGCCACCGGTGACCTTCCAGATGTTATGCCTTTGTACACCTCCCTTGCGGTAAGAGCTCTGGAAGGTGGACTCGTAATGGATATAACCGATATCCTTGAAAGACATGCATCCCAACAGGTACACGATATCTTTGCAACAGATCCAAGGGCTTTGGAGGCGTGGTCTGTTGATGGCAGGGTTATGGGTCTTTCCAGGACTCTTGGTCTTCCCACATTCCCGTTTTTCTGGATACCTGAAAGTATGCTTAATGAGTTTAATGGCGGCGTAATCCCCACAACCTTTGAAGAATTCAACGAGTTGGCTCATTGGGTGGTGGATTATACCGGCGGATACGCAATTGGTTTGGAACAAACCCTAGGTTACTTGGAGGACATAGTTGCGATGTTCGGTGCCACAGAACAGTGGATTGAGCGCGGTGGAGAACTGGTATGGGGTCGTATTCAACCCGAAATGAGAGATGCATGGGCCCAATTGGCCGAATGGTATCAATCAGGGATTCTTGCTATAGATTTTGCCGTAAGAACAGCAGACGATGTTGAATCAGATTTTGTTAACCGAAGAATGGGCCTGCTACCTGGCGGCACTAATGTCCCTGATGGTTCAAGAGGGCGTAATTACATGCTCCTTAACCCAGATGATGATTTGGTAGCAATCCCCATGATGTCTGCAACAGCTGCTCCTATAAATGTAATCAGAAGCGGCGGCTACAACGATGTATTGATGGTAAGTGCATCTTCCAGCTATGAAGTCGCCGTTGCTTTTATGCGGATGTACAATCTGGGTACGGCAGTAGCCAATGATGGCGAAAGGCCGGATTGGGTGGTAGATAGCTCCTTCGATAACTCTCCCGGGGGTAACATGGCTTTCTGGAACCGCATGGGCACAGGTAATGGCAATCTTGTTGACACCCGTCCTCAATATGATACTTTTAGTCTTACCCTTGAGGCTTTGACAACAGGTTCACGTGATGACCTTGTTGCCCGCAGGGCATTCTCGGCAATCGGTTTCTATGATCGTATAATGAACTGGGTCAACTACGGCACCGATGTGGACAACTGGGAGTCCCACTGGGCCCTTTGGAATATGTATCTTGGAACTGGCAGTCTGCTGACTTCCCAACAAATGTTCCATAACGGTTTTATGAGTTATTCACCACGCTGGGGCGTAGAAACAGCGGCAGAAGCATCCTATAACGCAAATCTTAACTCCAGATTTATAGAGTTTGTCACTGTTGCCATCATGAATAACGATGTAGACAATCAATTTGAGCAGTGGGTACGGTTCTTTGAAGAAAACGGTGGTGCTGAAATTAACGCTCAGGTAAATGAGTGGTGGGCTGCGAATAGATAGACAAGCATCGGCTTCGGCATTTCTGACAAAACCAGAAAAGTAACACAACCCGTCATTGCGAGGAACGAAGTGACGAAGCAATCCAGTAACATATGTGAATCGCCAATGACTCTGGATTGCTTCGCTACGCTCGCAATGACGGTATGTTGTCCCAAACGAAAGGGGCTGTCACGTTAAGACGTAATAAAAAGCCCGTCATCCCGGGCTTGACCCGGGATTTCCTTAGTCTTTCGATAATGGTTATGGAATCCCGGATTAAATCCGGGGATGACGAGCCTTGAAATAATGGTATTCTTAACGTGACAGCTCCTATACATAAAAACCGTGCCACAAGCACGGTTTTGTAAAAGAGGAGTGAATATGGAGAAAAGACCAAAACGAAGACGTAAATCAACAACCTACGGCATGAGTACCATACCACTACATCTCATGCTGCTACCCGCAGTGATACTCCTCTTTATATACCGATACTTACCCATGGGAGGGCTTGTTATCGCCTTCCAAAACTTTGATATTACCATGGGAATACGGGCATTTTGGGAATCGGAATGGGTAGGCTTTGATAATTTTATGCGGATATTCGGGGATGATGCATTCACCCGGGCCCTTCGCAATACCCTTACCATTGCCATAGGGAAGATGATTACAATGTACTTCTTCCCCATTATCATTGCCCTTATGCTTAATGAAATACGTATTTCTGCACTTAAGCGAGGTATACAGACTCTTGTATACCTACCATTTTTCCTATCATGGGTAATCCTTGCGGGTATTATCAGGGATATCCTAGGTATGGACGGCATAGTCAATACGTTGTTCTTCAGCCAAAATCCCCGGTTCTTCTTAGGAGACCCTTCCCTGTTCCAGCCAATGCTGATTATCACAAATATCTGGCGGGAGTTCGGATATGCAACAATCGTATATCTCGCGGCAATTACATCCGTTGACCCGGAACAATATGAAGCCGCAATGGTTGACGGCGCGACCCGCCTTAGACAGACCTGGCATGTGACCCTTCCTGGTATGCGGCCCATAATCGTACTTACAGGTGTGCTATCACTTGGGGGTATATTAAACGCCGGTTTCGACCAGGTGTTTAACCTATACAGCGTCCCGGTTCGAGCTACAGGGGATATTATTGATACCCTTGTATTTAGGACGGCAATGGTCGGGGGCCAGTTCCATGTAGGTACGGCCATCGGGCTCTTTAATTCGGCAGTAGGGTTCCTGTTGATAATAACCGCCAATGGACTGGCAAAGAAGTTTGCCGGATATCAAGTATTCTAAGGGGGGATTGAGATGAAGCTTAAACATTATGGCCGGTTTTATAGTGTTTTCTATGTGTTTAATATAATTTTCTTGTCCGTTCTTGCTTTGCTATGTATCCTACCCTTGATTAATATCTTGGCGGTTTCTTTTAGTACCTCCCACTATGTGGTTGCAGGCCGGGTCAGTTTTTGGCCTGTGGGATTTACTCGGGCTTCATATTATATCGCCTTAAGCGATCCCAGGTTTTGGGGTTCCTTTAGCATTTCTATGCAGCGCACTATTATAGGAGGCGTAGTCAACTTATTGATGACAATTTTTGTAGCCTATCCCATGTCCAAAGATACGAAATACTTTCCCGCCAGGAATCGGTACATGATGTATGTTTTTATTACCATGATGTTTAGTGGCGGGTTGGTTCCTACATTTTTGGTGGTGCATTATACAGGGCTTATAGATACAATATGGGCACTGATATTACCTGGAGCGGTTAACGCATGGTTTATCGTGCTAATGCTTAATTTCTTTAGGCAGTTGCCAAAGGAAATTGAGGAAGCTGCAATTATTGATGGTGCGGGACATATGACCATTCTCTTTAAAATTGTCTTGCCGGTGAGTAAGGCATCCATTGCCACGATTGCGCTCTTTGCCATGGTCGGCCATTGGAACTCATGGTTTGATGGGATGATTTATGCCCGGACACTTGCCAGAAGGCCTTTGGCCACATATCTGCAATCTTTGCTGACGGCAGATGTAGCAAGGGAGATGGCACGGCATATGCCTGCAGAGGCCCAGCATTATATGTCGCTGCTCAATACTAGGACACTGAGGGCGGCTATTGTATTCCTTAATGCCCTGCCTATTATTATGGTGTATCCGTTCTTGCAGAAATACTTTGCTAAGGGTTTGGTGCTTGGCAGTGTTAAGGGTTGATGATGTTGTACCGGCAGGCTGTATGAATATTTACAGCTAAAAGAACATTTCCTCATAGATATCCCGCATAATTTTTGCTATAGCGTCGGCCTTTCGTGTTGCTCTTTTTTTCCTGTAGTGTGATTCAAGGGTTTTGCATATGCCTAAGGCCATCATGATAAAGCCGCTCCCTTTTGCTCTATAGATTGGGAGGGCAACAGACTCTAAATAGTCGATGGAGTTGCTATCGTTTAGCGTTGTAAAATGGCGTGTTGCTTCAATTTGCATGGTTTGCCATTCATCTCCTTTTGCCAATGCCTTACCTTGGTTTAATACATCATCACACCCGGTGTAATCTTTTAATTGAAACAAACCTAATGCTTTGGTTGCAAGGGTATTTAAATAAGTGTCTTCTTGACCTTGCTTATCTTTAAGAAAGATAAGTGCTTCGTCGCAGTATTCTACACTTGCTTTATAGTTGCCAAGTTTTAAATTTATGGTACCCAAAGCTGACAACACATCGCCTGTAGTTAATTGATCATTATAGCTTTTAGCTCGCACAAGGGCTAATTCCGTTATCTTTTTTGCTTTATCAAATTCGCCAAAGAGTACATAAATAACGGAAAGACAGCCATCTATAATGTTTAGCAATTGACGAGACAAGTCACTAGTATATTCCCTTTTTGCACGTTCCAGGTACAACAGGGCATTTATTGGCTTGCCAAGCATGGAATACGTATGCCCAATAGCGAATATCAGCTGAGTGTCTTGCCTGAGCTTATCGTTATTATGTTCAAGTGCTTGCAGACTATGCTGTAAGCTATTTTTTTGATTGCCATAAAAGCTAAAAAGAGTGCCTTTATTGCGATGGTATAGATAAAGGACATCTGTGCTTGCTTCATCTAAGTTTGCCTCAACTGTGGCAAGATGCTCCTCAGCAGCAGGAAGATTACTTTCTGTAAACAGCACTCTGGTTAGTACCATCTTGTACAGCATGTTTAGCTCAACCTCATAATGCAAGTCAAGGATTGGAATCAACTCTTCTTGCAGGGCTTTTACATCGTCCATCCTTCGGGCACTTACTAAGTCATTCCATGCCCAAATGCGGTTCCTGTAAAGTTCCAACTCGTGCTCTGTGAGTGGGGCTTTTTCAATCTCCAGGTATTTCTTTATGGCTTCTAGGGTTTTATTATCTAGCTCTGCGTCATTTTTTTCTAAGCGGCTAATAAACGTGGTGCTTTTGGATATTGCTTTGCCTAGGTTTTCTTGTGAAAAGCCTTTTGCTGTTCTAATTAGCTTGATTTTTTCGCCTATTGATGTAGGGGGGGTGGTCATTTTATCGCTCCTTTTTCCGTATTCTATCACAATTGTCACAATTTTGTAGGTTTCATGGGTAGCCAAATTCCTTCCCTAAGAGGACAAAAAATCATAGGTCTGTAATAATCAGTCGTGGGGCTGGCTTTACAATTGCCATGTTTATACTTTTTTACATGACGTTATAGTGATATAAGACTTAATAAAAACCCTTAAAAATTAACCTTTCTAAACCCCATGGGTTATTGTTGCCCCATGGGTATTTTTTTGTACTCGATTTTATAGTATCTAATAATTTTGCCCCTTTAATTTGAGGTTATGTACCACCTATAATCATAACCGCGCATAATTGTGTAGGTAATTGTCAGATTATGCAACATGCCAAGGGGTCTCCCTTGGAGCAATGTGCCAAACGTGGAAGCAATAAATACTTGAACGTCTTGGTTATACATGTGAAGATATAATTGATTTTTTATGTGCGATTATTTTTATTGGGAGTGATTTTATAATGATGAGAAATGGAAGAAATGAGTTGCGTAATACGGGTAGGGGAAGGGTATCCGGCCTTGCGCGTATGCTGGTGATGTTTGCCGTGCTTGTTGTTGTGGCTGCTATTGCTGTATTTGCACATAGTGGATACGACGCGGTAGAGGATAGGCTTGGTGGATATATTGGGCAGCCTAGTTACATATGTCAGTTGGATGAAGGTTACATTGGCTATGCGCCTAATGGATACGAATATGAAGATTATTGCAACTATATGATGCCCCCCCCCCGACAAATAGTGGCACTGACGAATATAGTTACCAGCCTGGGTATTTAGGTGGCTATGCTTATGCGGAAGGCGAATATTACGGGTATGACGCATATCATGAATATAATTTTAAGGAATGTTGCCATTATTGTGGATATGCTGATAGCGTTAGTGCTTACATCGAAGATTGGGATTTAGATAGTGCGTATAGCGGGTATATTGGTTATGCGCCGGATGAGGATTACGGTGAAGCTTATGTATATGGGGAGTTAGAGTATTACTACGAATACATCCCTATACATGGTTATGTGCGCCGTTATATGCACTCGCGTGGAGACATACAGGCGTATGGCGGATATATTGGATTTGCACCTTTATCTATTCCTGTATTGCCGCCATTGCCTACTATGCCATCTGATTTTACAAATATAGTGGATGTACCAATATCCGTTACAACTGTACCTGATATACAAACAGCAATAGACTGGATTGGCATAAATGGTAATACAGCCAATGCATACCGTATCCGTCTCAACTTCCCTGGTAACCAAGCCATTGGAACTACGACAATAAATTTCGACGTCGGCCATCATATAATTGTTGATTCTTATAACAACTATAATCAAGTGTGGTTTCATCACGCAACCACACGACACTTATCCATTGGC
>Ga0123355_10014093_pt1 | contig 12474 bp, 9 predicted proteins | sample TergutEmb28metaG_3_FD_89872 | JGI IMG/M metagenome (GOLD analysis project Ga0123355, IMG submission 89872) | Embiratermes neotenicus P1 segment gut microbial communities from Petit-Saut dam, French Guiana - Emb289 P1 | ecosystem: Host-associated > Arthropoda: Insects > Digestive system > Gut ...
GTCGAGAAGAGTCTAAAATACAGGGTTATTATTAAGTCGAACCGGGATTTCCGAACTCGACAGCCAAAAAATCAAGACAGACACGGCAGAAAGGAGCATATAAATAGATAGAGAATCTCTCCAAGCTTTTTTATATATATATATATATATATATATATATATACTAGGGGCCTTGGTGTACTTGCAGGTTCCACCGCTAGTGAGTAGTCGTGACTAAAAATGGCGTTCACAGTGAATAAGAAAGCGTTCTGTGTCTTGGAATTTGCCACAGAACCACCTACAGACAAAACAATTCGTGAATGGTACATGAAATTCCAGCAGAGTGGCTGACTGTGCGCTGCGAAACGAAGTGGCCGTCCGGGCCCATCGGCTGAGACTGTCGAGCGTGTGCGAGAAGCGTTTGTCAGGAGCCCCCAGAAGTCAACAACTCGCGCGAGCGAGCAGCTATAAGGTTGGACAAAAACTTGGAGCGATTCTCTATCCATTGATATGCTTCTTTCTGCTGTGTCTGTCTTGGTTGTTGCGCAGTCAATTTTCGAAATCCCGGAGGGACTTATGAATAACCCTGTATAAAGACCTTACAAGAGAATAAGAGGATGTGAAATGTAAAAACAAAAGTGATGTCAGTATTACCTGCGACAAATGAAACCATCTCAAACTCATTCAGAAATGACCTGAGCAACATACTGGGAAAAACGAAATCGCGAAACTACAGAAAACAGTCATTTTGGGTACTGCATACATACTCCGGGAAATACTAATGTAAAAGTACGAAATATTCAACATGGAAAATAAATTTCATTTCCAAAGCTCTCCGTGTGTATCCCTCCTTCTATCATGACAAACATTTCGCAAGAACACGCCGTTCATTCTAAGATTATATTAATTTGGCTGATACAACAATCTTTTTTGTATATATTACGACTCCAAAGTTTATTCAAAAAGTATCTTTTTACAAGACATACATGAAATAATTTCGCAGAAAACTTTACAAACTTAAAAGCAAAGAAAAGACTAAAAATAAGCTTAGTGCCTGCATCAAAAGAATAAAGAAAATAAGTCGCTAACCCCACCATGCAGTATTAGAATGTGAAATTATTGGCGACCAAGATGTTAAAAAAAATAGTCACAGTAACAAACGTCGTTGTTTCTTCGTCCCATTTCTTTGTGCCTTCTGTCATTTAATGAAACTCTTTCAATTTCAGACGTATACAATGTTTTTTTTTTTTACAACAAATCAAGGAATATAACATTACCTAGGGTAAGGCAGCAGTGTTTGAGCCTACAAAATATGTAAGTAGCTGAATATCAGATTAAGTTACTTTCCTAAAATAACAGTTTCAGGCATAGTTTTGCAAGAAGGTTACGGAATAAGCCCAACTAACTGGCACACAGAAATGCTTGAAGATAACATACAGTATGACGGGCTGCAGTTGCACACTGCAAGCTCCTTTGCTGCGACAAAATTAATTAGTGACATAAGCATTACCAATGTGCAGTTGTGTAACTGCGTTTGCTTCAGATATCAAAAGTTTTTGTTTGTATTCAGGTTTGTATTCAATCTTCAGCTGTCAGTGGTTACGACTTATGATTTAACAGTGAATTCGGAAGCTGCAATTAATGGAGACATCTTGCGGGAATGTTTTCATTTTAACTGGCTGATTACAAGGCGTCTTACTACATGAGGCAGAATAGCCGAGTTAAGAAACATACTCATACGATAAGAGTATTTTGAATGTTTTTTTTCTGCTTTTATCTTAAAAATCCTACTGCATACAGAATACACACATTATTTTTCATATATTTTTTTAAAGATTTCGCTCCAGTAAACAGAGACTGGACCAATACCTCCTTGACTAATTGAATGAGATATTATGAAAATACTTCAAGATGATACTAGCAAAGCTTTTCATGAGTCCTAGAATGTACATCAACAAAGAATTCAGAACAACTAGTATACGACCAATGCCAATGTTTCGAGGAGTACTGTATACCTTGCGAAGCTACTGCAGACATTCCATGTTTTCTCGGTGTTCTAGACTGTGAATACTCTAATCACAAGTACAGAGAACACCAGGCTTAAGAAGAAAATAATGCGTGTTCCTGCAGTGAAGCTTGTTTGATGATGATTGATACGAAAGCAAGAACGTCTTTGTTTATTCGTGGCTGTTATTATAACAAGTTTGTTGTATTGTTTACCTCCACCTTTTTCTTTCTTGTCGTTCTTTCCACTTTTTGTTTTTCTTTCCCTAGTCTTCCACCTCTTCCTCTTCTTCTCCTCCTCAAAAGTCTGTGTTGCATGGCGAAAAGGATTACCGAATTTTGCTGGTACAAACAAAAGCCTTTACAACAACGTGAGTCCCCGATGTGAAGTATCAGATTTATACATCGCACGTCATGCGTCAAGGATTCTGTTAGATAGTCGTTGGTAGATTTGATTTGAAACAGAACATTTTCCCTATGCACACTAACGATTTGGCGGAGGTTGAAATAGCTATGTGTATAATGAACATGACACTGCATAATAGAAATGCTGTTGCTGGGCAGTGTGGGCTTATCCAGAATTAACCGAGCAATTTCCATACTGTTCATTCACAGGCTCGTGTTTCTAAAGATATGTGACAGTTGCCTGTTACCGTCACGGGGTGTTAGACCTAGTCCTTACCTGGATAGACGTTGCTACGTCTCAGTCATTGTTTATCATTTCCTCTTATATGAAAACGGAAATATTTTCGGCGTGGAAAGTAATATCAGTTTTCAGTGAAAATGTACTAAGTTCTAAGGAAGTCATGCTAATAAAGAGAAGTTCTTCGCAGGATGAAATACAGTAATCGAGTTCGTCTTATTTTAATCTGTATTTATTTTACACACAAGAGACAAGAGAGAAATGCGAAGTGATTCGTCAGTCAGCTTTAGGTAAAGTCTTGGCAACAATTTTCCAGTTTCATCTAATGTAAGTTTTATTATTTATAGCTTGCATACGAAAAACAATTGAACTATCAGAGTGCAAGTATTTATACACAAATATAGAGCAAATCCGTCTGAAATTGAAGAGTTTACTTTTGACTATCTGCAAACTGCTGTCTGGGAAGATAAAATGAGAACATAAGGGGGCGGGTGTCAGGCTTTTCATCTGTCCGCATGCTTCACCTCCTTATTTCCCAATCGGTTTCCTATTAACCCTTTAAACGCCGAATTAAATCCCATCTGCCAATTGCTGCCATTATTAGGAGCTCACCATATTCTCCACGTTAGCAGGATAAGGGTTAAATTGATATTCTAGGTTTACACTCACGTTTGTCAAGAGAACTGACTACGGAATATGCCTGTCTGACTTTACAAAATCTCAAATCAATTACATCCATTCACTCGTAACTTATCACATAAAATTTACGATTTGTAGTTATTACAGCGGTGCCTCTTCAGAATACTGTCTTCTTGGGTATTGCATTTTTAAGCCGAGTATAAATTTGCCACAATTTCTGAGTAAATCCCTACCGTAGAGTAGAAGAATTATTCTACAATGAATAAGGAAGAAGTTGGTTCTTCCGAACCGACGGTAAATTTTTTCCAGGTTGCATGGTGTTATGTCTCAAAAGACAAAATTGTCAATCTTATATTAATTACAAGATTGACTACTTCTATTTACAGCAATTTTTTATATAATTGTGCTGTAAATTGGCATTTCGCCAAATACGTAGGTCAGTGAGATATGTGAAACAGCAAAGTTTCACATATCTCACTGACTACTCTGAAAGCATTTCTAATCTACTGTATTACACTTTTCCACTCATATTATTTATTGAGTAACGGACTGATGTTTATTTGCGATTAACCAAAGAGCATAAGTTTGCTTCGAAGCCATTTTAAAAAAGCAAATGTTGACACATTAATTTTACACACTAGTGGGAAATACAACAAAATATATTTTCCTATGGGACTTCAAGTGCGCACGTTGGTAACTCATACGAATTGTATAACGTTGTGGGGTCGCATCACGTCGAAATTGTAAAAATTACCAATGTTTAGGCGGAATTTGTCGACTGTTCTGAGACAGTCAAGTTATCGAAGCGGTGAGATACCCATAAGACTATGCACTGAGTACGCTTTTCTGGTTCACAAACTTAAAAGTCACAGAAGCAGAACATTGAGCTGTCGTTGTAAACAGTATATCGCCATAAAAGAACACTAACTTTGGAAGAAAAACCAAGGTCATTCACATGGCGTCACTGATCTATTTAGCGAGAAATTCCTCACTAGGCGGTCTCGCGTGCTGTGCAGTGGAAAGCTGCTCTCACTTACAGGAAATCTCTTGGCAATGGCACGTTTCTGCCTAACAGTATGGTAGCAGACTCTGCAACTGGACGTAATGCCAGAATGGTTTCATTCTTTTTCCGTGCATACATTAAAACAGACTTTATTAATTTTCACATTTACGTAATATTGACTTGTGACAAGCGCTGTAGAGAAAACCCCGATCCTCATTAACGCAACTTGACAGCAAGTCTTGCGGTTAGTAATTCCAGGTGTAAAGAAAGTGGACTATGAGTTCTGTCCTAGTTCCATCTGACCATCATAACGAGGACCCACGTACTATTAATTTATGTATGCTCTTCCGTCAAAGAAAATACCACATTTCAAAACCTTGAAAAATTAATAAAATTACTATTTTGTGTATCACGATCTTCAACTAACTAAGAAATACCATGGAATATATTCCTCTCTGGGAAGACAATATACGCTTACCTAATCAAGAGAGGGTCTACTTTTTGTGGAGGCTGAAGGAGTGTTATAGTGAACCCGGTCAACACCGCCCATCTTATTTCTTTACGATTCACCCATATCAAGTGATTTGCTCCCTTCACCCCTTCGGAGAAAACGACCTATTTCTCCTATATCGCATGCGTTAATACATGTTCCCATTCCTTGTCTGATATCTAATTAGTGGCGAATATTTGACCACCGGCCGAATTTTCACTTCGAAATGAACATTGAAGGTACTCAATATTTTTGTCAGCATCTTGAATTAACATTAAGGGAAGTTTGTAGGATACAATTTTGTTATGTCGTTGATACCAGAGATATTCTTTTGCCTCGATAATTGTTGTAATATTAACAGTCTGTTTGATTAACCTTTTTGGAGAAAAGGTAAAATGATAGTAGATTCCTTCACTGACATAACAATTCTTCCCTATTTCGAAAACAATTAAGAAGTTCGCGCATCTTACAACGTAATGTTTTACCCTCTACTGCAACAAACTTTACGGGAATTTCATTAATACCTGACAATCTATAAATCTTCAAATTTTCAAACGGAGTCACAATCTCAAAAGAAACTCTGTCGGCTCAGATATCAATTACTCAATTATATATACTTTATTCTGCCTCCTTTCGATAACCTCATGTACATTCCATAGCTGGCAACAGCAGTTTTCCTTTTATACCAAATTCTAAAGAGCATTATTTATTTATACCGTATATTGCCATTAACAAACTCCGCCACATTAATTGCTGATACAGTCCTGTTAAGGAGAAGGCGTGTTCAATTGACGATTATCAATCTGATTTTCACAGTAAAACTTTAAATCAGTGCTCCTTTGAAACACTTTTTCCAATCTGACCTTCCGCACTTGAACAAAATATAACTTCACTTACTCCATTATCAATAAATCTTGCCCACAGAGACTTCTAAAACATAAACCTTCAAAACTCACGCGAACTTTCCACTGCTCAAATCGCCCCAAACAATCCTTCAAATCTGAAAACCCCATGTAACATTTAAAAACATATTTCAAATATGGTGAAACCTCGTTAGCCTCCCTCACAACTTCAAGCTTAAGGATATCCCTTGTCAGCTCTCACACAATGTTTATCAGACATATTTACAGCTACATCGAATTCCTGGAGACCATCACTTATGAAGTCTGATGACTTACCTTGCCGTGGTAACAGAACAATAACGTGAAATTAATATTTCCATTCTCACCCGTATCGGAACTCCAAGAAATAATCGTTTTCGAAATTAATTTAAAAAGTTTTAAAGGATTTCTTCTTCTTCGAATTTAATCAGGAATGAAATTTACTGTCTTAATGTTGTTCCTAAATACTTAACTTTCGAACTATTCTCAGATGATTTATAACACATCATATTATCACTTTGTTGCTGATTTCGATTTCATGTCATGTGGATAGAACACGCACCACCCATATTCACAGGTGGCTAAGTACTGTTGCACAGTTCAACGACTTTTCCTCGAACGGAGGAAGATTGTGCTAATTAACTTCAGCGGATATACAGCAAGGACAAGTTCTCACTTGACAACATCCGGAACGTAGTGTCTGCTGTGTCACCTTATGATTTGTGTTACAAAATATCTGATTTTAATTAAGTCGTATGTAGATCTTGCAGCAGTTTAGAGGTTTCTCTTACCATCTACCATCAACAATGAAAACATGAACACCCCTCGAACCTTTTCTCTGTAAGATGAGCTACTCAATGCGCAGATAACTCATATCGTGGATAAGGTTATTGTGTTTTTTATTCTTGTAAGCAGACTGGACACACATTACGTCGGTCATGACGGCTAGTCCCCAAATTGCACGTTCTGAACTCCTAGGCAGGTTTTGATGACATTTGGTACCGGGGTTGCTGTGGGTCTCTATTAAATTCATTGACAAATTTCACTCTGAAACATAAAGTACAAACACAATTTTTAAATGTTTGTCAAAAATTGCTTATCATACAAAAACACTACATAATTAAAATACATATTTCATTAAGATCTAATCCTCTTATCTTAAATGTTTTTCTGCAAAACAAATATTTAACGAAACAGTACAAAAATAATTTTTGACGTGCGTGGTGTAACTGAGTTCGAAACAACAGATACTCATTTGCAACAGACGAAATCCACAGTTAATGTGAAATGCCAAACAGCTAAGAATGGATTTGCATGATGAAGTATGCCTTGAAATACTAAGATTATAGGCACCTTACTACTCCTACTTAATTATCTGTTAAAATTTGCTACGAAGTTCTGTCGGTACAGGTCTGAATTCAGTTGTTGGATTCAGGGGCATATCCAATGCGAATTCGACGTTGCCTAAATGAGGCTTTTGAAACAAACGAAGGACTACAAAAACATTGCAAATTGACGACTTGAAGGCGGAAGCGGTAGCTGGCTAAAATTTTTAAATATCCTGTTACCCACATAGCGGTGCAGCTGTTGTAGTGATACTGACCTACATTCTAGCGCCTCTCTTCATTTCCGTCTCATGGTAACTGCCAGTCCTCGACCGGAAAGCCGAGGGGCACAATCCCGCGACATTCCACGGCTGAGTCGTCGGCACCGCTACTTGTGACGTAGTGTATGGCCAGGTGCCCAGTGTGTTCGCATCTTCGTTGCTCTAATTTTATTCCATTGTAATGACGAAGCATTTAAGATGTTAAATTGAAGACCAATTAGTGATTTACTTCTATGTCAGTTTCTAAATCAGTGGTGATCAAGTGCTTGTAATACTGGAGCGAGAAGAGTTTGATTGCTTACCGTTGGGTTGCACAGCGTGAGATATGGACTCAAAATTTCAATATAAAATTTTATCTTATCCTTTGTATGATATGGTAGATACATGACGGCATGCTTTAGGTTAAATAGCACCACATTTTACCATTGAAGTTTATTTGTGGATTTCATCTGTTTCCCGAAAAAGAGTGAACATCTTTGATAAACTGAATCTTGAAAGGAAAACTAGATGTGTTTTCTTGGAGGTAAGAACCAAATTTAAAAATATTTAAACGATATAATTTATAAATATTTAAGTTCATATGTGTTTGTCTCCTCACGTAACATGGCTAGGGTTGTCAAATTTAGAGGGATTAATAAGTGAAAATAATGGACACATGGGGAGAATGACAGGTACGGAATTTTGTTCGGAAATTATAAGAAAAAGGTAGAGATTAATACTTGAATGATTCTGGATATATGGGGAAGAAAGGTAAGCAGGCTTCACTTGCAAATTTTGTAAACCCGGCTACGAAATTTCAGATAACTTAGGAGCAAGGAATTTGTTTACGACCGGAAAAACGAGGGTCTTCTCGCGGAACGAAACACATTATGGACTTACTTATTCAGCATCTGCTATAAAGTTAATTTGTTTCTGTCAAAGAAATTTGCAGAAGTTTAATGCATAACAAATTGCTATAATTTTAGAGAATTTTCTATGTACTACTTAATTACATGCAGATCGAAAAAACATTTATCGATTGAATATGTACACATTGATATGAATTAGCTCTTAAAACATACACATATGTATAAAATTGAGCAGATCCCGTGAAAAGCTTGTTCGAATGCCAGTCGGGACCGATTCTCCTGACAAGTGTTTTGTAAATTTCTTAAGTCACCCCAGCGACATGTTCGGCTTATGCACTGAAATAGCCACCGACGATTATTCGATTTCACCGAATGCGATTTTCCTTTCTTACCACGAGTCGATAAAGAACTCTTGGAGTTGATAAAACTTCTTTAAACAACGTAGAATCCATCCATTAACGGTAGCAGATTCTACTCCCTTTTTTTACGTGATTGTTCTTGAAAAATCGCTTCCTTTACTAGAACTATGAATTGCTTACAACAAGAACTGTGTTTCCTACGTAACTAACTTACCGATCGTAAATTGCCCCCATTTTATTATGACACAACGCACCGCATTTACTTGTGTAATTTCTCTCTTTACTTCACATATCATTGAACTAATCCAGACAGAGGAGGAAGCAAGCTCATGAAGGAGTGAGATTTAGAATTATTACTATTATCGTTTTCTGCGATTGGTCGCTGTGTGGACCAAAAGTTCACAAATTCAGGGCGCATGCCCCTCGGGCGACTACATGCGTACAGTAACGATTAATATTTTCAGTACAATTATTGCAGTCCTTTTTACATGCAAAAATGCATATCAGTTCACACACACGTCACTCCAAAATTATGAGTCCTCGATATGGAAGTTACTTTTTGTCACCCCTCCGGCACCTAGAATTCTGAGCTGTCTCCTAGATTTTTGAAAAAATATTTGACAACGGGCTTACTCCATTAAAAATTTACAAATGTTGTGGAGAAACTCGCTGCCTTACTTTTCAGGCTACCCTAACGATGGAGTCGGGTGGTAAATTTCTACCACTCTTCGAAATTACAATCAAGAATTCGGTAACCTTCGTGCATTTGAATGATTGGTAAATGCGTAAAAACAGTGATAGAAACATACTACAACAGATGTACTAAAATATAGGAAGAAATAACGTTTTACACTAGTTAAAATGGGCAAATCAGTCCCATTACAGGCCTGAGATGTCCAGAGGTTTCCGAGAAGTTAAGGTTCCCAGATTACGTGACAATGGTCCAGGATTGTGGTAAGGTAGTTAAAAGAGGACGACCTTAAACTAATCTGCTTGCGTATGGATCTTACAGCGGTGTTGCTGAAGATTCAAGTATTCTGTAAAGTTACGGTCTGTAAATTGGTAAACAGTTACCGATGCTTACAAGTATCAAAATGCACTCGTCTTCTGAGTTAAATAACTCAAGTGGTTCGGTCTCTGACACCTATAACAATTTCCTTTTCAAGCCTCCTCTCCAAAAGTAGGCATATTTGCAGCCGGAAAGTTCATGTCAACCGCTGTCATCTAGTGCGAACAAACAGAATGCGTACAACAGCCGATGTTATCTTGGCGTGGTGTTCATTCTCTCATGAATACTGCATGATTTGCATCAAATCGTTATAATTCACATTCTTCACAATAATACACACAAGTGTAACATGCCGTGATAATGAACACACATCAGAACACAAAAAAAAAAGGCAGACAGAAAAATTCTTCTAGTTAGTGGGACCAATCCCGAAAACTCCGGACCGCTAAGTAATCATTCAGTCACATGTTACTTGAAAGTACGTACAACTTGTAATGTTTAGGAAAAATTTTAAAACAGAAGTAAAAAAAATAGTCTCATCATAACATGAACGATATAACTGACCTACAACCACGGTCTACTCCCTTAACATATTTTATATCTGATGAGTATAAAAATAAATTCTCCTGTCATATTGCAGTTTCTTCAGTACTCCAAGGCGAATGGCAAGATGGCACCTTCAAAGAAACAATGCGATTGTTTTCACACATTTTCCCATCCTTTCACCACGGATACATCTCTTTCGATGTTGAATAAGTCCTACACATAATACTGCACCGTAAATGGCTTAAATGAAGTGTACATATTTATTCATTTATGACCTATCGACATAAAATAATGCATTATGACAGTGAAACAGGGCTGTTCGCCAAAGCTACAGTAGGCTGCGAAAACAAATAAATAATTAAAAGGGTATTTAGTAACTCGGATGTAGAAACTCATAGGTGAGCGTGATACTGTAAAGGCTGTTAAGTCACCCGATGCATGGTTAGAAAATATCTCCGTAACCGTTCAACTTTGGATATAGGTGTTTTGGGTTATATCTGTATAGTTTGACCTAAGGAACACTCTCCCGAAGTCTGGCACATTCCTCCTGGGACACCCTGTATATATATACATCAATGACATAAAACAAATACTTTAATTTCGTGATTTATATAAGTTACTTAGATGTTCTATTTCATACACCAAAATGCTGGGAAATTTGCGGCAAGGAAGCAGTGTCGTACTTCTAATATTTTATTTTATCAGCAGAATGCCATGCGTGCGTGAAATTACAACAGCAACATTGTCACAACTTGAACTATAGTACAATAAATCAACATTTATTTGATCACTTACAACAAATACAGAAACATTTTCGTTAAATTCGACTAGCAGGGCTTTGACTTTTATTACCGTGGGTATTGAGCAATAACGATTTAATCCATTTCGTCCTTATTTACATTCTAGGAACTTACCAAAAGTTATTTTTGTGAATTTTTTTTTTAATTTAACACGTAATGCAGAGGCAGTATTCGTCAGTGGGTACTTACGTTTAATTTCCGAAATAATCGAAATACTTTAATTAAAATTAGCTGCATATTAGGAGTCTACATTCAAACTTGTAAGATAGTTTCAGTTTTGATCATGTCTGTTGAATTTAACACCTACAGAATTTAATATACTCCAATTTTTTATTTATATTCTTAAAAGTCTCGTCGTAAAAAATGATATGTGGCATACAATAAAGGTCGAATTCATATCTGCAAGGTTTATTTCAAACATTCTTCGAATAATTAAATATTTAATCAAGAAAATATATATTTTTTTATTATTTGCAGTATAATGTCTGTGGCATTATTATCTTTGTAAAAGTATATTGATTCACTGGTTTACGAGCTTAACTCCTTCCTCGAAAACTCTTCGTTGGACAAAACCTCATGAAAGAAAACCAGTTACCTATTACTTTCGAATTTAAAAATTTAACTCTCTCCAGAGGCCAGATATTTCTTCCCAAACATCCAAATTCCAAGTTACTACAACACAGAAAGGCACTATGCACGACAGAATAAAACAAGTGGCAGATTACTATAAATAGCATTCTTAGCCACTAAGCTATGAGCAAATAATAGTTACTTGATTAGAATTGCACGAAAACGCGTAAAAATTAGGTATCACCCTTATTATAAATACGAAACACAAAAAATGTTTATGATTACATCGATGCAAAATGATGAACGAGAAAAATGAACTTCGCAAAAGCCTACGAGAAGATTGAACGATTTCCATACATTGCCTTAGGTCCTTCAGGCACATGCTGCAACAGTAACTCTGGCCATGTCTCCTTCCCTCTATGCCTTATACATTGCATCCCCCATTCGATCTTATATAACACGTAGTAAACGAAACTGAAAGTCAAGCGACGTGTAATATTTTCATTGTTACGGAAGAGGATGCTGTCAATTAAATGCAGCAGTCATAAAACTTCAAGACAATCTGACAGCTCCCTTCTGGCAGCTATATTTTGGGTTCGAATCCAGGTCAGATTATAGCTGTTTGTTACAGTTCCATTCCACACGTAACACAGCAAATTGTATTAACTGTCTACAGTGAAGAATTATAACACCACATTTGATAGGTCATTAGGGGTGACACACCCAGAGGTACGTGAAGGCCCGCGTAGTGTGTTCTACGTGTCCCGGGTTGGCAGAAGAGTGAATAAAGTTGCGTAAAAAATTGTCAAAAATCTTCATCAGCAGCAGCAATAGAACATAAGCACACTTCTGGCTTGTTCCGTCTCCATTTAGGCTTATTTTCAACAACGATCTCACTATATGATATGACTATATACACAGTCATACAATGTATGTACTTCAAATGACCTTAGAAAATTCGACTCCGCTCAAACCTGTATAGGAGCAGCTCCTACCGCCATTATCTAAAGCAGCTTCAATATTGTTTCCAAGTTACTGGTTTTGGATGTGCGTTGAAACTTTCCACGTTTAATGGAAATCTGCAGTTTTGTAAGAAA
>Ga0123355_10014094_pt1 | contig 12474 bp, 8 predicted proteins | sample TergutEmb28metaG_3_FD_89872 | JGI IMG/M metagenome (GOLD analysis project Ga0123355, IMG submission 89872) | Embiratermes neotenicus P1 segment gut microbial communities from Petit-Saut dam, French Guiana - Emb289 P1 | ecosystem: Host-associated > Arthropoda: Insects > Digestive system > Gut ...
CCACTTGGAAGACTATACCTTAGATGGGAAGGTAATATTAAAATGGATTTTATAGAAATAGAATGAGAGGAAGTGGAGTGGGATGATAAGGATCTGAACAAGAAAAATTTGCTGTGGGCTCTTTGTAATTGGTAACGAATATATGGTTGACATAACGTGAGGGAAATTTCTTTCCTAGCTGGGAAATTATTGGCTGCTCATGAAGCACTCTGCTCCGTCGAATTAGCTGGTTAGGCGATGTGAGTCTGTAATATTAAATAAAGAATGTAGGTCAATACAGAATGGCTAGTAAGGGGCTAAAATTTTGTAAACTTTTCCTTATGACCGGAGCTGTAAATTATTGTTTATGTAGAGTGGACACTGTGTATTTACTGTGCGGTTCGAGCTGAATCTTAAAGCATATTTAAGATTCATATTAGCCATTAAAAATTCGTGTTCGATCTCAAGTCAGTTTATATGGGATTTTTGGTGGACCAATTGGCACTGAGACACGTTTTCTTCCCAGTATTTCTGTTTCCCCAGTCAGTATCATTCCACCAATGATACATAATCATATTCATTTACATGTTGGTCTTCCAGAAGAACTAAAGAGCAAAGGCTGGTAAACTTCCAAAAGCTAAACGCTGTTTTTCGGAAATCGGAAGCATTGATTAGAAAGTAACTTTTCAGTCGTACGGAGCTAGAATTGTTGGTTGGCTGCTGTTTGTAGGCTGCAAAACCCGGACAATGCATTGTCGCTTGGGCAGGCAACAGGCAATCACTGACCACACTGTTTCTCAACTGACCTACATGAAACGTTCTGATCAATCGATGCGTCCCTGAAAGATGCATTGAACATATCTGTGATGGCAGCACTGTATATAGCGTGTCATACTCATAGAAAGTCCTGGAGAGACAGGTCAGGGTCCATAGTTTGCTGGTTTCTAGGATCCTCAAGAAACACGTTCCATCCCTCAGAACCCTGCCAACACACTGTCCACGTCTATCTGTCTTATGACTGAAGTGGAGACGTCAGTTTGGTAAGGTTTATGCTACAATTGTGAAAACCGACATGAAAGACGTGCCATTAAGGAAACTCCTGGGTCATGTAACCTTGGGGGAGTCACAATTTTGCTTTGCGTAATGCAGATCCTGGGTTCAAATCTCGGCCTGGAGACCGGCTGTAGTAGACCGACGGAGAGATATCTCAGTTCTGGCCACGACAGCTTTTCCAACATTTCCTTACATATCGCTTCTTACTAATAGTTCTGTCACGTACTTACTACTTACTTACTTACTTACTTACTTAATTACTTACTTATTCCATGGAGCAGAGTCCTTCTTGAGGATCTCACCGGTTCTCAGCTTTTCAAGAAATTCCCCGCATTTTATGGAACCCGAAGGTTCATTACGGCATTCACAAGTGCCCGCCACTTGTCCCTATTCTGAGCCAGATAAATTCGGTCCATTACCCCACATCCCACTTAATAGTATCCACCCATCTATGCCTGGGTCTTACAAATCATCTCTTTCCCTCAGGTTTCTCCACCGAAACCCTGTATACACCTCTCCTCTCCCCATACGTGCTACATGCCCCGCCCATCTCATTCTCCTCGATTTGATCCACCTAACAATATTGGGTGAGCATTAAAGATCATTACGCTCCTCATTATGTAGTTTTCTCCACTCCCCTGTTACCTCGTCCCTCGTAGGCCCAAATATTCTCCTCTGCACCCTATTCTAAAACACGGTCAGCTTACGTTTCTCCCTCAATGTAAGCGACCAAGTTTCACACCCATACAAAAAACCGGCAATATTATAGTTCTGTATATCTTAATCGTTCTGCCATATGCCTTTGATAATTACAGATATCCAGCCGTTAACAGAGCCCAGAGAAGCTCATCGTTACTGCCCCATCTATGACCAAGTGTCGTGCAATAGGCCTACCCTGCTGTTCTTCACTCACATATCAATTCTTGTTTCTACACGTTTTGGCGTTCATCAGCACCATTCTCAAGAAGCTTCAATCCAACACACGTCCTTCACAACACATCAGATATTTACACACATGAACTACTGATGTGTTTTGAAGGACAACAGTGTAGTGCCAGAGAGTTGGTACATAATCGGGTAGTACAGAACACAGTGCACGGTACGTACAATATTAAAATAGCATTCTTTGTATTTAGTAACCTTGTATGAAAAATATAAATTTTTTAGACTATTCCTTCCTTATTTAGAAAAATGGAGCAATTGCAAATTTCCTGATTATTTTGGTTTCGGCGCATTACCTGGCGTAATAAAACCTACTTTAGCACTACTGTTTTTTTTAATTGTGTTATTTGAAGACATTGTTAGTTGCTCAGATTTTATAGCATGGTGATGAAGAAATGAATATGCAGCATGGATTGCAGGGTACTGGCAGGGGAACACTGATGTACCCTGATGCAGTGTCATTTTTCCCCCCACTCTGCATCCCACACGGACTGGCCTGAAGTGGAACGAAGCCTTAGCAGTGAGAAGCCACCAATCAATTGCTGCGCCGTGGCACAGCCCTTTAACACTATCGCAGAATTTGTGTTGCTAGAGTGAACATTTCTGAGGAGCCAGTATAAGAAGATTTGGGTTAGCCTGAATATTTTGCCTCTTTGGATCTCTCCACCTCGTTTTGAGGTCCTAGAAGATGCAGCAGAGAAATCTCATCCATTGAATGATTCGCGCGACCGCGACGTTTTGTTCGACATAAAATATCATTATATATGTGTTCGTTTCGTCGTGATTCCCCTCGTTTTGCACCTGACTCATTATGATTCCCTTCGTTTTACACATGTTTCGTCGTGATTCATGTCGTTCTGCACCTTCTCCGTCGTGATTCATCTCGTTTTGCATCTGATCCACCGTGATTCCTCTCGTTTTGCACATGCTTCGTCGTGATTCATGCCGTTCTGCACCTGCTCTTTCGTGTTTCATTTGGTTTTGCACCTTCTCCATTGCAATTCCTCTCTTTTCGCATCTGTTCCGTCATGTACATCTGTGTTTAAGGTGTTCACTATGTTTGGCTATCTCTAAACTTTGAATGCGCTGTAATATTTATTAAAAGGTCCCCAACACAATACAGTTTTATGAAAATACGTCTGACGGTATTCGGAATTGTTTTGTGCTGATGGCCGGACATAGAGTCGTGGTAAGGCCAACAGAAGAATTTCGGCAGTGTTAACGCAGACAAGTCAAGAACACTTCCTGCCAGATGATGTGTTAGCGCTACCAGAAGCTTTTAGACAAAATAAAAAAATAAACTATTCCTTGACGCTACTTTTATCTGTCATAGTTACAACTGTTTTACACGAGAATTTGTCTGTTGTAAGTGGGTCTTGTTTGAACATTGTGTAGTATATTAAACAATGATGACTTAGGGAATTTTCTTTAAGGATGAAAGCGTAAATTAACATAAATTTCATTTACCATGTTACATGAACGTAAGTAAACAAATGCTTACTTATTCGTAGAGACGAACAGATGTGTGAAGTGAGAAGTCTATTGCGTGTAGTCACTGGAGATAGTGACGTCATTGCAATCTTCTTGTTTTTGCAAAATGGCAAATAACCCGTCTGCGTAAGCTTCCTGTGTGTGGTGTACAAACATTCTGGTTCATACTCAAACTTTATCACCGACTCAAGAGAGACTGGGGCTTAGAATTTCATTAATCTCATTAACTAATGAAAGTAGAGTTTGTACGGCCTGACAGTCAAATGGTAACTAGATGCCTGCGTGTTTATCGTCTTGAGGCTACGTTTTGCCCTTGTACATGCAATTACGGCGTATAAGGGGAGTAGGAGTGTAGCTTCAATAATTCATCGACGTGGGTGGTCAGCTTCGCGCTCCGGTCGTTTTCCCCGGATCCTTTTTACAAAACGTTGAGTTGGCCGCAGTACTGGTCTGGAATTTTGGGAGAAGGGAAAGATCTACTGATTTGCAGGGATTCGAGCCCCGGACTTTCAAGCTTATAGACCAATCACTGTATTTATTACACTACTACAACTACTTATATATTATTAGCTAAATTGAAAATTTTTCTATTTGAATGTAAGTTTAGAGGTTCTCACGGCGCGAATTTATCATTTGACGCACTTCTTTTGGGTTTGTACTCCGCGTGGGTAGATGTATCTCAGGACGTTTCGGAAGAACGGACTGCCTCCATATTCAGGGCGACAGTCTGTATTGCGTGTAAACAAAAAAAGACCACCATTTGTCTTTCTGTCTTTGCTTTACGTTCAAATTCCTTCTCCAAAAGATATTATTAGTTTGACGTACTCGGTTTAGACGAGTTTAATATAATCAAATCTACTTATGTTTGTGTTAGCCCCAGTAACCATAAAATTCGTATCTTTCACGAAATGCTTTGTATAGTTAGTCTAGCAAGGAGATTAAAACAAACGGCCACCAAACTTGAAAATTTTAGTGAACTGGTGACTTTCGTTTATTAAGGAAATATATCGTTTGTGCAATTTATGTTCGTTATAGTCACTGTATGAAATTCTTGGAAGAGAGGAGCGATACACGTGTGTGTGCCGTCGGCTGAGTGAACTACATTACTGCGATAAACGTTCCCACAGAATGTGGCAACTGGCGGTTGTCACATGAAATATTTTTTCCGTATTAAAACGTATTTTGAATGAATTGTTGGAATGTAAATTGAACCGAACTGTTGTCAGATAACAGTATTTTCCTTTAGACGCATTGAGTTTCACTGCTATATCTTCAGTAACATTTAGATCAATATGCTAAGTGAGCAGAAAATATTTATTATGTCTGTAAACAACAATTCCTCAAATGCCGAAATTTTATGTGTTGTCAGTGAGAAGGAAGGATGGTCACGTGTTTCGATGGAGGAATCTTGGATTTGTGGGGTTTTGTGGTAGTGATGTTTAGAGTATGATGACAGAGTCTCTCCGAATGTTTAGATTGCTGCAATTCGAAATGTTACCTTTGCAAATTACCGACTTGATGATTGTTGAAATGCTAAGCCTTAATTAATTGAAGCTGAGTGCAGTTGAACGGGTGACATGAGGAACTGCACATCTTTTGCTTTCCGCTGAACATTATTTATGGTGATCAATTCAAAAGAATGTGGTGGGCACTTTTTGCAAATAACAACATATTTGTAAATGAGGGGGGGGGAGGGGGATTAAGGCTGTTGTTAAATAAATGGGATTCGAAGGTCCGTACTTGGATGATCGTGTGGATCAGGTTAGGGATCTTGTGGTAGCTGAGAGTAAAGGACCAGTTTGTAGGAATTTCCTTATTTTCGCGGTCTTGATCGTGACAGGTTTCACCGTCTTACTCAGTGTGCGACTGGGTTGCTACTCTCAGCAACATAACAGGGAAATCTTGTTTGAAGGGGAAGAAATTTCATTGTCAGATATTTTGCTGTCAGCTTCTGAACAATGACTTCCTTTCACTGTTGTGGGAGTGCTTAATATTTTTTGTAACGTTTTAGATTGCTCTTCCATGAACTGTTCCATATCTGGGTTTATGTCCAGGTAGAGGCCTTTTGATGGGTCGATCCCCATTTCCCGGAGTTACATTCAAAACTTTGTAGGGTGTTTTTTCCCTTGTAACGAACCAGAGGGCCACAGGTTTGCCGAGATGATGTGTCTGGCGGGCCCGTCTCATGAATGAACGCCGAGGATTCAAGGTTGCTTGTCCAAGGTTTACTAATCGAGCGTTCAGCAAATAACTCCACTTCTGTGCTGCCTAATAGATTAACACGTACCATTATCAGCTAAAGGTGACTGAACTTCAAACTGACGAGTGACTGGTTTGTGTACATTTGTCACATGCATGTCACGTGCAAAGGAATATTTCGGGGAAGAAGTCGCACGCTTTAATGCCATGAGCATTTCGTGGTCTCAGTATGGCTTATATGTAAAAATGCTTGTTATCGGTCATCTTGTTGCAGTTCCCCCTACGAGTTGCGTAAGTTTCTTGTGCATAACTTACCTGCGGATTCACATCCACAGGTAGATTTGCGTACGGATTGATTTTCGCGATTAGACTGAAGACAATCTCAACGGCCGTAAAGATTGGGGATGTCATAGCTGCTGGATACCCTATAGTAGAACACTATTCTATTATAAAGTAAAGTAACTGTAAGTTTTCCCATTTTCACTATGTAAAGGCACGTGATGGAGTTGAGGCACAACTCCATACATTCTTAACCGGGAAACTAGATGGATGTGGGAGGTCAGATTCACCTCTCGTTCCCTTTATTGAGGCCTCAATGCCAGTCTTGACACGATGCAAAAGGGGGGAAAAATTATTACAATCTTTATTCCGTGCATTGTGAAATTCATTAATGCCCCAGAGAGCAAAAATTACTTAATCCGGCCGGCATTCGAACCGCTGTTGTCGGTTGTCCATCTTTTGGCCTAGGCACTATACCCGCTGCTTTATCTCACCTACGCAAAATGCAGCTGTACTGCATTGAAATACGCCACGACAGCTTCCTCGACGATATTTCCATTTCACCACGCGTTATTCCGTCATATCATTGTACATTATGTAACCTTTACACTTAATACGGTGTCACTGAATGTTGTAGTAAAGCGTTAAAACTTCTCGTGTCCAAGGTACCGGGTTCAAATCTCGGGTCTGAAACCGGATGTCCTGAGTAACGATTTGCATATTTGTACACTGTTGCACCAGAGAGAAGGCCGTAACGTTAAGCTGTTCTTAAAATAAACCTCGATCTCTTCCTTTCCTATCCTTGCCACTTAATTTTACACTCTTAATTCCATAGCCTTAATGACGATAATCAAAACAACGAAAAGCAAGGTGTAAACATGCAGCATCATTAAATAAATCTACGATAGTACAAAAACACACACACACACACATACACACATAGTGACTCACAGTTTTAGCTGCAGTTCCTTCGCTTCCCCACAAGAAGACAACCAGAATCATTTGCCTGAAACTTTGCAACTGTTTAGCCGATTCTGTGGTCTCCAACCATCGGCTGTGGTTGGTGCCGAGCCAGTGGAAAGTTTCACATATCTACATAATCTAATTTCCAGTATCCTAATAACACAGATTTATGTCCAAATTAAGAGGTGAGGGACATGTATGTATCGACTCACGCCCCGTGGCTACATACCCGACAGTGTGGAGCCAGACGGACGTCAGCCGATAGTATAAACTTGTCCACGTTTTGTTTGGACTGAGGACACTGACTATGTCTCATCACTGAGAGAAAATACTCAGTTGTTATGGTATTGTGTGATCTGGGGTTCTCAGAGTCGTGCGGATGGTCTCCTGGAATATGATTCTGTGTAGATTGATATAAAGGTACTTATGGTTCGGAGGAGTGCTCTTCCTCCATCTTCAGGTTAGTTCAAAAGAGGTTTTTTTTTACAAGAAATTACGCGTGTTGAGTTCACAGAAACTGGTTATCTCGTGAAGAAATAGAATTGTGTTTCAGAATCATTCTCCGAACCGATAAATCTTAAAAACAGGCTTTTCGTATTGCTATGGTTTTAAAACAGCGACTTCAGTATGGGCCTCTCTGGCGATGGGCTAACTCTTTTTAAAATATAGTTGTTGTGATTAACGATATCTGAATTAACTAACTTAATCTTCATCTAAAAGATCAAGATTATTTGAAATTGTACCGTCTTCTGAACCAGTGGATTTCAGGCCACTTTCATAAATCCGCTTTGTTTAAGACCAATTTGAGTATTAAACTGCCATCTAAATCTAACAACTTCAAATATTTTTCCAGCCAGAAAAAAGTGTTTGAAATTCTAATCTTTCCTATGCTTTTCACACGCACCCTCAACGTCGCTTTTTTCAATTTAATTGCCACAAACTATACAGTGAGAAGTGTTATATAAATTCTAGGCCTTCCCTTCACGGCAACTTCTCCTTGCTTCTCTCACCTCCTCTCCTGGCTTCGCACATTCTTCTCAGCATTCCATCCACTGTCACCTTCAATATACTTTCCAGCATGCTTTCTTAACCATTTAAAACAATAGATAGAATTATACTTATATGTATATTCATGTTTCTCGATTTAGCCTGTTACGAAATTTTTTGTAAGGCCTATGATAAATTAGCCAACTGAATGGAGCGCAGGCATTCTTAACAAGCTCTTAGTTGCTTATCTGGCTGAGAAATTTACAGCATCTTACTAACAGGAAGGTTCATCACCGTCTTCACAACATCCAGCCCCTTGTCCCTGTCCAGCAAGAAGCAAATCCAGTCAACGTCCTCCCATCCTTCTTATTCACTAAATATTTTAATATTACCTTCCCATCTACCCTAGTTCTTTCAAGCAGTCTCTTTCTTCAGGTTTCCTCTTCAATCCTTGTATGTATTTACACGTATTTTCCTTCTCCCCACACGTACGTACTTCCTGCACTCACCTACGCCACTTCTTCCTCCATGATTCGATCACCCGAATAATTTTATGAGGTGGAGAGTAAAATCCACAAAGTTCTTCGTTATGTAATTTTCTCTATTATTCTTTACTTCCCGCTTTTTTTAATGGCTCGAAGTCCCCAGTGGCCTAAGCCTCCTCATTGCTGAAGTTTTGGGATCACACTCAGACACACCACACTCGGTAGGACTCCTCTGGACGAGTGATCGGCCTGTCGCAGAGTCCTCTAGCTGACGACACACCACTCACAACAGGCAGACATACATGCCACCGGTGGGACTGGAACCAACAATCGCAGCAAGGAGCGGCTGCAGACCCATATTTTAGACGGCCCGGCCACCGGGATCGGTACTTACCCTCTTTCAGGCCCAAACATCCCCACAGGATCCTATTCTAGAAAATGTCCCGTTAATTTTGTAATAAAAAATGTTTAAACTCAAACGGTACAGTGAGACAAATGTGTGCCTCTGTCTGCAGACATACACATTCCCTATGTAGCCTATACTAGCACACTGTATAGTAAACTGAGACAGTGAAGTCTGTTATCTTGTGTGCCTGTTGACAATCGAACTGTGTCGTAGCATTGGTGCACTGTCGGTAGGAAGTGGCAGGTAATTTTCCTACAGTCAAGTCGAAAACATTGCGGAAGGTCTTGTACTGAAGGGAAAACATATTTTTGTCACATTGTCATAAACGTGCGTTTTTAGACCGCGTTCACAACCTTGCAGAGGCGCCAGTCTGTCTGTCCGTACGCATGGAACAACTACGCAACCGCTGGACGGATTTTCATGATTTCATATGTCGTTTCAACGTCTTTCAGGTCGGGCAGTTTTAGTAACATAGTTGCGTGCAGCTCTCTGTGTTTTTCTGTATTCTTTTGAAAAGAAAATTACTAAATATGCCTGAAAGCAAAGAATATTCCTAACTAACACTCTAGAGAACTAAGCAAAGCAGATTATACATAGTTTTGTGGATTTTAAAGGCTTTGTGTATACATTCTTTTGAACATGCCATTACATGTTGTTTAGGGTACTGGAATACATTTCGAAATACGGCTATTAAATTAATATTTTTCTGTTACAATTTACACGTGAATGTACGTATATAAACATGAATTCAATTAAAACATAATTGTGTTTATAGCTACAAACATTATTTTATTAATATTTAGACTATCTGAGTGGAAGTAATTAAAAAAAGAGTAACACGCTTCTATTGCCATTGCATACATATTACCCTCCGTTCCTTTGTCTCATGCAGCCAACATGAAGGAAATTTATGAAAGCATGAAGCTGTTGGGAAAGATTAAGTATGACGTACTTAACTGGAAGCTAAGTGGTGATCTCACGGTTGTGGCACTGCTACTCAGAATGCAAATCGGGTAAACAAATACTGCTGTTTCCTGTGCGAGTGGGACAGCCGGGACAAGAAGAATCATTATGTAAATAAACTGTGGCATAAACGAACATCACTGACGCCAGAGGAGAAAAATGTCGTCAATACTCCTCTTATTCTTCTGGAGAAGATTTTTCTACCCCCTTTGCACATAATGCTGGGCCTCATTAAAAACTTTGTGAAAGGTATGGATAAAACCTGTCGTGGATTCGAATATGTAAGGAATAAGTTCCCAAATGTGAGTGACGCAAAAATCAAGGAGGGTATGTTTATAGGACCGCAGATCAGCGAACTAATCTTAATGAAAGACAAACAGTTCGGTGAAGACCTGAATGAGACTGAAAGAAATGCATGGTTGTCATTTAAGAGTATTTGCGAGGACTTCTTAGGAAATCACAAAGCAGCGAACTATCAGGATTTTGTCCAGGACTTGTTGACTTCGTACAACGCTATAGGATGCAATATGAATCTGAAAATCCAATTTCTAGAGTCAAACTTAGATTTTTCCCAGAAAATCCTTGCGAAATCAGTGACGAACACGGTGAAAGATTTCACCAAGATATTATATCTATGGAAAAGCGGTACCAAGTCAAGCGGACCTCAGGTAGTTGGCAGACTATTGCTGGACACCGAAGATGGACATACCTGACGCCAACCACCGGCGAAAGTCATAGGCCTCTACATTTTAGAGGAAAGTTTCTGTCTGTTTCATGAGCACGTAAAGTACTATTTTGCACATTTAAATTCCTCTGTATCTTTGAAGCCCTGCCTGATAGAAAAATCCTGTATACATATCTGAATTCAGCATAAAAATTATTGCTAATTTCACTTATTGAAGTTCGTGGAACAAAAAAAATGTTACATTTTGTTGACCAATGTTATTGGACACCAAGCAGAACCTGGACTACGTGCATAAGAGTGGTTTTAGGAGGAATCTGCCATTCTTCAGGGCGACGTTCCTTAATTTAAATTACACCGATATAAGCAAACGTACCTATTATATGAAGTTGAACTTTTACGGAGTTAAGTGGCAAGACAAGTTTTAAAGAATAAGAGACGTTACACTGATAAAAGTTACAATACAAATGCACATTAAACTGATTAAAAATTTATAGTGTTTGTAATGTCAACATCTGTACTTAAAGTCTATTGGATATCTGAGTTATGTAAAGAGATTGATAAAGTAAGAAAATTTCGCTCTAGTTCAATAAAAATCTTTCTTAGGTTTCCAAGTCCTCTACATAGAACGCTCGCTTCCACATGGCTGACTTGTTTATAGGCTCAAAGACGGACCTGCGCAGTGTACGGATAACATATTATGTTAAGCAGGTACTGCGCATAGAACCGTAAGTGGGCCACTATTTTTTCTTGTCTTGCTTTCCGTTACAGCTCAATTGCCTATATAGAAATGTTTGGTTATATCCATGTATATTAACCTAAGGAACGCACTCCTGAAGTACTGTATATCTCTTCTGAAACGCCCTGAATAGTAGTGACAGATGTTTTCTGCGAGCGATAACTGAATTCAGTGAAGGGCAGCTGATATTTAAAATTAATATTTTTCGTCAAAATGCCTGGATTTCCTGCTGGGTATTAATGAAACTATGAAGCACTAAGTAGTACGCCAAAAATGAGCCGTAGTTTTGTATTTGAAGGAGAAAATCTTGACTATGTGACAATGATGGCTGGAACCATGTCAGAATATATACGAAATGATGCAGAAGCTTTTGCCAAATGTAAGCTGTAAAAAGTTTATTGCAAAACCGCAGTTACAGTTTTTCAGTCAGGAACAAATATTTCCTACCGACAGACTAGGCCTACAATAGTAAGAGTCGTTCTGGGAATTTAGCAGCTCTGAGCGTAATTTCCAAGACTTAACATCGAAATACCGCAGGACTCCCTTTGTGCAAGATCGGCAAGTCATTATAATATCATAACGATACAATATAAGCTAAATGCAATAGTTTATTAAGCGGTATTCAAACTTGTCAAAAACTGCGTGGCCAATAGACTATTCTTAATGGAATGAATACTTGAACTTTTAAGCTCTTTCCTTAGTTTAATGGGCACATTATTTAGTGCCTTCTTAATCAAGGACTCTAATATTTTATCCTGAAATTTATTTTAAGTAATATTTGTGTCTTTAATTGAATAATATGGCCAAATCTTTACGAAGGCGATCATCTTTCTTGCATACGTCGATCCGTAATTTTACGCAGCTTAGTTGCACTTGCTCTATGTATCTAAAGAACGTTGTTGGTAATGAACAGTTGAGGGTAAAATGAATGAAAGTGTATTTTGGGGTATATAAGTGCCATAGAAAGGGAATTATATCCATTACTTACTAGGTCTAAATAGTATACAGTTAAATATATCAGAAATAGTCGTATGATTTGCAATACAACAAGAACGGTCTATACTTACTTATTTACTCCATGGGGCAGAGTCCTTCTTGAGAAGCTAACTGGTGCTGCAGCTAGTCAAGAAATTCCCCGCACTTTATGGAACCCGAAGGTTCATTACCGTACTCACAATTGCCCGCCACCTGTCCCTATTCTGAGCCAACTCCATCCAGTCTCCACCCCCTCCCACTTCCCGAAGATCCATCTTAATATTATCCTCCCATTTACGTCTGGGTCTCCCCAATGGCCTCTTTCTCTCAG
>Ga0123355_10014096_pt1 | contig 12472 bp, 8 predicted proteins | sample TergutEmb28metaG_3_FD_89872 | JGI IMG/M metagenome (GOLD analysis project Ga0123355, IMG submission 89872) | Embiratermes neotenicus P1 segment gut microbial communities from Petit-Saut dam, French Guiana - Emb289 P1 | ecosystem: Host-associated > Arthropoda: Insects > Digestive system > Gut ...
ACTAACAGGTACCTTTAACGCAGCTCAAGGCGCACAAAACACGTTCACCTGGACAGCGCAACTAGGCAGCATCCTCCCAGGAGCAGTAACAACAAGTGGCACAATAACAGTGACAAACTACACATCGTTAGCAGTTGTTACCGCAGTAATAGTATCCCCTGCAACAGTTACTACCTCCCGAGGTTATCAACATCAATTTACTGCTACAGTTCAAGGCTCAAATAATCCATCACAAAATGTGAATTGGTCTGTAACAGGTAATACCAGCATCGGGACTACTATTTCTTCAACGGGATTATTGACTATTGCTGCCAACGAAACGGCAACAACACTAACTGTGCGAGCTACATCAGTAGCAAACTTGTCTGTGTTTGGAGTGTCAATAGTTACTGTTACAGTGCCGTCGATACAAGTCCCATCACAAACTCCGGCACCAACGGCTACGCCTGCACCAACACCAACATCGGCTCCGCCGTCTTCACATGTAACCTTGCCAGCGCGGCAGTTGACAGTATCAGCCAACCAAAATCGTATCAATGTTCCGATAAGAATCACAAACGACATCGTAAATCTAGAACTTTCAACTTCTACAGTAAACGCAATCATAAACACTGCCATTAATAACACCGTGTCGTTTGATTTTACAAGTATTGCAAATGCAACAACAGTCAATATTTCGAGAACAGTGCTTAATCAGTTTGCGAACGCCACATTGGAAGTTGAACTTGTATTTACATCAGGAACTATTGTCTTTGATGCCGATACTGTTGCCGACATTGGGTTACAAACAGGTGCAGCCAACATTACAATAAACTTTGAACCCATTGCATTTAACCTATTAACAGATATTCAGCAAGACGCGATATCAAGAAATGCTGAAATATATAGACTAACAATCATGTCGGGAGCGACACCAATTATAAATATTGATGGGATCATAACCATTGTACTAAATATGGATGGCGACTCTATAATGGATGTATGGCATGTTGATGATTATGGAGTAAAGACACCCATAGATCTTTATGTTGATAAAGTAAGTAATCATACACGTTTTACCACAGACGCTTTAGGCATCTTTGTTATTAACGCGCATGTATATAGCACTATACCGGAAGTTCTTCTGCGTTTTGTGATCGGTCAGCGCGATTTTACGCTCAAAGGCTGGGTTGGAGTTAGTGATGCGGCACCATTTATTACACAAAGTAGAGCAATGGTTCCCCTTCGTATAATCGCAGAAGCTCTTGGAGCAACTGTTTATTGGGATGGAGATGTCAGATCTGTTGACATTATTATGAATGACAGATGGCTAACCTTATCAATAGATGTCCCATTACCAGATGGCTTGGGGACTCCCGTAATAATAAATGGGCGTACCTTTGTACCAGCCCGTTATGTATCAGAAATGCTAGGTGCCGCAGTCCGATGGGATCCTGAAACAACAGCTGTTTATATTTATCAGTTTTGATAATATATAAATCACTACTGAAATAAGGAAACAAGCCTGTTTGACTATTTTACAAGTAAGCAAAAAAGACCTGATTTTCGTCAGGTCTTTTTATATGCCAAATACCTACTTGCGCTAATATCACCATTCTTTATAATAATACAAACAACAGGAGGCTTGCATGAATAAATTAATATTAGTAAAGCCAAGTGAAAATTATATATCAGAGATTATATCTTACCGTGACGAACTCCGAATTTATGATACCCATGCGCATGGAGATAATGGGTTGTATGAATGGGAAAATGACATATCCGCATGGGTCAAAAATTGTCGAGACATGGAGTGCCTAGAAACCCTACCAAGCCGTGATTTGGTAGAGGCCGATACATTTATGCTAATGCATGAAGGAGAATCGCAAATATTGGGTATGATCAACTTACGCAAATCCCTGAAGGAAGGTTATTTATCAGAACATGGTGGACATATCGGTTACGGTGTACGTCCTACTATGCGCCGTAAAGGCTACGCGACAGCTATGTTGAAACTATGTTTAAAAGAAGCAAAAAAAATCGGCCTTGACAAGGTGCTTGTATGTTGCGATTTGGACAATGTAGGAAGCCGTGCTGTGATCAAAGCATGTGGCGGTGTCTTTGAAAGATTGGCAATAACCGGCAGCGAAGTGGACGAGCGGTACTGGATTCAGCTTAATGATAAACCTGTAACCGTGCAGCCAAAAGAAGAAATAGCGTCAAATCGCAACTATCTCGAAGAATACTATGCCACTCGCAAAGAAGACGAACGATTCACACCAAGGCACGGTCTAGTAGAATTTCTTACTACAATGCGCTATATAGAGCAGTATCTTTCACCCGGCGTTCGTATTATAGAAATTGGTGCAGGGACAGGGCGGTATAGCCGTACATTGGCAGACATGGGCTATAAAGTCGATGCCGTAGAACTTATATCATCAAATATAGACGAATTTCGCAAAAAAATAACACACGAACAAGATATTTCTATTACACAAGCCAACGCTTGTGATTTAACTATGTTTCGAGATAATTGCTTTGATATAACCTTGCTCTTGGGGCCTTTGTATCATCTTTATACAAATGAAGACAAAACGCAGGCCCTATCCGAAGCACTAAGAGTGACTAAACCTGGAGGCATTGTATTTGCGGCATACTGCCTAAGTGATGCCTCTATTGTAGTTGGCGGTTTTGGGCGAGGACGATTTAATGTTAAAGAGTTTGTAGAAAAAGGTATAATAAATCCAAACACTTTTGACACTTCATCATGTCCGGAGCTGATTTTTGAATTGGTACGAAAAGAAGACATAGACAAACTAATGGCTCCTTTCGCAGTCGAAAGACTTCATTATGTAGGTACAGATATGATGACACATTGGATACGCGAAAGCGTGGATACCATGGACGACGAAACATATGCGCTTTTTTTGCGGTATCATTTTGCCGTTTGCGAACGAGCAGATATGGTGGGGGCTAGTCACCATAGTTTGGATGTGTTTCGTAAAAATTGAGTGTGACGACTATATAATCATTCAACTGGCATCACCAGCCAAGACAAAGAGATGACATATAGTTTATACGATTCTCGAAAATCATCGTCGACAAAACATCGCGAAAAACGGCTTAAAGCCGCCGATTTTCCGCTCGGTTGTCGACGTGATTTTCTGAGATTCGTATTAATTAGAAGCGGAGGGTATCATGCAATCAATATTAGTCAAGTGTCCTGGGTGCGGAGCATCGGTTGGGGTGGACGCAACTGGAAATCCGCGTTGCACTTGTTGCTATTGTGGATCAATTTTTTTGTTAAAAAATACGACTCAAAAAGCTCCTACAATGCATCCATCAAGCAATGCACCAAAAAGAGAAATCAATGTAACATTTAATCGTGTGCGTACACCCAATAACAGTGGTACTGCAAGTAGTACGCTACATAGAAAATTATCGATTGTTATATTTATGTTCTGTGTTTTAGTAACGGCGGTTATGGCATTTTTTGCTTTGAACATTGTATTTGGTACTTTTAGAAGAACCAGTTCTAATTCGGTACCAGTGATGCAGCAACTGCCGGATTACACAGGCGATGAATCTAGTACGGAGTATGGATATGTATTGCCAAATCAACTTGAAGAAAATGTATATGATGCATATCAACATTATGAAATTTCTGATTCACCGCCGATGGAAGTGCCGTACCAAGAAGAACAAAATTTGGAGCCGCAGCGATATTATGGCCTGGGAGCAGCTGTTGAATTGTATCCTTTTTTGGTGACAGTTGAAGAAGTATTTGTAATCGACTACGAACATCGGTCATGGTATCCAGATTACGGCAATGTGTTTGTTGGTATTGTCTTTGTATTTGAAAATATAACAGATGAAACTCAAAACTTATGGCTTTCTCAAGTCGAAGTGTTTTTGGATGGGTTTTATGTATCACATTCGAGTAATGCTAGTATGATTCTATCAAGTCGATATGGGATTGAGAGCATTAGCGGCTCTCTTTCTGGCAATAGAAGTATGCGCGTCCAGCATGGTATAGAAATCCCAGCTGCTACACTTATGATTGAAGTAGAGGTAAATGCAGGTGGTTTTTCACAAAATCGGGAAATTGTTTTATTTAAACTAGATATCCCGGTTTATTAATAGTTCGTCTTGTAATCCACAGCTGCGCAAGCTAAAAATAAAAAACGCTTTTGCCAAAGGCAAAAGCGTTTTTTATTGGTGCCCCATGGGGTATAATAATACGTCTCCTGTTAGGGATAGGTATTTATGTCGTTTGCAAGCGTCCCCGCGAGTTGATGTGTTTATTCTACACATTATTTTGTTTTTGTGGGTTACGATGCAATTACAAAGACAAGAAATACGTTTACAAACACATTACGGTTTGGTGTGATTTTTACTCCATACAAGATGGCCACTTTATTCCACCAATGCAAGTGTAAATGTAAACATGCTCCCCTTCCCTGGCGCACTTACCAATGTTATTTCTTCGCCATGCGCTAATATAAATTCCTTTGCAATAGAAAGCCCTAATCCACTACCGAGCTTATCTTCGTTGCGCGATTGGTCAATTTTATAAAATCTTTCAAATACATATGCCTGTTCTTTTTGAGTCATTCCTATGCCGTTATCCTTTACTAAAACGGATACCTTTTGATTTATAACCGTAGTTTCGACCATTATTTCTCCAGTATCACCTGTAAACTTTATTGCATTATCCAGTAAGTTATAAAGACAACGTCGTATTTTGTCTTCGTCTGCAAAAACTGTATCTACTGCATGTGCAAAGCGGCTTGTTATGGTCAATTGTTTTTGAGTTGCACGTTGTTCGAAACCAAGAATTATTGTTCTTATCAATTCGTTTATATCAAAAATTGATTTTACCAATTCGAGTTTGGCATCTTGTATGCGATGTATATCCAAAAAATCATTAGCAAGCTTTATCAAGCGATCTGTTTCTGTCAAGATAATATTGTAGTAATGTGGGTGACGATTTTGTGGGATTGTGCCATCCTCCAACGCTTTTACAAAGCCATGGATTGAAGTTAGTGGCGTGCGGATATCATGAGAAAGATTGGATATAAACTCGCGGCGTATCCTGTCTTGGTTGTTTAAACTTTCTGCCATTAGATTAAATTGTGATGCAAGCTGTCCAATTTCATCTTTTGTTGCTACAAGGATACGATTTTCAAAACCACCAGTAGCAATTACTTTTGCGGCGCGGTTTATTTGTCGTAATCTTCTGGTATTTGCGGAGCTAAAAATATAAATGAGTATCGAACTAAAAACGGCTGCGATAATTAGGCTGATCATTGTGATCTGGTGCATGCCAGCAATTGCCAACTCCAATTCTGCCATTGATATGCTAACAAGCACTGCACCAGAAATAATATTGCCAACGCTAACAGGGTGGGCGGCAATTAGCAATGTCTCTTGATCTACTGGGTGGAAGTTGCCCGATATGACAATGGGTGTCCCATCGATTACCATGTCTATGTATGAAATAGGGATCTCGGTGCCATGTGGGAGGCCCCAGTACAATATTGTATAGTCGTTGCCTACAATCCCTACACTTGCGCCTAGTAAATCGCTCAAATTTTCTATTTGAGTAACCAGTGGGTCAAGATTGACATCTCCATGTATGTAAACATTTATGAAGACAGATTGAACAGACCTAGCCACACGTGCAGCTGAGTCTGTAAGAGCAGCTTTGCGCTGTTCTGTAAGGTATCCACTAAAAGCGCGAGTAAGTACCAGCCCAAGAAAAGCTAGACTTATTGCCAATATCCCCAAAGAAAGCAGCAATTGCTTTGCAAATATACGCATATAACCCTCGTCTAATGATTTTCGATGAAATGAGTAACAGCTTTGTCAAATTTGTGTGCTAACTTTGTTTTTGGTGTTTTTGTTACATCTACATAATACTTAACTGCTCTTATTTCTTGCGTTGCCAATGTAGTATACATTGTAGCCATTTCTTGAGATTTGTCATCATTATTAATCGGTGAGATTATCAAATTTATTGTATCCATACGTTTGTTTTCAAAATCGTCTGTATTTATATATAGCTCTGTGTGAACTAAGTTGCTATTACTAAAATATATAAACCGGAAGCTGTCTTCGTGATGGCCTTTGATAAAAACCCATATTTTCTTATTCTTAAAAGAAATTTGATTTGTTACACGTTTTTGCAAAATGTAAAGTTGATTTATTATATCTCGTTGTCTTGCTGCTTTTTCGTAATCAAAGTTGGTTGCGGCTTGCGTCATTTCTTCTTTAATTTTTCGTAGAGCTTTATTGTTTTTGCCTTGCAAAAAATCGGTGACATCTAATAAAACTTGTTTATAATCGGAGTTTGGTAAACTGCATGGGCCAAGGCAGCGACCAATGTGATGGTTGAGGCAGCTCTTTTTTGCGAGTACATTATCAAAATGAGTATTTTCGCAAATTGGAGTACCCCATGCGCTGTTTATTATTTCTATTGCCTCCCGTGCATCATATACAGAATAAAAACCTCCATATCTTGCTGCTTTTGCTTTGGGGTTTGTATGTATATAAAGTCCAGGTAATGCTTGATCCCAATCTATGCAAATATAGTGCGGATGAAAATCCTTTTTCATTTGGGAATTAAATGGAGGCCGATATGTCTTAATGAGGCCGTGTTCTAAAAACAATGCATCCAATTCGCTTTTTGTAGAGCGGTACTCTATTTTGCAAATGAGTTTGGATAATTTTTGGATTTTGGGTGGATTGCTTTTATTAAAATATGACCGAACTCTACTTTTTATATTTTTTGACTTGCCAACATACAAACAGTCCCCTGCACTATCCCAAAAAATATAACAGCCTGGTGCATCTGGTAGATCTGAGAATTTTGTATCCATGTTTTAATCTTCCTTTTGTAGTGCTATACTTCTAATATAGCGATATATATACGGAGGATGAAATGCCGAAAAGGAAATCAGAAGCGGTTTTACAAGATGTTAATACCATTAGTGATTGGATATATGGAGGGTTACTGCTTATCGTAGTAGCTATTATGCCTTTGGTTGTGAGATTTACGATTGTGCCTGCACCACCAGAGCTTATTGCTATGTATGGCGTACCCCATCATTTTGATTTTTTTTCGTATTATACAGGCTGGCTTTTGGGTGTGCCTGCTACGTTTATTTTTATTTATTTTTGTGTCGAGATGTTTTTCGAAAAGTATGCTGGCACCAACTTTATGCAGCGTATTTATAAACCTGAAGTCATTGCGGCTTTGGTATTTTTGTGGATGGCACTGTTTTCTGCCATTTTTACATCGTATCGTCATACATCATGGCGAGGTGCAGCCGAGCGCGGTGAGGGCATGTGGATTCTTTTAGCGTACTTTATCGTTTTTTTTGCTTCTATGCTATATGTCCGCAAGGTACGATTTGCAAAATACTTAATGTATGGGTTGGTGTTTTCTTCAATTATAATGGGTCTAATCGGTCTAAGCCAGTTTCTTGATCGAGACTTTTATCTGACAGGGTTTGGTCAGTGGTTTCTTTCTTTGGGTATCCCAGCACATGCAAGGAGTGCAGCTATAGAGGCCGCAGCAGAAGCAGAAGGGCTTATTTTTAATGCTTCATTCGAAATGGCCAATGGTACACTTTATAATCCTAATACATTTGGCAAATATAGCGCAATGGTAGCGCCTATATTATTTGCGGCGGGGCTTGGCTTTGACGAAAAAGGTTGGAAAGGCATATGTGGTCGAGCTGCTTTTTTTGTTGGCGGCGCGCTTATGTTGATTGGGGTCTTTGGCAGTAGATCCCTAGGTGGATTTGTAAGTTTAGGTGCTGCAGTTGTTGTCATAATTTGGACGTACGTTGTCCGGATTGTTTATCAATTTATTAATAAAAAACAAGAAAAAGATACAGTTTCTGATCCCAAAAAGCGTAAATTTGGTATACAGATTGCATGTATTGCAATTGTGACAGCACTTGCTCTATGTCTGTTTTTTGTCCCTGTTGTCAATGAAAGACTTAATTTGGCACTTGCACGTTTCGAGGAAGCTCTGAGAGGGGACCCTCAGCCAATGGATAGCATAAACTTTAATGATGACAGGTTTACATTAATCACAGATGGTTATGAAAGGTTTACCTTGGTCATGAGCGAGATGCCAGAAGCAGGACCTATAGAAGGCGAAACCTGGCGCATATATGATGCAAGCGGTCAAGTCGTGCCCCTTAGGCGACGTACAATATCTGAAGAAACAAGTGGTCTTGTAATGTATACTTATAGTATACCTTCATACAGAAATGTGACAATTTATACCTTCCCTGATGCGATTGCATTTAGACGCATTGGTATGCAATATGTCGATGGGCGGATTTACGGCATTGTCCCAAATGGGAGTCTAGTTGATTTGCAAATAGATACACCAACCTTTGGTTTTTATGGTCGTGAGCATTGGGGTTCTAACCGTGGCTATATATGGTCAAGAACTTTTCCGCTAATGCGCAACAGGATAATCGTGGGTAGCGGGCCGGATACATTTACTCAAGTATTCCCCCAAGACGAACAAGTAGCAAAAATGTTTTTATTTGACAATCCGCATGTCCCTGTAGACAAGGCTCATAATATCTTTTTGCAAACTTGGGTAACTACAGGGGGCATATCGGCAATAGCACTTATATTTCTTTTTGCGTTTTATCTTATAACGACATTTATATCTTTGGTACGGTCTAAGATAGAAGAGGGCAGTTTTGTATATGGCCTACGTTTTGGACTTCTTGCTGGGATAGCTGCATTTGTGGTAGGGGCGTTATCAACTGATAGCACAATAGGTTCTAGCGGTGTTTTTTATGTGTTGCTGGGTCTGGGATATGGTTTAAACTATATGGTAAAGGGGATGAATAAGTTATAGCAATTCCCCCTTTAAACGGTTTCGTCCGAGCCGAAAATCGCGAACGCTTCAACGCGTTTTCGGCGACAGGCGAAGCCGATTTAAAGGTGAATTGCGATAAAAAGCGATGGAAACTAATATGCAAAAAACAGAGATCATTTGTATAAGCTGCCCTGTGGGTTGCAGTATGGACGTGAGTACAAAAAATGGAGAAATTCATGTATCGGGCAACAAATGTAATGCCGGTATAAGTTATGCCAAAGAAGAATTAACAAACCCAACACGCAATATCGCTACATCTGTGAAAGTTATTGGGGGTGAATCATCAAGATTGTCCGTAAAAACTGCAAAACCTATCCCCAAGAATGCAATAAAAGAAGTTGTGCGTGCTATTCATAAAATCACCGTAACAGCTCCCGTTTGTGTTGGGGATGTTGTGCTTGTGGACGCAGCAGGGACAGGGGTAGATATATTGGCAACGCGTAATATCAAAAAACATTAATCATGAAGGAGAGTTTTACATGGATTCTATCAAACTTATTAAAGAGCTGACATCGGCTTTTGGCCCTCCGGGTTTTGAAGATGACGTAATAGATGTGGCAAAAAAGTATGTGCCAACATGGTATACAACTGCGCGTGACAGTATCATGAATTATTATATGTTTCAGGAAAGCCACAAAGAAAACGCGCCAACAATATTAATAGATGCGCATAGTGACGAAATTGGATTAATGGTACAAGCAATAAGACCAAATGGCACGATTGTATTTCATAATCTTGGTGGCTGGGTGCCTATGTCTTTGGTTGCCCAAAAAATGCTTATAAAAAATCTGGATGGCGAGTATATAACGGGTGTAGTTGCTGCACGTGCGCCACACTTTGGAGGTATGGAGGAAGCACCAAAAATAGGAAATCTTATACTAGATATAGGTGCTGCCAATAATACCGAAGCAGAAACAAAATATAAGATTGCACCAGGATGCCCCATCGTGCCAAAGGTTGACTTCGAAATGCAAGGCGACACTATGATTGCAAAGGCTTTTGATGATAGGATTGGATGCGCCGTTGTTATCGAGGCGTTGTCACAACTTAAGAGTTTGGATTTGCGTGTGGTAGGATCATTGTCATCACAGGAAGAAGTGGGACTTCGCGGTGCGAAAGTTGTTGCCAATCGGGTCAGCCCAGACTTTGCAATATGTATAGAAGGTGCTCCGGCAGATGATACTTTTGCAGAGCCGCATTTGATCCAAACCAGGATGGGTAAAGGGCCAATGCTTAGACATATAGACGGCAACATGATCGCAAACCCAAGAGCGGTACGCTTTGTGCGAGATATCGCAAAAAAAGCAGGTATCGATATCCAGGAAGCCGTACGTACAATGGGTGGTACAAATGGCGGAGCTATGCAAGTTTATGGGCATGGTGTGCCAACAATTGTCATAAGCTGCCCGGTAAGATACGCGCATAGTCATCATTCCATGGTTTCTTTATCGGATTACAAGGGATGTGTTGCGTTGGTTGTTGCAATTGTTAAGGCACTTTCTGCCGATGTAATAAACGGATTTTAGACAAACTAATGCGAATCTCAGAAAATCACGTCGAAAACCGAGCGGAAAATCGGCGGCTTTAAGCCGTTTTTCGCGATGTGTTGTCGACGATGATTTTCGAGAATCGTATAAAATATAAAAAAATAGCGTAAATCATCATCAAGTTTGAAAATGATTTGCGCTATTTTTTGTTTTTAGAGCGAAATATCTGGTTTAAAACGCACCGCCACCGCCACCGCCGCTTGCCGATGATACAATGCTTGTAACTGAGCCATCACTACTAGAAGCGGCATATACTTGGGCTTGGCTATAGGTATCTGCGAAGGCATTATTACATACATTTATGAGTTGAGGACTGATTATATTAAACCATAAAACACTCCCAGCGTCCGATAGATCGTCTGCAATTGGCATTGGAATATTGGGCAATTTTTTTATTAGCTTTTTTGTGCTACCCAATGACAGCGCGTATGGCAAAAATTTATCCCAAAATTCGTGGGTGTTTATGTCGGTTTGTTCTATGTTTGTAAGATTTTTTAGGTAACGTTTAAAAGCTAGCCACTTGCGATATTCTAGTTCTCCATGCGGGCTTCTACGCCATATCGAATCGTAATATTGCAAGTGTTCGGCTTCTTTTTCTATAAACTTTATCCACTCGTTAAATTTTTCATGAAATAAGAGTGCGGTATCTTCGGTTTTGCCAATTTGTCTTACTATTTGCAGTTCCAATGTTGTGCCGTCACCGATATCTTCAAAGAGCCACTGTATAAGAAAATCTTCATGAGACTTGAGTACACATGTGAACCCAGGATTGCGAGTAAAGACATAGTCACCTGTGTCATCAGTGGAAATTGAAAGCACACCATTTTTGGTCATGTTTAGTAAGGTTGCTATCATATCTTTGATTTTTATTGTTCTGTCATTTACAAGATATGCCATCAGTGCAGGGCCATTGTCAGCAGGGAGCTTGTCATAATACCGCTCGTTAAAATCTACTTTGTGTGGGCGCGCTAGTATAGATATTATTATGATTACTAGGAGAATCAAGCCCACAATACTAAGTACAACAATAATCCAAACCGGGAAAGGCTGGTCATCTATATTGCGGTTGATTATAGGAGCATCAAGAATCCAAGTAGTTGGAAAAATGGCATCAACCCTTAATGTTTGTCCTGGGTTGAGGTGAGTATTATAACTGTTGAACGAAATATCATTGGTTGCAGATACAAATTCCCAGTGCGGACTCCCTCCAATATAAACTGTTGCCGTAAGCTCCCCACTTATAGGAGGAGCTTCTTCAAAAGTAATCTTTATTTCATATGATTCTATAGGAACAACCCATTCGCTGCCAATTACATAATGATTGACTTGCCCGGCATCCAAAAACCTGGCTGCTACACGTGTCATTGTATAGCTGTATACAAATGTCCTATATTCGTCCAATGACGGAGAAAATAACTGGTAATTGCTAATGCCGCTTTCGTTGCTTACGGTGTAAACCTTATCGTCTCCTATGCTTGCACGACGCACTTCGGTAAACGGTATATATTCCCCAGTAGCGGGGATATATTCCCATGCCTGAAAATTTTCTATCCTGCCTATGCCCCGGCGGTTTATATCTCTAAAGACGCCATTAAATTGACCGATAAAACGATTGGTAATCCGTTCTTCTACATCTGCTGAGCCATCTGCATTAATATGAATATGAATGATAAACTCTGCAATGCCATGTTCCCGATCTTGGGATGCATATGCATGAACTCCTGATAAAAGCAGTATCATTATTACAAATGTGAGCAAAAATTTTTTCATATAAATCCCACCTTTTTGGTTTGTATAGCAATTCACCTTTAAATCGGCTTCGTCTGTCGCCGAAAACGCGTTGAAGCGTACGCGATTTTCGGCTCGGACGAGACCGTTTAAAGGGGGAATTGCTATATTTTATCATATCACAATTCATATGAGCATAAAATTATGCATTAATAGAGTTGTAACGAAATACCGAATGAGCGACCATAAAAGCTCGTTAAAGCCCGAGACTTTTATGGTCGCAAATGTAATTTCGTTACAACTC
>Ga0123355_10014097_pt1 | contig 12472 bp, 6 predicted proteins | sample TergutEmb28metaG_3_FD_89872 | JGI IMG/M metagenome (GOLD analysis project Ga0123355, IMG submission 89872) | Embiratermes neotenicus P1 segment gut microbial communities from Petit-Saut dam, French Guiana - Emb289 P1 | ecosystem: Host-associated > Arthropoda: Insects > Digestive system > Gut ...
ACCAACTTGATGTCACTTGCTTTATTATTTCTTTATTTAATGCTCAACATGTTTCGGATGTTAATACATCCATCCTCAGGAGCTTGCGACTTATGTGTTGAGTTATTTCATGGGTTGTATTGCCGTGGTTCGATGTGTGTTGGTGTTACGTTGTGGTTTGGCTGTGGTGGTGTGGTATCCGTATGAAGGCTGAGACACTAGTCCCTCAGCCTGCATATGGAGCATGTTGAGCATTAAATAATGAAATAATAAAGCGAGTGACATCAAGTTGGTTTCTCTTTATTCAACTATCAAGATGATGCACGGTCCAATAAACATAAGATTCACAACGTGGACTTGTTTAAAAATAATTAAAATGATAACTTATATGCAACTAAAACTTTCAAATCAAAGAAATTCACTTGCGATGAGTGGCACTATATTCTCAGGGACTATTTTTGAACAGGATGCCCTGCCTGCGTTTAGACAGAGGGCGTGAGGTGCTAAATTAGCTTGCAGCTGAGTGGGAAAACTTTAATATTTTCTGCGCTGCCTTCTCGTCAATGTTAGAGCTGGACGGTATTCCGGAGCCTGAGTTGGGAATTTTTATCTATATTCAGTGTGGCTGTGATAAGCATTAGACAAACTGCATGCTGTGTAGGCTATATCCCTAAAAAATGCGTTCATTGGTAAGCAAACCGAGGGAAGTCGAGATAACACCTGCAATAATATGTTATCAAATATGTTACAGAAAACAACCTGAACATGAAAAGGCTTGGAATGTATTCTCTCTAACTTTTTATTCGCCTTGCAGCATCAGGAAGCTTCTTACAGCGAAAAATCTTTTCGAACTTTCTCAAAAGTTAGCCAGTGCTACCACAATGGGACATCTTCTCTTCTGACTGACTTCGTAGGTAATTTTCTTTCGTCTACACTGCATATAAGTCTAATCCTTTAAGGACGAAACTCTATCCGTCTGAGTTGAAGACCCAGTTCTTACCGCACAGTAAACACTCTCTGCCTCGGTTATAAATACCGTTAAGTCAATGTGATGTAGAGAAATAATTGCTGTTTGTTCTGAAATCAACACCAAACACATACATGCATTTTGAGCAGAACACTGAATTTATGAATATTAGACCTGGTGATACATACGGTAAGTCTTATGTTGTCAAAGGCCAATGAAGGAAATGTAATTTGAAATCCTCATGAAGACTCTTAACGACATTCTATTGTATTCATAACATATGATCATCTTACCACAATAACATAAATGTTACAAAAAATAGTCTACTAGCTTGGCGATACGAGTTTCAAAACCCGGGAAGGGGCAAGGTTTATTTCTCTTCTCCAAAATGTCCAGACCGTCTGTGGGTCCCACACAGTCCTATACGCAATGGGGGCTATGGTTCTCTTGCGGGAGCAAGGCGGTGGGGAGTAAAGGTGACCATTCAGCTCTATCCAGTTACGAGGTCAATAGCAAGTGGAGGTGTTTATCTACTTCTCCTATACGTCTTCATGGTGTGGATAGGGACACCTCTAACTTTACCTTTACCACATTTTATTTGTTGCTTCCTCAACGTACTCTTTAATACGGGGGTGTAAAATGTCAAAATAAAGGGGAAGACAAGATAAATTACACCTACGTAACTCTAATGATAGCAGAAGTTGCAATTTCAGTTGAAATTACTACAATATAACCTCAAACTTTAGTGTCAGGTATTTTATGTTCTCAGAAATGGGAAGTCTATAAACTGAGGCGTCATTATTTATAATTTTGTGAAGGTCTTAATGCAAGAAATTTTCGTTGTAATGACCCAAAGAAGTAAAATACGTGAGAACTGTATCGTCATTATATTTACTAACAAGAGATATGATAGACGTTTGCATTGATTGCTTATGCACTCAGCAAAGCTCAAGTCCGGCAGTTTCGTGCCGGTGATACGGAAAAGAAATTAAACAAGTCTACTCAATACCTGCTTTTACTCTTAATTTCACTGTTATTGTCTTGTAGGAGAAGGAAAGTAAAGAGGACTTAATGATTTCCGTTAAAGCGGGGCCAAAGGACTTCTTGTTAATCACGCCCATTACCTTCAGTACTAGCTCTAAAACTTTGAGGCTCCTACCATGATTCTTCGAGTCATACTCAACCACATATATGATAAAAAAAAATTTATTTTCGATTGAACGTAATTACTATATCTTTAGGCACAGCAGAATGACAACATGCAAAAGCCTTTGAATCTTCATCGGCTTAATTTCTGGCATAAATTTATTATAACAAGCCTGTTGACGTGCATAGGCTTAAAACGGAAAATTTTCTACGCCTGTTTTATTTATCATGGCGTCTACCCGTCCGCTAGAAAACCACCGAGACTGGCCTCTTTTTGTTCACTTTAGCAAAAATTGTGTGAAGCTACTTAAAGCTTCGTCATGTCTGTCTGTCCGTCCGCATGGAAAAAATCGTCTCCCACTGGACGGATTTTCGTGAAACTGAATTTGAGTATTTTTAGAAAATCTGTCAAGAAAATTCAAGTTTCATTAAAATGTGACAAGAGTAACTGCTACTGTATATGAAGATGTGTGCACCTTTATGACAATACCTGGCGGTATTCTTCTTAGAATGAGAAATGTTTCAGATAAAATTGTAGAGAAAATCAACACACACATTTTAGGCTCAATAGTTTTTTCTTCCGCATTTCCTACTGTTAATGAGATAATGTGGAAATATATGGTAGATACAGACAGGCCACAGATGGCAATATAATATGACTCATGCCCATTGCATGCTAAAAAAATAAGGCTACAAAAATACACTCAGATTACGTAATGCTTATTGCTTTTCCACAGCAACAATTGCTACGCGAAGACGCCTCCGTTTTTTTCTTATGCACATTGTCCGTCTAGTACCAAATTCGGTATCGTGACAACACAATAATTGATTTATGTGAAGCAGATTGTGTTTTGGTTGAGTTTGATTTGACAGCTCACCTCACTTTTCTAAATACTCTGTAGGAAATTTTACATATATCTGTCCAATCGCTAGGCAGCCTATGTTAAAATTTCATAAGTTGTACCTGAGAGACACTTAAGCCAACACTCCATTGCACTAGGATAACTATTGTAAAAAATATAATTTATTTTACAGCTCAATGAAAATTTTATTTCTGTATTTTTCCAAGCTCTCTACAGATATCGATGACGCCCAACACATTGCATTGCACCAAATGTAACCATGTAAGTTATAATTCACTTTAATTTGTTCTAAGGACAGTAATACTTAACGACATGATTTTACTTAAGAATAGATATAAGAATTTATAATTAAATTCCAAATGTTTGCTACAGAATTGTGTAACATCTGCTTTAACATTCGACGTCAAGCTGCTCTTTCCCTACTGAGTGCTTATGCATCGGTGTGTTACATTTTCCGAACAAACAGCTATTATTCCCACCAATTGGTTTAGCACCTTCGTACTTGTAGTGGAAACTTAATGTATTTTATGACGCAGGAAAAATATTTTTTTAAATTTGAGCCGTGCGTCTTTACTATTTATACAATTAACCAACAAATGCACAATTGATCAAAAATTTATTATACTGCTCTTTATCACACTGCCACTAAATGTTTCGTAACTATTGCATCATTTTCATGGAGCTCGTAGTCAGTACCTGCTAAGTTACGAGCTACGGTACATAATTATTTGAATGTAGTATTGGTAATACATTTGAAACTTTTCGTATGTATTGATGCTAATATTTAAAAATATTATAGCTATAATAAATTTATTTTGTCGTGGAATTCTTAAGAAGTACTGTCTTGTGGTTGCATGTACAACGTTTGTTGATGCTGTTGCTGCACATACCGGGCCGACATTATACAGATATACAAATAGGAACAAGACGTTTATAAATTGTTTCTATGACAAGAAGCTTCGAAGAGTTTATCTCAGAAAGGGGAAACCAGCCAAATATGAGAGAGTTTTCTTCGATCTGGCTGAAATAAATGCTGAAATCTGGTGGTGACTAAGTGAACTACTTCACTGGCACCTTGCAGTTTATCAGCTAGTATGGGGTAGGTGTCTGTTACAGGAGAGAAGGCGTGGAACAATAAATATAATCTTTCAGGTTTGAAGACTTTGTTGGAACTCTGATAGAGAATTTAATTTATTTGCACATATTAACGGCTAATACGAGTATAATGACCTATAATATACATCAGCCATTTATACTGTATTTCCAAAAGAAATTCCTAAACTTCAGTTACTGTCTACAAGCAAAGACGGCGAGTTCCTAACATGCAGTAGAGTCTCAAAAAGTAAATATCTTTAGGAAAGCAGAAAAGAAAGTTTTAAAGAATAAAAAGTGATTGAGAGACGGAAAAAGAATTTTAAAATGATGACTGCTGAAGAACTCATGTGCAGTATGTCTATGGTGCACGAGTTCGGGAGAAGTGACCCTGCCTGTGTTGTGTTATGTTTGGTTGTATGAATATTACTCCTTGAGCACGTGAGAACTGGGTCGAGGAAAACTGCTGAATGTAATGCGAAAAAGCTGGCTGTCTTTTATTGAGGCTATATATGATTTTAATATAAAACTGATACGGTAACGCATTGTTTGTATCGAGAACTGTATGCTTCTTAAAATGGGTTATTTCCGGCATTAAGCAGGATTTTTTCTTGAAGCTCGTTCCTCGTCGACGATAAGAACGTTCAATAGTTTACTTAGTATAAAATGTCAAGCACAGGTACGTAATTTTCGGCTTTTCTCCCCAGTCATAATACAGTATAATCTGGATTTGTTTACTTGTTTTAAATTTTGGAGGAGCCTAGAAAATATCATGTGGTATATTTTTCATGTCAAAACTATGTTCGATGTATAGATATTACTTTAGAGTAGGCAAGTTTTTCAAGTGACATAAAAAACATTTTTAAATTACGATAATATATAATTGTACACATATTTTGTTCGTAAAATAATTTGAATCAATTTAATAAATATAGCCAAAACTGCACGTCATAAAGTTATTAAAATATTTATACAGTTATGTAAATCACATTCCTCTTTGCAGAAAAGTTATAATTGTGAAAGAAGAGGAACTAATCAAGGAACTCAGTCTTGTTCAATCCAGTATATAATACAAAATGTAAATCCTTGATATAGACACATAACAGTAATGGAATGATGAGACTACATGTATATGTAAACAGAACTGAATTACTTTTGACCAAAATTAACATCGAATACGTTTTCTGGACACAAGGGCAAAATTCATTTATCGGATAATTTTTTTTTGTTATATCTCACAACGTAAGTTTTTGTGTCTATAAATCAGTCTGCTTTTCCAATATAGAAGGCGAATTGTTTCGTCTGCGCTGTCATGAAAGTGTCAGTTTGTATATAAAATTTAATCTACACGAAGGGTCACCGCCCGCTTTAATCACGCATGTGCCGAAGAAGCCCCTAAGAAACGAGGAGCTGCTTGTTCAATAAATATTGAGGACACAAAAGTTTCACTTTCTGTCTGGCCAGGTTGTATAAAAATTTGGGGTCCTGCGACAGACATTTTCATTTTGCAACATCTCTCTCTACGAGATTCTTCTGTCAAGGTTTGTGTTTATAAAATAATGCATTAAAAAAAGTTTCAAGAATTTTACAGTTTGTTTTATGCTCTGAGGAACCATGTATTAACGAGAGCATATAAAGTGTTATGGGTGAGAGCTGCTTTCAAGTTTCTGTGTTTTTGGTGAGATTGAGTGGAATTCCGATCAATATGAAAAGAGTTTCTCGACTTAAACCTCTGTGCAATGCAAGATCGAAGCGTGCTTTTAGTTTTAATTTTTTTGATGTCTTGCTGACGGTGCATCTCAGTATAATCTTAGTAATTAACCAACTTAATGCACAAATTCTTGTTTTATAATAAGTTTATTATATGCCTCTACATGTTTCGAGCATTATGTGTTCATCATCAGGAGGTCAAAATTGTACTATATAGCATCTGGTATCACCACACTTGTAGGTGGCCGTCCGGTGCACGGGACGGCCACCTACAGGTGTGATGATTAAGTTGGGTAATTACTAAGATTAGCGTGCTTTTATTTTGCGTAATTTTTAGTTTTAATGGATTTTGTGTTTACGAAAAACGAAATTTAAGATTCTACTGAGAACGTTCGGGTTGTCTTCGGGATGGCTGTTCTGTCGTGGTTCAGTTTATATCTCAGGTAGCCGAAGTACCACTAAGTGTCTTATAGACACAGGTATATTTCTAGGATTTGCCAATGAAATTAAAACCAAATGTTTGTTCTCTTTGTAATTTGCAAGAAATTAATTTTTCTACATTTTCTGATAGATACTCTCATTATCTCTTTCAATAACCAATCTATATTCACTATTCTGTTAGTCACTGCAGTACAAAATTCTAATACTTGTATTTGGTATAAATTATAAAATTCTCCAAACTTTTATCACTAATAGGGAATTAGCGCAAAGGTTTGGAGTGTCATAAAACGTGATATCGCCGATTAATATCAGACAAAATAATTCTGGCCGGTCTCACATTTTGTTTAAAGGTTATGATTTATTTTCCAGAATCAAGAGAAGACAGATCGAATGCTTGATTACAACCGCAGACACTTTCCAGCAGGAGGATTTGTCACTCAGAGATCCTGTTACTGTAAATCTAACCATGACGGGTTACAACTCTGGTTAAATCTCTCACTAAGTACGGTTGGATTTTCGTGGTTGTTTTCCACACAGTCTGGTTAACTTTTCGAATGGTGACTAATCGCGCCATAATCTTCCCTACGTGGTAACAATTCGGCGCTTCAGTCAGCCCATTCTATGACATCACCATCGTGATTCAGGTACAGTTTATGATGGATTAACTTTTATACTTACAACAAGCGATACTCACCTTCTAACAAGCACAACATGAGGCAGGATTACGTGTCCCACGAAACTGCCCAGTCTATGGGATTGTGAACAGCTAAAGCAATCCTTGTAGTGTACTATTACGGGCTCAGAGGGTTCCAGGAGCTTAAGGCTCCCAGATTTCGAGGCAAACGGCACATGAAGGTGGTAAGGTTGTCAGGCCTAAATATTGGCCGCCTTTACCCCAAAGGAAATACTCCTGGTACTTATTTCTGTTAGAGGCTGTGTCGACCCCACAGCCATGCTGCGACCGAGAGGATTATGTCAATGAAAAATTCCAGTAGCGTCATAGGGAATCGAACCCGCCACATTCCAGTTCGTATTGCGTGCCTCAACCAAAAGCGCCACCGCACATGTGTAATGTAGGAGACTGTAAATGGGTCATGTTGTTGTAATTGCAGGTTGGTAACTAAACATCTATGTGTTTCCACCTGGACAGGTACTGAGGAATATCGCCGAGCGGAAGCAATGGGTGTGATTCTATGGGTAGTAGATAGTACAATCGTTGAGATGAAACAAAAGAATTTTATTAAGTTGACTCCCCGGAGTACAGACAGATCTAGTCGGCTGAACGTCCTGATTAAGAGTGCCTGTCAGGCTTGGGAACAAGTACTTAGAACTGAATATAATTATTACACAGTCAGGCCCAAACACTGACATTGTTTAAAGAATATACAAGGTTTCTATTTAAAAATAATATTCCAACCAAAAAAATGTTTTTAGTGAAGCGCGATTTACTCGGATCCCAATTAAGAAGAAAAGTTTAGGGAACAGAAATACAGTATCTCCCCTCCGGGTCAGGGGTTAGACTGCCACTCCGGGTCGGAGTTCAGCTGCCGTAACAATAAAGCTGATCCTTGCCTGTCCCCTTCCTGTCTGACAGTTATCGTCTGGTTTCGATTTTAAGTCTTTGGAAATATTATGAAAGCACACTGTTAAAACATTCATAAAATTAACTTGTCAAAACTGCTTACTACAATTACTGTCGTACATATATGACTGTACGTCTGTGTACATAATATTTCCTATAAGTGTACATGTAAACACCTTCTCTTTTATACGCCATTACCTCACGTTAGCCCAAGGTACATAGTAATACCAGAATATAATGTATAACAATTGTGGATAACAGTGAATTATCACCTGTAATTAATACATGTAAGTAACACCTGTATATAACACATAACACCTGTATATAACAATGTGCACAATATACAAAATTTGAAATTCAAACTGTCACTTATAAGTACGTATTTTGACATTTAGCGCTGACACAGTAGGCAGTTACGCTACCACATACCATTGACCTAAACTAACATTACGAAAACCAAAAAATTCATGTAACTGTCTCGTAACAAGTGTCATATTTTCAACTGTCCAAATAATCAACAATAAAAATAGATTCTACACCCGAATCACAAGCATAGAACGCACATTGTGCTACGTAAACATTAAAGAAAGCATATTCCATTGCTTTATACCTTCTTCAGCGTATTTCGCTTACTTTCGTTTACTGCACGGTACAGATACGACTTACACCTAAGACGTCCGCACGCGGAATGAATTTGATTCCCGGACCGTCCAGCCCGTAGCCAGTCGCTATACCGACTACGTTACCTGGCCCACTTCTTCCTCCTGTAGTGTAACGTATTTCTACACTTTTCTATAAAATCGAAATCTAAATACTGAATTCGCGTGATCGCCGTACTGGCATTTCAAGTTCTTACATCTCAACAATAAGCTCAAATATATGTTTATTTTACCTATTCGTGTAATGGCACCGATATAAGGTTTATGAACATAATAACACGGCCAATAAAGGTTTATAGTTACAAAACAATTGAATTATCGTTCTCCTAAAATGTGCACTTCTCGTATTTTGTTTATTATTATTATGACGAAGTGTAATGTAAGGACATAAGGTGAAATTGAATGAAATAGAGGTGCTAATAATTATGGGTCAATAGTCATAAGGCAGACAACTACTCCTACACGAAAAGATGGAGAATTACAAACACATGGAAACACCGACAGCATAGACATATCTGCTATATGCCGTGGGAAATAAGCAGTGTGAGGCAGAAAGAACATGCATGACCAGAAACTTAACTTTTCCATTAATAAGTCAGAAGGGGTGTTCCTTGCGCTTCTTCTGTCTTTTGCATAATAAATGTGGGCAAATCAAATGCACATGGACTGAAACAGAGTCAAGTGCATTTGCAGACTACAGCTTATGAATTATTAAAAATATTTCGTGATTTGATGCTTGTAAGAATAAAATAAATGTAAATTACACATACAGTTTCTGTTTGTATGTCGCAGCAAATAGATTCTATATTTGATCAAAGGTGTAGCACTTTTTTCAAAGCATGTTTATTCAATGTCCCTCACATCCAATAACGTTACAATTATTTTTACAGGTGACTGGTTTCGGCGCTAGTTGCGAGCCATCATTAGGCTTTATCCAAGAACAAAGATACAGAAAAATTTACAACCATAAATTTTAAGATGAAGATCTTTCCTTTATATTGAAATACATTACAAATATATAAATATAGTGTGGGTTGTTAAATACAAGAAGCCGGTATATATATGAAGAATGTTTGTATATATAAAAAATTAAAAAATTAAAAGTTAAAAATTTTGTAGATATAAAAATCGCAAATACAAAATTATACTCGTAAATTTATAAAACCATTACTTTCTCGCATGTACACCACCGGAGCCGTCGAATTTTTGACAATTATGTAAACCAACGTGTGTTGGTGTTCTTTTAGCATTTTGATTGCTGCAGTCAGCAATTAATAACAGAAAGAAAAAGACAAATAAGTCTAGCATAAAAGGCTATAAATTTCATGCAGTTTTGCAACACTTTCATAAGCTGAAGCATAGACAATTAATATACAATATCAGTGAACAACACCATTGTGAACTACCAAAAATTTACCAGTGCTACAGAGTACAAAATCCTTCAAGAAAACATAAGCAGGGAAAACTACACGTTGACCTTCACAGTCTTCCAGTATCCGACGTTTCCGGTAGTGTAGTACACACAAATGTACTGCTTTTATAATTTTATCATTCTGCTTTTAGGTTCCAAGAACTTTAACTTTTAATATCATATCGACACAAATATGTTTCATATGCTGTATACATACATATATATGTGTATACAGACTATTTGTATTTGACAACCTTTTGTATATTCATATTTTGAACTGTGCTTGAATGTAAATAGGAGATTTCCATCTTCAAAACTGCAGTTTTTTTTTATCTTGCACAAGGCCTGATAATGGCTTGCATCCATAGCCGATAGTAATCGCCTGTAAAATAATTTTATCGTTTGTTGTATGTGAAGGAGTTTGAATAGATATACGTTGGTGATCTGATATACAAACGGTGTGTGTAATGTAAATATTATGGACTTTTAGTTTAAAAACAACCTTTTATACCTTTGAATTTACTAAGAATGCAACAGGGATAAATAGACTTAAAATTAGAGACTACGTGTTTGTATGTATGTATGTATGCATGTATGTATGTACGTATTCTTATTTTATTTTATTTTATTCCATGCTCCATTACATGCTTTTTTTCCTATTCTAGTTACAATAACTTGTTACCATCATTTGTCTTGATTGTTACATATTACGTTATTGCTTGCCACTTTCCTTAATGTTACAGTATAGCACAAAAAGTTTTCGTTTCTAACCAAAGACAATTTAAAACCTTATGATTTGGAATTCTGTCTTTAGACTAAGGCATTGTGGTAAGCATTCTTGTAATTACCGCTACTTGAAAAGACGAGAAATTTGTCGTCATAAAAAAGCCGAGTGGTAAATATGCTGGTGTCGGTAATGTAGCTTTCACAGTTACCTGTGCACAAATAATCTCTAAGTATTATCGCTGCATATTCTATCAGACTGTGCTTAATGAGTGAAAATGCACTTTTATATTATGTCCATCGAGGTGCAACAAATAAGAATATATCGATAGAAGAGTTTTCTGTGAAAATCATAACTAAAACTTACAATCGTGTAATTTCTCGCAGCAGTCTCTATACCAGTACACCTACATAATAACATTCAAGTAATTCTCAGAATTTTTTGTGTTAGAAATTGTTCTTGTAATGTAAAGGGACATAATCAGTTAGTACACATTCGTCCGTGTTTCAACATGAAGATTTGTGATTAACTATTATAGTGCCCGTAAAATTAATATTAGACTTTGAAGTTGTACAAGATATGGTGCGTTCCGTTGAGCTTCAAACAGCACTGCCTTCAGAATCCGCAGGTCCGTGAGCGGTGTGAACAAGAAATATTTGATCACATGCTAAATAATTTGACGTTAGGTGACCGTGCATCGTGATCAATTTTTATAATGAAACCAATTAGATGCATTAATTTCTCAAATTTATTTTTGGAATAAAACTATACATGTTTCGGACAGTTATTCTGTCCATCATCAGGAGTTTTTCACTGTAAACACAGCAGTGGTAAATGTCAGGAAACCTGTATGACATATAACAGTGCTGTGTTTAGAGTGGAAAACTCCCGATGATGGACAGAGGAACTGTCCGGAACATGTAGAGTTTTATTCCAAAAATAAATTTGAGAAATTAGTGGATCTAGTTGGTTTTATTGTAAGAATGCTGAATAATGTAGTTATACATGCGTTATAAAATTTGTGTAATATTTTCCAGAGATCTTGCTACCTTGTCACGTGGTCTCTCCTGATGCAGAAAATTATTTCCTATTTTCATTCTACCTGATTCAAAATAATAACAAATTAAATGATCCGTGGCATCCAACGTGGCCAAGAAGACTTAAATTTCACCCACGAAAAGTTTATATACGGATTTTTTTAATTACATTTGGAGTCGTGATAAGAGGAAACTGTTTTGTTTTTAACATTTTCGGTCTTTACGAAAACGGGTACTTTTGGCTAAATTGTGAAAACCGAAATTTAATCACGTTTAGAGAGTTGAGAATTAATATTTTCACCATTGTGTTGAAGAAGAAATATACTGTCACAGAAATCAACGTAATTACAGCTTTACCTTTTTATTACGACGCTGAATTAATCGAAATGTTAATTAAATAATTTAATTTTGTGCTGCTGTTTGTTCACAGATGATTAACCAGACGGTGTCTTTCTTCATGTTCCTTCTACAAATGAAAAATTAGAGCGCAATTCTGAGAGAATCACCATAGTTTATCTTCGATTATATTATCGAAGTCTTTGATGTTTAACAATAAGAGTATCTGACCCAAATATTTCTTTGCTCATTTACATACTCTAATATGTAAGATTACAATATTAGATATATTCGTACACACGCAGTTCAGGGGAAACATAAATGTAAACTTGACGAACTTACACAAATGTAAAGCTTGAAGAAAGAATACCAACAAGATGCAACAATATAGATGATTTATTCTCAATTCCAGATGTTGATTATTGACTACAGTCTCGACATGTTTCGGGCATCTTTATGCCCATCATCAGGAGAAAAGACCACGTGTTACTGCATATGGTGTATATTTGCTGGTAGTGTTGGATG
>Ga0123355_10014098_pt1 | contig 12472 bp, 8 predicted proteins | sample TergutEmb28metaG_3_FD_89872 | JGI IMG/M metagenome (GOLD analysis project Ga0123355, IMG submission 89872) | Embiratermes neotenicus P1 segment gut microbial communities from Petit-Saut dam, French Guiana - Emb289 P1 | ecosystem: Host-associated > Arthropoda: Insects > Digestive system > Gut ...
CTCCACCTAGTTCCAAGAGTAAGAACAACTGAATTTATACCTTCACTCCCCACATGCCCTAACAGCATGCACAGGGACAACTTTACCTTTATTCACAGCTGAGTGCACCTGCCACATCAATTTTCTTACACAATGACGACAGTCTTCTTCTTTATTCATTTATTTATCAGTGCTTCCAGTATCTCAGTACATACAGCACTGAACTATGGGAATATTTGTGAACAGTCTAGTGGAAAGGGTGTGGAAGAAACTGGCCATGGCTTAAATTTAAGGAACTGTCCTGGCATTCTGCTGAAGGGACTGAGAAAAACCAAGAAAAGCCTGTCACAGTACCTGGTTGTCTGGCTGAGATTTTAAATGGGACCTCCTGAACATGATGGAATTCTAACCAACCAAGTGTGATGTTTGGTGCATTACGTATTGATTGTACAACTTCAAATGTATTAAGGTTAGGTAATTATTATCCAGACAGGAGAACATTATTAGTCAATTAGAACTATTTGCTCAGTGCACAAGAACAGAAACATGAACTTCAAATGATCTGAAAATTTCAAATGAAGGGGAAGAAGAAAACAGTACTTCTTGGAATATATAAGCAGTCTCTAATACTGGTGGTGTTTATGATGCTGACAGTGTGTTTCCAAACTTCACTGGTAGAAAGTGGTACTTCCAGACCACCTCGTACATCCAAATCTTACATGTTGCAACTCAACAGTGACAGAGAATATATATGATAAAGGAAAGAAAATAAATCCAAAAATATACAATGATGCTGAAAGATCAACCAACACCTTCATATACACATATGACTGGATGTACAGCATCGTGGCAAAATAACTGTGTGGACATAACTCCTAACAACACAAAATCTTTTTGTATATAAGAAACATGCAAGTACACAATTAGGTGTACTTACAGCCCTGTAACTGAGGTACATGATGGATGATGAAACACTTAAGACAAACACAAAAGCTTACCACCTTCCTTCAAGCATAGTTGCAACAAAAGTAGTTTTATTTATAACACAATTAAATAAGCACAAAATTATTGAAATCAGCTGTGGCTGGGAAATCAATTTGTAAACCAACACAATATTCTGTCATTGATTTCTATTACATTTATAAGTTGAAGCCTTCATGGTAACTACATTCAATCAAATATTCTCAGGCTAGCAGCCACATCAGGTGGCTGAATGGCAAGCAAACCAACGTTTTGAGGGCGATGTCTGTCCTTGTCAGTTCCATGATGACAAGGATGGTCCTCAAAATGTTGGTTTACTTGCAATTCAATCACCTAGAATGGCTACTAGCCTGTGAATACTTAACTCTATTAAATTACTTCTAATACCATGATTTCTAAACTTTCTAGAGAATGAAGGAATTATTTAAGACATGAAGCATAAGAAGATGGAGTACTGCAGACTATATGAATCACTTAACTACACACAAAGGGAATGAGGCCATGAATGAAAATTTAACAACATTCAACAGCAAACAGCTTACGCTAAGATCATTCCATCAAATGGTTTATAACTAAGTACAAAATTCCACCAACTGTGAACTGGAAACGGGACACAGTGTCCAGATCAGGAAGTGACTATGTGTGGTGTGTCTCAATCACAGCAGCACATCACCTGGTGCAGTAATGACTGATACATCCCTCCCAAAATTTTCTAAATCAGACAGACAGGACAATAATAGCCCCTGCACTGTGGGAGGTGGCAGAAAAAATACTCCCAGCAATATATTTACATGAATCATTTCACTGCTTGTAGCAGGCTCTACCTGACTAACACACTCACTCTCTCACTCACTCACTAACTCCATGAGCAAGGTATGGTATTGGACACCTTCCTCAGGTAAATGGTCCATTTTATTATAACCCAACCATTTATGCCTAGGTCTCCCAAGGGGTCTCCTATTTTTGAATCTTCAGTCTCAAATTTTTATACATCCCCCCCCCCCGCCCCACACACACATGCTACCTGTCTTATCCTCCTTATTTCATCACCATGATAATACTTGGAATTCAGTGCAAATTATTAAGTTCTAATAAACATATGATAACAAAAAGGAGAATGAGAACTCTAAAGAGCATGCTGATCAAATATTCATAAATTTGCATTCAGCAAAACTATGTAAAAAAGAGGCAAAGAACTGTACCTTCCATAGAAAGGAATTCTGGCCTTGGTGGCATTTTGCTTCAACTGGTCATATGCACCTGCTCGAAATGTGTCAGCGCACACAAGGCAAGCCTTCCAATTCTTCTTGAGGTAATGGTATGCCAATTTGGTACATGTGGTTGTTTTACCAGAACCTTGCAGGCCCACAAACATAATGATGTTTGGTTTACCCTTAACTGGCTGATGAGCCTTCACACCTGGATCCACAAGCTGAAAATTACTACTCATTTCAGTTACTGCTGAAAAATAGGATGTCCAAGAAATAAATCTGAAAATATATTTCATGAAACAAACAGAACACATCACAGACAGCAAAAAATAAATGGCAAAAAAAAAAAAAGTGATGTTTTATTCAACTAAGAAATGTACTGCAAAGTGCATGTGTCAGGCAGCAAGTGGGGCTAATTTCAACATGATGCACGGGTCCACTGCGTTGTATGTTTACACTCCAGGACAGTGGATTGAATGATGTGGGCTCATTATATACCCATCAAGAGGTCTCAACTTAATACCACTTGACTTTTTCCTGTACGTTTACACAAGGAACACTACATATGCCAAAAAAAGTTGACAGTCTGGAAGATTTATGGGGTTGAATCATAATGAGAACAGCAACAGTAGCAGTTGCACTGCCGATCAGGGCATGCACTCTGCAAAAATATTATCTTAATCTTTTGGCGCCAGAATTATTTTTTTTAAATTTTAGCACATCCTGTATATAAAATGTGAATAAAACAGGAACCAAATATGTTAGAATTATGAAACAAACTGCATTTTAAAGAGAAAAAAACGGAGAGTATATGCCATGTTTAAAATATTCAGTACCTGTATTTGTTGAATAAATATATAAAATGCAATGTTTACAGGTTAGCGGTGCAGTACGACCACTATAGGGGTTGTTAGGCGTCAAAGGGTTAACCTCTGCAGGGCTGCGAACGCAGCCCACAGACAGTTGTATTGATTTGTGATCATGTTTCCAACATTTAGTTTAACATTTTCTTTATTCATACTAAAACTCATACAGCATTACAACTGATTCATATGTCAACTCCAAGGTGCTGTTCAATTCACTTTACCTATACACACTGTCCCTTGCGTAAATAAATATTATGTTTCAAATCCCACAGAGTTCTTTCTCGATGCATTGTAGCTGTTTCGCACACCAAAGCTAATCCTGTAAATATGAATATGATTATGTCTGAGTTTTGAGCCCAACATTAGATTTAAAATACAGCTTCAAATCTGGAACATTTTACTCCAGATATTAAAAAGACTACTACATATTGTCAGTCAGCATATATAACTTCTGGGACAAGGGGATCTCACAGTGTAATCAGGTTGTAGTTCAGAGTTCTGGAAGTAACCTCAATCACACTCAAGTGCAGAGTTCCACAATCCACCACTTTCATCGGACCTGTGACTTTGGAAATGTAAAAAATTGCACAAACCCATTCTGACTTGGAAAACAGCTTAAGCAGTGAAGTCTCATATACCAGCAGTCACTTTTACTGTAGGGATGCAGAAATCCAAGGCATAGTCACCTCAGCAACAGAACTTTGTTCAGCAGCACTCAATATTTACAGCATAATTATTACAGTTTATTTTTCCTGACACACAAAAATGTGTATCAGTTCACATGCACTAAGCAGAAGTGATATAAATAACAGTGATGCAACAGAATTTTGCTCAGCAGCACTCAATATTTACAGCATAATTATTACAATTTATTTTTCCTGACACACAAAAATGCAGAATTGTAGGTTCTGAGTATGGAATGAGCTTCATGTCATACTTCTGGCACCTAAAATTTGAAGACATCTCCCAGATTTTTGGAAGACTTGTGGGCCCCTGTTTTAAAGACATCATGCCAATGTAAAAATCTAACCATTCTAAGAGATTATTTCTTTTACTTCACTGGACAGGCCAAAAACTTTAGCAAAATCACACCTGTTGGAAAGAAAACAACTGTACTGCATTACCTTAACTAACTCCTTAAACACTGCACTCTGTATCATTCTGCGTTTGTTCAGTCCACCTGCCATTTCATCAAAATCAATTACTGCACGAACATTTTCTCGCAGTTTTTTAACGAGCAGTATATTAACATCAGCTTCCAGCAGGGCAGTACATATTTCCTTTAGCATAGCATTTAGGACCTGTTTGTACAGAGAATATGTGAGATCAGAATGCAGTAGTATAACCTATGTAAATGATAAAAAGCAATCTACTGAAACAGACCTTTGAAAGATAAAATACACAATCAGAAATTCAGAAACAATAAAAGGTAGCATGTATTAAACAAAACAGTATGGCAGTGGAGGTTGCAACAACCATTAAAATGGACCTTAAGAAAATAGGATGGGAGGGCATGCACTGGAGTAAATCTGGTTCAGGACAGGGGCAAGTGGTGGATTCCTGTGAACATGATAATGAACATGCAAGGTCCATAAAATGTGGGGAATTTCGTGACTGCTGTGGTGGGTAAATCCAGATGTGTGCCTACAAACAATACAAATAAGCTCTCCATCCTGTAAGCTATTTCACCATGAAATCTCTAGCAACTGGTTTCAAGAGTGCTGCAACCATAAAGTTACAAAATTTTGAGCTTAAGTTCTCTATATGTCTCCTGAAGATGTGAAGGCCACAGCGAACACAGATAACGTCCCATCTCATCCTAACATTAAAAAATTCTGCAATCACAATGGGGATATTAAATGCTTGGTATTACCTTCCAACACAACTGCAACGATTCAGCTTACGGACCATGGTGTCACAGTCATAATCAAGATGTTCTATACTCATACAAGATTTCTGATTGGAAGGATGGTGACTACCGAACAGCCTAGGGCAGAAGTGCACAAAGCTCGGGTACCTGGGTCACCTGGATGAGTATATTTCGTACTGTGGCACCTAATATTTGAGGGTCCCTTGTACTGAACTTGCTTTATGTCACCCTTCTGGCATCCTGAATTTTGAGGTAGTTCCTAGGTTTTTGGAAATTTTGTGTACCCCTCTTCGACACAGAAACTTGATGATAAGTAAGGGAAAAGGATACCAAATAACAACACAAGCTATGCCATAAGTCTGCCATTTTAAACTGTGTTACTGCCTGGCAGGACAAAAGAAGACAAACCTTCCTCATCAACAGATGACGCTTCTCTTCTCAAGGGTGCTCTAAATTTTGACCTTGAAAGAATAAAACCAACATATTTCTACAAGAATATGTTGATGGCATGAGACTATGGTACTAAATGTACTACAGAATGGCTGAATGCAGATATGGGGGGCACATGGGTATCAGAAAATGCCAAGAAGGAAAATACGCGAGGCATTCTGGCTGCTGCCTACGAAGAGTACCAAAAAAACTTAAGTCAGAGCCACCCTGGTTAAGGTTGTGAACTTCATCAGTGTCAATAGCAGATAAGTATATGTCACCTGATCATCACATTTGGGTACCCTGAGGAAAAGCAACAGCAGAAATTTACCCAGCTAATATGGGTACGTTCCTTGAGACAGCATCTGCTCTCCAGGTTCAAGATCTACTGAAAGAACCAGGTCCCCAAATGAACTATCACATCAAGTATTTAAAGGTAATCCAAGATGAGTGGTACTGAACAATTCTATTTCAATTACTACATTACTGTACTGTCACTACAGTATTATTACAATACTGCAATACACAAATATGGAACACAGTTGTTTCAAATATATTTTCATTACTTATAGGTTGATGTGCCTTTCAACTTAATCTCATAAATTATCATAAACAGCCCTTTCCCCTCCCACACAGTCCACAGAATTGTCATTTCACTGTATTTGTGCAACATGATAAACTCAAAAGAACCATTTTTTAGATAATATTTAAAGACAGCAGGCAGCATACAGGGAAAGGATGGACAACTTGAGTGACATTTATGATGATAATATAAAAATTTACAAGTTGTAAATTCTTGTTTATCTCTGTGGTACACTTAAGGCCACTGTGGAACAATAACCAAAACAAGTGACAAAACTCTAGGGCTACAACACCTCATACTAACAACTGTACATTATTTAAATTTGCTGAGCTACACTGTAATTACCCACATTATATAGTGTCAGCGGCAAATGAATATGTATATGGAGCATCCGTGGAATGATACATGAAAGGGTAAAACCGAAATACTGGAAGGAAACTGCCCCAGTGCCACTTTGCACCAACAAATACAACCAAGCACTGGGATATTAGAAAATTCCATTTCTTTTAAACATGTGTCAAGGGCTTTGAAAGCTGTCACAGCATATAAAACATGAAACACAAATTTTTTAAACATAAACAAATGGAATGTTCTAATCGCCGTCCATACATATCGCTCATTTGCGACAACAGTGTCACAACTCAAAATTAGTGATTTTTCAGTAGAAACATTTAAAGGTTTTGCATTGCTCTACTTTTCTGAGTGCACTGACGACACAACTGCTCTCCAGCAGCTAGTTTTACAAACTGCGTTATGACACTACACCTGTTAAAAATGCATCTGCAAACGTTTCTTTCTATACCAATACCTCAAAAATGCCAAATTTTGAGTTGTGACACTCTTGTCGCAAATGAGCGATATGTGTGCGCTTTAAAAAAGAATGAATCAACGCATACTCTACATACATTATTCACATTTCTTAGTAAATTCAAACTAAAACGAAACTGTTTGTAAAACTGAACCGTTTAAACAAAAGTGAGTAGGGCAGTACGTCAGTTTCTTAAATATTGCACCACAGAATTTTTCGGCCATCTGGTTTAGCATCTAGTTTCCATATTTCATTACTTACCTCTTCGTTAATTACTGTTGCATTGCTGAGGGACCGCAATGCGGACGTAATTTTACGTCCCAGATCTGCTAACACCATTGTGACTTAATATATCAACTGCGGAACCTGTCAACAGAATAAAACAACGGTATCATTCCCATACAAAACACCACTGTCACTTGTCTTCCTCGACACATTGGAATCACACAACATCGCCAGAACAGCCAACAACTTACGTCTCCACTTCCGCTTACTACGTGATATATCTGTTGATCTGTTGATGTAGTACAAAATGTTCCTTGCGTTTATTTCTTTAACTATGTGATTCATAAAACTCTTACGCTTTAATCACAATGAAAGTTACAGCCAAGAAGACAGTTCAAGTTCGTGAATTTTGTATTTTGTTCACTAACGTTGTAGTCTTTGAACTCATATACATGGTTCCAACGTAGCCTGTACTGGATGGTTTACCTCTGATTCGTTATCACCAATGCCCGCGGAATCGATTTATAGTTACGACTGTTTCTCCTTTTCACCTCCTCGTTTCTTATTGCATTTGAGAAACATATATTCGTACCTAAAAGCATTTGAATTATTTAGTTTTTAATGTGGCGAGCAATTTTATCTCACGTAATTAAATAATGTTCCTGGAAAATGTATTAACACTTACGATAATGTTAGCGAGGAATGATTGATAATAAATAAATAACATGAGAATATCTGGACGGTTTTAACTCTAAGCCGTTGAAACGTGAAATTAAACTGCTCACATAGTAATGCATTGCATCAGCTCTTCGTTATACGACTGTGCACTGTTTGAAAAGGTGTGTCGCTGACTAAATCAATAAGTACAGCATCCCACCTGCTCCAGCACTAAAGCTTCAAAATAGAGTGTAGCCGAAAGTCAGGAGACAAAATGACACACAGTGGTCACAAAAAATTATGTGGGATTTTGCACAAAGCAAATTAACTTTTACGGACATTCAAACCCACTTTCCAACGTGAATTGAATGGGGGCAACGGCAGTTCCAAAAAGGAACCTTACACACAAATTCAAGGGACACGTCAAGGTATGCCAACGACAAACATCGATATGACGGACGATAATAAAGGTAAGATATCGGCTTAAAATATTAAATATATAAATAAGTAATTTATTTGTTGCTTGCTGACGTTATAAATAGACCAGGTTGAAATATCTGCACACACTCTGCTCCAAATTAATCGAAATTTTGTTAATAAAATGATACTAATCAGGTAAGTACTGATTTTGATTAATTATGTCGTAATGGTTTTTTGTGGAATAAATTATGCATTTTTGAAAGGTGTGTGAAATTATGTGCGGCAAGCAATTTATTCTTCTTTCCGTCCCCTCGCCCCTTAAGGAACCGGCATTTTTGTGATAAGAAATTCTCCGATGTTTGTTTTTAAAGAAAATTTCTGTGCTTTAAATGACACATTCTTTTGCCCGAAATTAACTGTAGTTTTTACCCCTCGTCGAACATTAACCATTGCCGTAAATATTTTAATGCCGATTGGTTTTTATAGTTAGTTTCAAATTATCTTGTTATAAGTAATTTAAAAACGGCAGTTTATGAAGAAGTACTACGTACGGGTGAGGACCGCGGTAGCACAGTGGTTAAGGTGCTGTGCTACAAATCGGAAGGTCGCTGGTTCGATTCCAGATGGTGTAATTGGAATTTTTCATTGACATAATCCTTCTGATCGCACTATGGCTCTCGGTACCAGGAGTATTTTCTGGGGGTAAAAACGGTCGGTTCGTGAGGCTGACAACCTTACCACCATCCTGGGCCATTGTAACGTAATTTGGGAACCTTAACTTCCTGGAACCCTCCTGGCATGCCGGGCCTGTAATGGGATTGATTTACCTTTACTATGTATGGGTGTGCATACGGACCATGAAATTTCACAACACTCACCTTTTTATCTAGTAAATAATTCAGACTTTGAGTCTGATGTTTATTCCACAAAAATAAATTACATACATACATGCATACATACATATATATGCCAACATACCAAAACTCACAGAAAAAAAAAAATTCTCCCAAGCACAGTACAAATAAGGGGCAAATTTATGTTTCATAATATTGAATTAATAACATTATCCTAATGTCCTTGTTCCAGATACTCCCTGTGGAACTGTTTTCTAACAGGTGAAATTCAGTATGAAACATTAAAAACCACTGTAAATGAATCTTGCAGTTAATGAAGATTCAGATTGTTACAGCCAGCATTATAATCAGTGATTATATACTTTGCAGCAGGATACCCCTGCTTCTTCCCCACAATGCCATATATACCATGCTAATTAACAGGCAAGCTTTAAGAAACAAATTTACACACATTACAAGGCATAAAATAAGAGACTAATTTACACATGGAAATTAAAATAATGCCATTTTTCCCAGAAAGGAAAAAGAAAAGAAATCCATAGTGTTAATAAAAATAATAATGGTTCCTCTAACGTTGAATGTAACAATTAAACCCATTGTTTTTCATATTAACATTTTGTAACATTCAATTTTGTTAAATAGATGCTGCAACTGAAAATAAAATCTTGGGAAAAGAATGTGCGAATAGCAGATATTATATTAAACTCATATAAATTTGTTTCAATGAGAGTGACAGTAACTGAAATAGCAATATACCAATAACGAAAACCAGTTATACATTCAGGAATCTAGGAACCACTCTTAAGATTTAATGGAAGAGCTGACAAATATTACACAATATTTTGCACCACAAAACTAACCACACTGAGGACACAAGAAAAATGTTATCATCAGAAGCAGACCATAGGCTAGAGAATTATAAAGGGACAAAAACTGAATTATGATGGGTTATCGGCGCAAAATGAAGGAAAAGAAGGAACTTGGATCTTGGCAGATTCAGGTAGGCATAAAAATTAAGAAAACCCGATACAAGATATTGTCAATTGATCGCTGGAAATGTAAATCCGTATGAAGTGCTGCAAAACCTCAATGAACCGAAAACAGGGCCTGATAATCTAGGTCTGGTGAATGACAAAAGATGTGAAGTTAGAACAAAGGGAGTGCCAGGAAAAAGAGAACAAAAAGTTATTATTATTGGTGATAGCCATGCAAAAGGGTGTGCGACCGAGATAAAACATAACCTCAAGAGAACATTCGAGGTTACAGGTTATGTGAAACCAGGGACGGGATTAGAGGAAATTACAAACATAGCAAGAAAGGAGATTGATTAACTTACAAAGAAAAACGTGGTTGTAGTTTGGGGAGGCGCAAATAATGTAGCAAAAAATGAGCCAGAAGAGGGTCTAGTACACATTTCAAACTTTGTAAAACAGAGGAAGCACACCAATATTATCAAAGTGAGTGCTCCAAAGAGACATGATCTGTCAACTACATCATGTGTTAACAGTGAGGTGACAACATATAACAGAAAATTACACAAAAGGATGAAGATGTTTGAGTATGTGAAGCTGCTAGACAGTCAGGTACAAAGGGAGCACTTTACCAGACATGGGCTACACATGAATACAGTGGGAAAAGAACTAATGACCCAGAGAATAGCGGACAATATCAGAAAACCTTTTTAGTAAGGAAGATACCTCCCATAATTTTGAAATGGAGGCAAGATCACATGGACAGTGGTTAGGAAGGAGTTGAGGCATAAGAAAAGGTAACATATTCAAGAACATCAGGAAGAAAAAGAAAGCAACCAGCAACAAGAGGTGATGATTTTTTTTATGGACAGCAGATTTGATGACAAGAATATGATGTCACCAGTAGTCAGCAGTGTCAAGGAGCACAAGAATTCAAAACTAGTTGTCCTTCATCAAAATATTTGTAGTCTTAGGGAAAAAAACAACAGGATTGAAAGTGCTATTATGCTCGGAGTTAAAGCATGTAGATGTAATATGCCTCACAGAACACTGGCAGAGTGATTAGAAACTAAATTGTACTAATATTGTTGATTTTAAGTTAGTGTTTTTTGTAGGAGTAGTAGTGAACATGGTGGATATGGTATCTATGTAAAAGATGGTCTTGAAACTAAGGAAATAAATTATTTTGCAGGTATAAGTGAAGAAAATATTTTTGAAATCTCATTGATAGAATTCCCTGGATATAAACTATGTATAGTGGGTATCTATAGATCACCAGATGGACAGTTTGACAAATTTCTAAATAAGTTAGAATTAGCTATTCAAAAATGACTAATGAAAGATAAAATTTTTATACTTTGTGGTGAATTGAATATAGATTTCCTTCATGAAGATAGCAACCAAAAGGACTTAACAGATTTAATGTTGAGGTATAATCTAGTAAATACCGTTCAATCTCCTACAAGAATAACGAAAAGCACAAGCACATTGATAGATGTAATTATAAAATCAAGAAGTATTATATGGAACCTGCAATAGTAACAGAATTAGGATTTTCAGATCATCAAGCCCAAGTGTTGCCTGTACTGTGTAAAAACCTTGCTATTGTAAATAGAACAGTTCTGAAAAGGCATTTTGGAGACGATAATATTCGGGAATTTAAATACTTATTGAAAAAGGTGACATGGCGGGAATTATTTTCAGAGACAGAGGTAAACGCAAAATCCAAGGTTTTTATGAACTCAGTTCTATTTTTTTTGACATAGCCTTCCCTCTAGAGTTCAGACATAGAAAGAAACAATTAAGGAATGAAAGGATCGTACAACGCATAAACATGTCTAGTAAAAATATGAGATTCTTAAACATGTTAAAGAAACAACCTAATCTTACAGAAGATGCAAAAATGTATGTTGCTAAGAATAAAATAATACACAAAAGAGTAATGAGTGGAAATGATAAGTATATACTGCATGCAAATCACAAATCTAAAGCTGTATGGCAGATTACAAACAAGGAAACTGGGAGAACCTCTTCAAATAAACAAGATATTAAAATAATTTGGAATTCTGAAGAAATTACAAATCCTGAGCACATAGCTGAATTATTTAATTCCTACTTCTGTAAAATTTCAGAGGCACTATTAAAGAAAAATGGGAATAGAATGCCAAATTCTGAGAACCAACATTTAAAAATAAAGGAAAGTACTAAAACTATGTTATTATTTCCAGTAAGAGAAAGTGAAGTGGAAAAAGTGGCAATGGGTCTTAAGAATAAATTATCAGCAGGAATTGATGAAGTACCTGATTGTGTGGTAAAACAGTGCTTAAAACTGTTAAACAAACCTTTAGCCAACATTTATAACGCATCCTTAGAATAAGGGATTTTTCCAGACCAATTAAAAATAGCAAAAGTTGTATCATTATATAAAAAAGGGGGAAACAAGAGACATTGAAAACTATGGACTCATAGCGCAGTTATCTGTTTTTTCACAATTACTGGAGAAATTGTTGTATAATAGATTAATGGCGTTTATAGAAGGGAATGGAGTTTTAACTGAGACACAACATGGTTTTAGGACAAAAAAATCAACTGAAACAGCATTACAGATTTTTATCAAA
>Ga0123355_10014099_pt1 | contig 12472 bp, 9 predicted proteins | sample TergutEmb28metaG_3_FD_89872 | JGI IMG/M metagenome (GOLD analysis project Ga0123355, IMG submission 89872) | Embiratermes neotenicus P1 segment gut microbial communities from Petit-Saut dam, French Guiana - Emb289 P1 | ecosystem: Host-associated > Arthropoda: Insects > Digestive system > Gut ...
CAACCCGCTGGCCTACCTGACCTATCTGGCGGGGCGGCACCCGCGCGTACGCCTCGGCACCCAGGTTTTGGTCGTCCCCTGGCACGACCCGGTGCGTATGTGCGAGGACATCGTGCTTCTGGATCACCTCTCCGGCGGCCGGGCGCTCATCGGCCTAGGTAGGGGCCTTGCGCGCCGGGAATATGAGGGGCTACGCGTCGACCAGGCCGAGGCGCGGCAGCGCTTCGATGAGACCGTGGCAATGCTGCTGACCGCCTTTGACACCGGGATCATCGAAGGCGGCGAGCTCTTCCGGCAGCCGCGGCGCACGATCCGCCCGCGCCCCATCCGCCCGCTGCGGGGCCGCGCCTTCTGCGCAGCCGGTTCCCCCAGCTCAAAATTACTCTGCAATACATAAAAGACATCTCGTCAAGCGATGTCGCTGATAACTTGAAGAGCGGAAAATCTAAAAAACAAGTCATTCGTGAACTAGGGTTAAATCTCGAAGTGAATGACAACAACAAAATATACAAAATATTCCACAGTATGCAGTTGGGAAATATTGAGCGAGATACTGCTTTTGCACAAATCAAAGCCGAATGCTCGGATACTGATGATTATAACGATGCAGAAATTAAACTACGAATCGGCAAGAGAAACAAGACCGTAAAATGGAATGAGTTTGAAAACTTTGTTGGAAGTCACGATATATCAGAAGCTCTCCACGCCGCATACAAAAAGCCAGAGGATTTTGTTCCTGCACTAACTAGCCTTGCAGATGAATATTATAATAACATAATAAACGAGGAGGTATCCGAATTATGTCAAGCAACTTAATTTGGACGCTTGTAGCACTTGCGATGACCTTCATTATGTTGTTTGCAAACAGAAAAGCGAGGGTCTATTCTGTTTTTTTAGAGCAGCTGAGAGTGTTTAAAAATGCGAAGACTAATAAATATTCGCTGTGGGATATAATATGCTTTATACTTCTGCCGATTGGACTTGCTACAGTAATTGTTTTCGCTCTGCAAACTACAATAAGCGATGACCTAGCAGGAGTGTTGACTACAATTTTTTCACTCGTCTTTACGCTGTTATTTGGATTTTCTGCAATTTTGGTCGGAAGAATCGAAAGTCAGAATAAAATTGAAAAACAGGTCGTAAAAGAAACTTTTGTTTCAATAATTACAGCTACATTATTATCATTGCTATCCGCTATACTTTCGATTATCATTATTGGTATTTGCAATGCCTCTATTTTGTCTGCCTTGTCGCTAATTGTTTTAGCTACATCGTTTATGAACGTAATGCTATTGCTGCTGATAATAAAAAGGACGCACATTATATACAGTGAATCAAAAGATAACTAGAAACATTCGCTGAACACGCACAAAGTCAATAATGGGTAAGGCTCCTAGAAGGTTTTACACACAAGTCCGACAAGTTGTTTCTTTATATCCCCAGCATAGAAGCACCGCCACGCGCTAAGCGCGGCGGTGCTTCCTATGTAACGTAATCACAGTAGTATTGGGTTATTTCAGAAAAAACACTTCATTGCCTACGCCTTCCACCTAACCGACAATGGTCAGGCAATGTATGACATATTTGCCTTTGGTGGCGGTAATCGCTCCTGTCTGCACAATCTGCTCGGTTTGACTTTGTTGCTGCTCGGTTACATCGTCGTCCTGGTCACCCTCATCCGGCTGCTCGGCGGCGAGGTCGGCGTTTTGTTTTTCGCGTTCGGCTTTGCTCATCTGCCCAGACTCCCTTCCCAAAAGTGCCTACTCTAGTGTTGACAAAGGAGCTGGGAATATACGGCATGGGTGGGGTCAATATTCTACATTGGGCTACAATCCGCCACATTTTTCTTTTTCCGCAAAAACAAAAGCAACCGGGGGTCTGGGGACAGCGTCCCAAACGAGTTTGAACAAAACAGCGGCAGAACAATCAATATCCCAGCACACCCTCAAGGGAATCATCGTTGTTAATCCACTCGTCCAGCACTACTATGTTGGAATAAGTGTCCCGGGTATTTCGCACAATTACGTTGCTTATACCCGCGTTCATAATCATACGGCGGCATAAAGCGCAGGGGCTGGCATCTTTTACGTACTCCCCTGTATCTTTTTCCTTGCCGACAAGGTATAATGTACCTTTAATCATGTCTGAGCGGGCGGCGTGTATGATTGCGTTTGCCTCGGCGTGAACCGAGCGGCACATCTCATACCGTTCTCCCCGTGGTATTTCCAGCTTTTGGCGGGTGCAATGACCGATATCACAGCAATTGCGCCGGCCACGCGGCGCACCCACATAGCCGGTAGAGATTATCTGATCGTTGTTTACAATAATCGCGCCAAAATTTCGGCGCAGGCAGGTTCCGCGTTCCAGAACCGTTTCGGCTATATCCAGATAATAGTTGATTTTGTCCCGTCTGCTCATGCAGTGCACCCCCTGGCAAAATTGTTTTCAAAACATTATTATACAATAAATTCCACAAATATGCAAGGAGGATTTGTTATGCCCAACCTTTATAATCCCAGTGTTGTCCGCGATTTGCTTGACCGCTATGGCTTGCGGGCGCAAAAGGCGCTTGGGCAAAATTTTATCGTCAATCCGGGGGTTTGCCCGCGGATAGCTGAGGAGGGCGGAGCCCGCCCGGGCGTCGGTGCGCTGGAAATCGGTCCGGGGATTGGCGTTCTCACCACACAGCTGGCCGAGCGGTGCGACAAAGTGGCCGCCATCGAAATAGACAAAGGTCTACTTCCTCTTCTCGGTGAAACTTTGGGCCGATTCTCAAATGTAAGCGCCATACACGGGGATGTTCTTAAGCTCGATTTGCCCGCGCTGCTACACGAACAATTCGGGGATATGCCGGTAATCGTCTGCGCGAATTTGCCCTACTACATCACCACGCCGATAATCATGCGGCTGCTCGAATCCAAGCTGGCGGTGCAGTCGATCACCGTGATGGTGCAAAAAGACGCCGCGCGGCGGTTTTGCGCGCCCCTTCCCTCCCGGCAGGCGGGCGCGGTGACGGTCTCCATCGCGTGGTATGCCTGCTGTCAGCATTTGTTCGACGTCAGCAGAGGCTCGTTTTTGCCCGCGCCAAAAGTGGATTCATCAGTCATCAAACTCATTCCACGCCAAGAGCCGCCGCTTGCAGTTCTGGACGAAGCCATCTTCTTCAAAGTGATACGCGGCGCGTTTTCCCAGCGGAGGAAGACGCTGCTCAACTGCCTGAGCGGTGCGTTCTCTCTCTCAAAAACAGAGATGGCAAGCATTTTTGTCAGCGCGGAAGTTGATCCCACATTGCGGGCAGAACAACTCGATCTCGCTGCCTTTGTGCGCATCGCTGACGCTTTGACAAACATCTAGCCAAAAAAGAAACGCCCCCGGCTGTTAAAACCGGGGGCATACTTATTTAGTCAGGGGGTAGATTAAAATGTACTAGCGGCCTGTGCCGGGATTGAGATTGACATTGGGCGCACCGCCGTCTCCGCCTGCGGGCGGGCTGTCGGGGTCGCCAGTGTCTTGGCCATCTTGGCCGTTGCCAGTTCCTCCGGCGGTGCCGAGGTTAACCTGCGCGGTGGTGATGTAGTACCTGGTGCTGAAGGGCAGGTTGGCGTCGGCGGTTGTGCCGATAAGCTGCCTTTGCGCGTTGTACACAAAGTGTACGCTGTTGGGCTCAATGTGAGCCGTCACACCCGCAACGTTCATGCCGCTGTGGTGAATATCAATGATATCAACCAGCTCGGGATGATTCTGGAACAGAACATCCGCAGCGTTGTCGGTCCACAGGGAAGCCTGAACATAAATGCTCTGGCCGCCGGTGATGTTGCGTGTAAATGTAACGCCGTGGCCCGCGTAAATCTCGATATTCCTTACAGTGCTCTCGGCGCGCAGGTACTGAGTCCTGCTGGGCGATACCTGGGCGTCGTTGTCGTTTACATAGTAGCGGTCGTTGCCGACAACGAGAGCCACACGGCCAAGCAGAACATTGGAGCCGCCGATTCTGAGGTTTACGTCAAACTCAACGTCGGTGTTTCCGGTGCGGGTCATGTAAACGGGTGTGCGCACACGGATAGCCACGCCGGCATTATCGCCGGTGGCAGACCAGTCAAACTCAACGTCTCTGATTGTGCCCTGCATACCCGTAGTCCGGTTGGTGACAACACTCACTCTGTCGAGGTGGTGCAGCCTCATGGCCTGTGGGTTTTCCATGTTGATTGTGGCGATAGTGCTGGGGTCGGCGTTAACCCAGCTGCCGGTACCGGTTCGGGTCTCCCAGTAAAACATTTCGGGGGTAAGTATCATTTCCCTGTTGGAGCTGTCGCCTGTAATGGGGTTAAGGCCGTTCAGGTGCATTTGGCCGGCCTGGCCAAACAGCAGATTTGTGCCTTCGGTTCTCCAGCCGCGCACACGCCAGTTGGTGGGAATAACGCCAAGGCGGGGCACGTAAATGGGTATTTCGTACTCGAGTACGAAGTTATAGTAAGGGTTTGCATAGTATGGTATGGGGGTGTTTGCATTAAAATTGTCGCGGCCGTAAAGAGTGGGCCAGGGGGTGGGTGTTATTGTGTGTACGTTGCCATCTCCCGCCCCGACTGTGGGGAGCCAGCCCGTAGGTGCATGATGGCCGGTTTGTCCAAATGATGATGCATCCATCCAACTAGGAGGCATCGGGTAAGTGGCCGTTGCCGGAACTGGTGCTGGCGTCCAGGGATACGCATAATATGAGCTAGCGACCGTCATTTCCGGCGGTATTACAAAGTGATATTCAGGCAAAGAGTTACCGGGTCGCGCATTATCCAGGTCATCCTCCTCGAAAAACCAGAACCCGACCATAGGGCCAATGGAATTGAGGTTGTGTTCCCTCTCAGGAATACCCGAATATGAGGCCATCCAAGCAGCGTTCGGCCTGGAAGGCGGGTAGACAAGCGGGTTACCCGCACTATCGATCGGGTCTGCAAACCGTGGCCTGGGACTGTTTGGGTAGCCGCCTGGGCTTGAGAAATTCATAGTATTCCAATCCCACGGGCGCGCATTCCACCCTGCGGTTGTTGGCGAACGGGTGCCACCGCATGTCCCTGCCCCCCAGGGAGAGGTGCAAGGGGCTGTTGTTCCGCTCGTGTTCCCTGTGAGATCGGCGGTCCATGAGCGAGCCAAGTGGAAGCCAAGCGCTGCGCCCGGGTTTGGTACTGCTGGAGCATCGGGGCGGGTGACGATGTTGGTCCAACCGCAAGGGCCACTACAGCTTGCAGTTACTGTCCCTCCGGCTTGCAGAGGGTGATTCTGCGGGGTTACCAAAGCACCCGCCCACACCTGCCTTCTCACACCATGAATCTCACGGTGTGTCCTTTGGTCGCCCAGTGTTACGTGTTCGAAATCCCAGCGGATTCTAAAGAATTCGGTTTCGTCTACAATGTCTGTCATATCAACGAAGAACACATGGGTTGTACCCGGAGGCAGAGGCCTCTCTTCGTACCAGTAAGTAATTCTTGGGTCGGATATAGGGATGATTTGCCAGCCGTCCGGCAAAACGGAAAGCGCCTGCGCCTCGTTGGGGTACACCTCTATTACATGCCAGAAAGAGTCGCCAACCAAGGGGTTAACGCCGCGCGGCAAAAGCGGGTTAGGCGAACCCGCAACCCAGCGCCCCAAGACGCCGTATTCGCCCGGCACGTCTTCACGCAGTATAGTCGCCGCTCTGGGCAGCGGGAAAACTGCGTAAAGGCGGTTTCTTGTTTCTACCCGCAGCCAGCCGTGATAACCATCGGCTTGACCCGGAGCGGGGCCGCCAACTTCAAACCAAGAGCCGCCGGTGCCTGTGCCGCCAACGGTTGCACTGGCAAACGCGGTTGCGCCCATGCTGGCAACCATAAGCAGCGCCAGCACGACGCTTAATACTTTTCTCATAAGTAAATCTCTCCCTGCAATTTAATTTTCCTACAAGGGCGGGGAAACTTTCCGCAAAATGCCCTCATTGCAAATAGTATAACACAACGCAGGCAATAACGCAACATTTTTTTCACACTATTGTAACTGTTTTGCAACATTATGTCAAATGTAAGATTTTACACCGCCCGGAAAATTTTAACGCCCGTGCTTGACACAGGCAGCGGGAGAGGCTATTTCGGCGCAAAGCAATGCTCCCGGCATGGAGAAACCGGGAGCATACTTATTTAGTCGGTAAGACTAAGTTGTAAAACTAAGATGTCTTAGCGGCCTGTGCCGGGGTTCAGGTTAACGTTGGTAGAACCACCGCCGCCACCGTCACCGCCTGCGGGAGGAGAATCGGGATCGCCAACATCGTCGCCGTTGTCAGCGCCGCCTGCTGCGCCACCGAGGTTGATCTGAGCAGTTGTCAGATAGTACCTGGTGCTGAAGGGCAGGCTAGGGTCAGCAGTTGTTCCGATAAGCTGCCTTTGTGCGTTGTACACAAAGTATGTGTCGCCACGGTCGATTTCTACTCTTACGTTAGCAGCGTTCATGTTGTTGTGGTGAATGTCGATAATGTCAACCAGCTCAGGATGATTCTGGAAGAGAGTATCGGCTGCGTGGTCAGTCCACAGGGAAGCCTGAACGTAGATGCTCTGGCCGCCAGTGATGTTGCGGGTGAAGGTAACGCCTTCGCCGGCATAGATTTCGATGTTTCTTACGGTGTTCTCAGCGCGGAGGTACTGAGTTCTGCTGGGGGATACCCATGCGTCGTCGTTGTTTACATAGTAGCGCTGGTTGCCAACAACCATAGCCACGCGACCAAGCAGAACGTTGGAGCCGCCGATTCTGAGGTTTATATCGAACTCAACATCGGTGTTGCCTGTGCGGGTCATGTAAACAGGAGTGCGCACGCGGATAGCAACGCCAGGATGTGTGCCGGTAGCAGACCAATTCAGTTCAACGTCTCTGATTGTGCCTGTCATGCCGGTAGTCCTGTTTGTTACAACACTTGCTCTGTCAAGGTGACCAAGGCGAAGCGCGAGCGGGTTGCTCATGTTTACAGTTGCGATTGTGGAAGGATCTCCATTTACCCAGCCGCCGCCAGCAGTTCTAACTTCCCAAGTGAACATTGCGGGAGTAAGAATGATTTCTCTGTTGGTGCTGTCGCCGGGGATAGGATTGAGGTCATTCAGGTGCCTTTGGCCAGCTGCGCCGAAGAGCAGGTCTGTGGCATTTGCTGCCCAGCCGCGTACACGCCAGTTGGTGGGGATAACGCCATCTTGAGGGCCTTCAGGGCGCACATCGTACTCAAGCACCGCGAAGAAGCGGGGGTTCGATGCTGCTGCCTGTACAGCGCCTTCGAATCCACTTAGAGCCAACGCAGTCGCGATCGGGGGTGGTGTAACGTGTCCGGCAACGCCGCCGTCAACAGCGGCTGCGAAGTTGTTGAACAACGCATCAGAGAGCAGGCTTACGTCCAAGTTAGGAACCCATTGTACGTTAAAGCGGGTTCTGAAGAAATCAATGGTTACATTCTGGATGTCTACCACGAGTACATACTGGGTGCCTGCCGGGAAGCCGGCGATTTCTTCGTACCAAGCTGTCAGGCCGAGTTGGCTCACATGCACGATGGAAGCAGATGCCCCTGTCGGCAAACCGGGAACCATGTTCGGGCCGCCGTTGCCGGTTGCGCGTACGTTGACGATGCGGGGGGGAGTTGCAGCATCCCAAACACCAGCAGCTTCTACTCCGGCTTGAGCATTGGGACCAGCGGTCCACCATCCGGGTACCCATCCGCCGTCGCCTGTTTGTGCAGGCAGCGGGAAGAAAGCGTAAGTTCTGGCTGCGTCTGTTACTCTCAGCCTTGCGTTGCCAGCGCCAGCGGCAGCTGTACCAACTTCGTACCAAGAACCGCCTGTGCCTGTGCCGCCAATAATTGGGTTGGCAAGCGCTGTTACGCCCATGCTAGCAACCATAAGCAGTGCCAGCACTACGCATAGTACTTTTCTCATAATAAATCTTCCTCCTTAAATACATTTAAAGAATTCTAGCCGAGGTCAGGGAAGCTCTCCATAAATTCCCCTGCCACGCACAGTATAACACAAAGCTACCGGGAATGCAATACCCTTTTTTTATTTTTCGTAACTTTTCTGTAACTGTTTTGTGGCTGTTGATTAATAAGTGCATATACGTTAGCGTTTTGCTGCACCCCTGCAAAAAGAATTTTTTTAATTATTATATCATGTTTGCATGATATGATTGCGCATCAGAAGCCGGTTGCCCCGAAGGGGCGAGGTGTTGCGCATAATTATAATGTCTGCGTCCTGCTGCGGACATTATATCCTGTATAAATCGATGGCGTTTTGGGCAGTGCAGTCGATGAACTCCTGCGGCCGCATTCCCTTTTGCAGGGCCAGCGTTTCGGCGGTGTAGCGCAGCAGGCCGGAATCGCAGCGCCTGCCCCTGTGAGGTTCCGGCGCCATGTATGGGCAATCTGTCTCGATTAGAGTTTTCTCAGCCGGTACAGCCCGCGCCGCTTCCAGGACTTTACTTGCGTTCTTGAAAGTGACCACCCCGGTAAAGCCGATATACATCCCCAGCTTGACCAGGGCCTTTGCCATCTCCGCCGAGCCGGAATAACAATGCACCACCCCGGACGGCTGATATTTTTTCAGCAGCTCAAAAACCGGCTGATGCGCTTGGCGGTCGTGGACGATTACCGGCATGTCCATTTCTTTGGCCAGAGCCAGCTGCTGCTCGAATACCCGTAGCTGCACCTGCCGCGGGGAGAAGTCGTAGTGGTAGTCCAGCCCGATTTCGCCCACCGCCTGCACTTTGGGTTTTTGCAGCAGCTCCCGCAGCCGCTCGATGTAGCCCTCCCGCGCTTTTTTTGCCTCATGCGGGTGAAACCCCGCGCTGCAATACACGAACTCGTATTTTTCGGAGAGTGCGATTCCGGTCAGCGCGGTTTCGATATCCGAGGCCGCGTTGAGCAGATACCGCACCCCCTGCCCCGGCAGCCGGGCGAGAACTTCATCCCGGTCGGCGTTGAATTGCCTGGCCTCATAGTGCGCGTGGGAATCGAATATATTGCGGTAGGGATATTCCATGTTGCCGCTCCTTATTATATAGGGCCGTTGACGCCACGCCAACAGCCCGCATTTTTGGGATTTTTCTTTAAATCGCCGCCAGCCGGATATACGCTATATATATAATGTAAGCAGCCGTTAGCGAATTTTGGCTCCGCAGGGCAGGTCGTCATCCACGAAGATAACGCGGGCTTCGCCCTCGCTCCCCACATCGGTGGCCAGCAACATACCCTGACTTTCCACTCCGCGCAGCTTGGCTGGTTTGAGGTTGGCTACCAGCACCAGCTTTTTGCCGATGAGCGAATCGGGCGTGTACCACTTGGCTATCCCGCTCACCACCTGCCTGACGCCCTCGCCGTCGTCCAGCTCGATTCGCAGCAGCTTGTCGGCCTTTGGTACCGGCTCGCAGTGTGTGACTTTCGCCACCTTGAGCGAAATTTTCGCGAAGTCGGCTATATCCACCAGCGAGATTATGCCTTCCTTTTCGGCGAGCTGCGGAGTTTTTGCCTCTTCCTTGGCGGGTGCGCTTAGAGCTTCCAATTGCTCCAGCTCCTTTTCGAGATCAATGCGCGGGAAAAGGACTTCCCCCTTCTTGACTGCCGCCGCTGCCTGCAACAAGCCGAACTTTCCGGCACTCTCCCAGCCGCGGATATCCTCGCCCGCGCCTATTTGCTCGAAGATTTTCGGGCAGGTGTGCGGCAAAAACGGCGTGAGCACCACCGCCGCTATCCGGATGCTTTCAAGCAGATTGTAAAGAACGCTGGCCAGCCGGGGCTTTTGCGCCTCGTCTTTGCCCAACAGCCAAGGTTGAGTCTCATCTATATACTTGTTGGCGCGGGAAACAAACCGGAAGATATCGGTCAGCGCACCGGGCAACTGGAGGGCGTCTGCCTGCTGCTCAACTTTTTCTTTAAGGCTGACCGCCATTGCGATGAGTTCGTCGTCCAGCGGCTGTGCCTGACGATCGGTTGGCAGCGCGTCGCCAAAATATCTCTGCGCCATCGCCACCGTTCGGGATACCAAATTGCCCAGATCGTTGGCCAAATCCGCGTTGATGCGGTTGATTAGCGCCTCATTGGAAAAATTGCTGTCCTGGCCAAATGGCACTTCCCGCAGCAGAAAATAGCGCACGGCGTCCACCCCATAGCGCTCGCAGAGGATCATCGGGTCGATCACGTTCCCCTTGGATTTACTCATTTTGTCCCCGCCGAACAGCAGCCAGCCGTGGCCGTAAACCTGTTTGGGCAGAGGCAGCTCCAGCGCCATGAGCAGCGCGGGCCAGATTATTGAGTGAAAGCGCACAATCTCCTTGGCCATCATGTGCAGGTCGGCAGGCCAGTAGTGGGCGAAATCGTTGTGCTGATCGTTCTCATATCCCAAAGCGGTGATGTAGTTGGAGAGGGCGTCCACCCAGACATAGACCACATGGCCGGGGTCAAAGCTGACCGGAACACCCCAGGTAAAGCTGGTGCGGGAAACGCACAGGTCATCCAGCCCAGGCTTTAGGAAGTTGTTAACCATCTCGTTTACCCGGCTCTGCGGCTGCAAAAAGTTCGGGTTGCACTCGTAAAGATCCAAAATCCGCTGAGTGTAGTTGGAGAGCTTGAAGAAGTAGGCCTCTTCCTCGGCTTTTTCAACCGGGCGGCTGCAATCGGGGCAATTGCCGTTTTGCAGCTGGCTCTCGGTCCAGAAGCTCTCGCAGGGCTTGCAGTAGTGGCCTTTGTATGCGCCTTTATAAATCTCCCCTTTGTCGTAGAGGGTTTTGAAGATTTTTTGTATGCTCGCAACGTGGTAATCGTCGGTGGTGCGGATAAATCGGTCGTAGCTTATATCCATCACCTTCCACAGCTCTTTGATGGAGGCGACGATGTTATCGACATATTCCTGCGGTGGGACCCCGGCCGCTTTGGCTGCCGTCTCGATTTTTTGGCCGTGCTCGTCGGTGCCGGTGAGGTAGAAGACGTCAAACCCGCGCATTCGCTTATACCGCGCCATGGCGTCACACACGACCGTGGTGTAGCTGTGGCCGATGTGCAGCTTGTCGGAAGGGTAATAGATCGGCGTGGTAATGTAATAGGTGGGTTTCATTGTTTAGTCCTCCTGTTTTTGATGCTGAAAGTGATAGTATACCATAAACAGAGGATTGTTGACAACTTATGGCAGCGGATTGATGCAGTTATGAATGAGCAAAGCCCCGCGCATGTGCGCGGGGCCGTTGTATTTCTAGAAATGCTCTATTTAGCGGGCTTACCGCAAATGCCACAAAAATCAGCGCCTTTGGGAAGCGGGTTCCCGCATTGCGCACATGACGGAGCCGTATTACTTACGCTGATGGGCGCAGATGTATCTTGGTTAAGGCCGGCTCTTATATGTACAAGCTGCTCGTGCATGGAAAAGAATAAAATCCAAGCCTCGCAAAGCAGCCGCCATACAATTTGGCCTAAAACGAAAATACCCAGAAAAATCAGAGTGCCGTTGTCTCTTGCCTCGGCTGCTAATGTTCCCCCCGCTAAAGTTATCCCAATTACTCCGAGGACATAAACGATTTTTATAGCTGTATTTGACACCATTGTTCTAAACGAAAAGAAATTACCCACTGCTAAACACCTCTCATTTATGGTTGTTTTTAACCATTATAACAAGGCTGCGCAATTTATGCAAGTGTGTTTGCATAAATTGCGCCATCCGCTTGCAGGCGCAGCCTCTTTAACCTAATCACACCTACACTATATTTCAAAGGAACAGTGTGCTATAATCATTTTCAAAGAGTGATTATTATGACTATGGAAAACTGGATACAACTTCTCGTCCCGGTTATTAGTATAGTTTTAGCAAAAATATCGGCCGCGTTGACATATTATTTTTCAAAGCGCAGGCAAATTTTATCTGATGAAAGACGCCTTAAAGAAAAGTTTTATCTTGAATATATAAATGCGTTGAGCCTTCTTGTGCTATCTGATGATTTGGAAGGCTCAAAAGACCGAGCGGCAGAAGCCCACAACAATATTATTTTAATCGGGAGCGCTGATGTAGTTAATAATTTACAGCAGTATAATAACTACATTAGTGTATCGAATAAGGCACCGCGTAGCCAAAACGAACATGATAGACTGCTTACGGAGTTGATAAGAAGTATGCGAACTGATCTGTACAAAAACAAAAAAGTCAATAATGGATATCCAACAATAGGGATTTCTGGCAAATGAAAGGCCGCTTGCAAACGATTATATTATGCGCTATACTTAACCTGCGAGCAAGCGAGGAAGCGGCTGGAAGGCGAGAGCCTTCTGGAGGAAAGTCCGGGCTCCGCAGGGCAGGGTAGCTGTTAACGGCAGCCGGGGGCGACCCTAGGGAAAGTGCAACAGAAAATTACCGCCGGTTTTCCGGTAAGGATGAAAAGGCGAGGTAAGAGCTCACCAGAGCGCGGGAGACCGCGCTGCTGTGTAAACCCTATCCGGAGCAAC
>Ga0123355_10014101_pt1 | contig 12472 bp, 12 predicted proteins | sample TergutEmb28metaG_3_FD_89872 | JGI IMG/M metagenome (GOLD analysis project Ga0123355, IMG submission 89872) | Embiratermes neotenicus P1 segment gut microbial communities from Petit-Saut dam, French Guiana - Emb289 P1 | ecosystem: Host-associated > Arthropoda: Insects > Digestive system > Gut ...
ACACGCAATCTGGATGGTATCGGCAGATTCATCTTTTGGTTTGCCGTGGTAATCGTAGTGCAATCGGTCTGCGTTTTTGCGTTTATCTACGCCGCTGGACGCATCGAAACATATGTGGCGGCAGATGTGCGCGAGGAGGCCTTTCATCACCTTCAAAAGCTATCATACAGCTACTACGACAACACCCCCACAGGGTGGATAATGTCGCGCCTTACATCCGACACATTCAGCATCGGGCAAATCCTGGCCTTTGGCAGTGTTGACATCGTTTATGGGGTTTTCATCATCACCGTCTATTTCATCTTTATGTTTGCCACAAATTGGCAACTAGGGCTTATCATGCTTGCCATGCTCCCTGTGCTGGTTGCCGTGTCCATGTTTTTTCAAAAACGTATGCTCAAAGCCCACCGCGAGAGCCGTAAAATAAACTCTAAGATAACAGGCTCATACAACGAAGGTATCACAGGCGCGAAAACCACAAAAACCCTTATACGAGAGCGACGCAATTTTCAGGATTTTGAAGGTCTGACGGGCGGCATGAAAAAGGCAAGCGTGCGCGCCGCCACCATTTCGGGCATGTATTTCCCTGTAATATTAGCCGTAACATCCATCGGCCTTGCCGTTGTCATGGGCGAAGGAGGCCGCGCCGTCATTTCGGGCACAATAAGCGTTGGCACACTTTTCATTTTCATGATGTATGCCAGCCACATGTCCGAACCCATCACGCAAATAGCTCGCATCTTATCCGAAATGCAAGCGGCGCAAGCAAGCGCAGAGCGCACCCTAGGCCTTTTGGAAACCGAGCCTGATGTGACCGACCGCCCCGATATTATCGAAAAATACGGCGATTTTGAAAACCCCAAGCCCGAAACCTGGAAGAAAATACATGGTGACATAACTTTTAATAACGTAGATTTTAAATACAAAACAGGCGAGAGCGTACTTAAAGGGTTTAGCCTTAATGTTAAGGCGGGCGAAAAAATAGCCCTGGTGGGCGAAACAGGCAGCGGCAAATCCACCATCGTAAATTTGCTATGCCGTTTTTACGAACCCGTAAGCGGTCAAGTGCTGATAGACGGCATGGACTACCGCGAACATCCCCAAATATGGCTTCAATCAAATCTTGGCTATGTTCTTCAAACTCCCCATCTTTTCAGCGGCACAATACGCGAAAACATACGCTATGGCAACCTGGAAGCAACGGATGAAATGGTGGAGCAGGCCGCAAAAATAGTGGATGCGTATAATTTCATTTCAAAGCTTGAAAACGGCTTTGATACGGACGTTGGCGAGGGCGGCAACCGTCTTTCGACAGGCGAAAAGCAGCTGGTTTCCTTTGCACGCGCCATCATCAAAAATCCCGCCATTTTTGTGCTGGATGAGGCCACATCATCCATCGACACCCAAACCGAACAAAAAATACAATCCGCTATTTTCAAAATGCTCGAAGGCCGCACCAGCTTCATCGTAGCGCACCGCCTATCCACCATCCGCCACTGCGACCGCATCCTGGTCATTGATAACGGCCGCATTTTGGAGCAAGGCACCCACAAACAGCTACTGGCGCAAAAAGGCCACTACCACAATCTCTACACAAACCAATTTAAAACCGAAGCCCAAAACCGCTTGCTAAATGCTGAAGGGTGATGTATAATATTTCTTAAAGGAGTGGCCGATATGAGCGCGATAACACAACAGGCAATGGAAGCTTTTAATAACCTCGATGAAACTAAGCAAAACCTTGCATTTAGGTATATCATACAGTTGTCTGAACCAGATGACGATGCGGCCTTTTATGCAAAAATACGACGCAGTGATGAGTGTAGTGATTATAGCATTTCAAAAAGTCACACCACACGCACACAGGAGCAAATAAATGTCGACCTAGAGTTTTGGGAAAAAATTGATATACTTGTCGATGAATCTGGTGACGAGGTGCTGTCTATGGATGATTTTCGGCGTACCAAAATCAGCCGCGAACTGATTATTTTTGATGATGAGGATTAACCCATGACATATGCACTTGATACAAATACTCTGATTTATCTGATAAGCAGGAATGAAAGGGTTATAGAAAAGCGAAATAATGCCCTTCTTGCTGGCTGTGAGTTTATAATCCCACCTGTGGCGGATTATGAAATCCAGCGCGGCTTGCTTTATAGGCCTAGCCCAAGAAAAGAAAAAATCTATTTTTCAATACGTCAACATCACGGAGTTGGCATAATGACACCAAAAATGTGGGTTAAATCCGCCTCTATTTATGTAGATTTGCGCAAAAAGGGCTTTAGCGTGAGCGATAATGATATTTTCATCGCGGCATTTTGCTTGTTGAATGATTACACGCTTGTTACCCGAAATACTAAGGATTTTGAGAATATAGTAGGATTACGGCAGGTTAATTGGATTGATACATAACCAACTATAACAAACAAATAACAGGAGGGCGACCAATGGAACTAAAATTCGTAGAACAAGGTACAATAATGGATGTTCAGGCGTATCACAATGTAGTGGGGCTTGATAATTCTTACAAAAACTTTCTTTGCAAATATATAGAGATTTACAAAGAGAATTTAATACTTATATCCTGCCAAGATATGGCAGAGGACATTTCCTCGCTAAAAGATGGATGCATTTTGGTATTCAACTTTTTCCGCGGGGCTTTTGGCTACGAATTTTCTGGCCGCGTGGCCGAAACATCCTTGCACGAGGGCAATGTGGTTATCCAGGTGCTGTCCACCGTAGAAAAATACAGCCGCCGCAAGTCGCCCCGCGTCGAAATAATCACCCCCGTTAATATTTTTGCCGCCGCAGAAGAAGGCGAGCCAAAAGGCATGTTTATTTCCACCGAAAGCACTTTGGACATCTCCAACGGCGGCATTAGCATAGTTACCAATAACGATGAGATAAACATACAAAAAGGCAAGGCCTATGTGCTTGAATTTTTGCTTCACAAGCAAACTTTCACCATTTTTGCGCGCCTTGTGCATAGCGGCGATTGCCAAAAGTTGTTCACATACAAATATGTCCATGCTTTCGAGTTTAGATATTACACAGACTACGAAAGGCTTGCCAATGCCATCTTTAACCATAAGTTAATGGGGCATTAATTTATTTTAAAAGGGGATTTTAAAAATGTCAAGTAATGTAATTAATAATAAAAGTAATGTGTATGTGATAGCCGTCACCGCGCTGATGATAGCAGCAACCGCCATAATGTCATTCACGCCGCTAGGCACTATAATCCTGCCCATAGTCAGCTTGACAATAGCATTCATACCAGCCATTATAACCACCATGACAGTGGGATTTGTGCCTGGACTTGTTGTGGCCGCTTCTGCGGGCATATTCAGCTTTATCCGTGCTTTTTATGTTTTTTCGTGGCTCGCGCCATTTTTGCAAAATCCGCTGGTGTCTATTTTCCCGAGGATTATGATTGTTGTTGTTGTTTTTCTTGTTTTTAAAAGTTTAAACAAAACAAAATTGCCAAAAATATTTACAGTAGGCATTTCCGCCGCCATGGGCAGTATCACAAACACAGTGGGCGTTTTGGGTATGACATGGATATTATATGCCGCTCCGATGCATGATGTTGCGGTTAACCAAGGCCACGGCAGCGTCCTTGCTATGTTTATGTTCATAGTTTCAACAAATGCCGCTCTGGAAGTGGTGGGCAATACCCTTATCGCCACAACGGTTATAATGACCTTGCGTAAAGCTAAACTTTCAAGGTTTTAAAGGAGTGGTTTAATATGTCTAATATTTTAGTGCAACAAGAAAAAATGAATTATGAGCAGTACCGCGCTTTTTGCGAGCTTCCCGAAAATGAGGGCAAAAGATTTGAGCTAATAGACGGCGAAATCTATGCTATGGCCGCACCAAATCTGCGCCACCAAGAAATAGCGGCAGAACTACTTTTTAAACTTCGAGGGCATTTGGGTAAAGATGGTAAATGTAAGGTTTATGTTGCCGCGGTTGATGTTAGACTGAATTATAACAAAGCAGATGATTTGGTTTTGCAGCCCGACCTACTTATTGTCTGTGACCCTCAAAAAACCGAAGATGGCAGGTCTATAAGAGGTGCGCCCGATATGGTTATTGAGATACTCTCGCCATCCAACTCACGACATGATTTGCGCGTAAAAATGGCGCAATACCGTGATGCGGGGGTTGAAGAAATTTGGATTGTTGACCCTATACACGAAACCGTCACCGTATTCAAAAAAATAGACAAAGCAGTGTATAGTGCCGATATTTATGCCGAAGATGATGAAGTGCCTGTGAATATATTAGAAAATTTCACTATTAATAGCAAAGACATATTCTCGTAGAGCCTGTTTAGCATCTCGCTTTCGGTACATTTTCGAGCGTTTTTTCGTCAGGGCGTTTTCGCGCTTCCGACGCATATGCTTAATATCTGCTAGGAAGCGCGAAAATGACATGGCGGAAAATAAGCCGAAAAGGTATCGGAATGGAGATACTAAACAGGCTCTTAGCCCGAAACACAAGGAGGAAAACACCATGGAAAAAACAATGGACAAAATAGGAGCATTAGCAAAAGGCCGCGGGTTTATTTACCCAGGCAGCGAAATTTACGGCGGTCTGCAATCCACATGGGACTACGGCCCTCTTGGAGTGGAACTTAAAAATAATATTAAAAAAGCCTGGTGGAAAAAATTTGTGCAGGAGTGTCCGCTAAATGTGGGTCTTGACAGCTCCATTTTAATGAATAGCCGCGTGTGGGAGGCCTCAGGCCACGTGGGGGGCTTTTCCGACCCGCTAATGGATTGCAAGGATTGCAAAGAGCGTTTTCGTGCCGACAAGATAATCGACGATTTTATGGCGCAAAATGGCATGGATGGCACGAGCGACGGCCAAAACAAAGAGCAGCTAAAAGCCTTTGTGGATGAGCATAAAGTCCCCTGTCCTTCTTGCGGCAAGCATAATTTCACCGACATACGCGAATTTAACCTAATGTTTAAAACCCACAGCGGTGTGGTGGAGGATAGCCAAAATGTGGTTTATCTGCGCCCCGAAACCGCTCAGGGCATTTTTGTAAATTTTAAAAACGTAGCGCGCACCAGCCGCAAAAAAATGCCTTTTGGCATAGCCCAAACAGGCAAAGCATTCAGAAACGAAATAACCCCCGGCAACTACATCTTCCGAACCCGCGAATTTGAACAAATGGAGCTAGAATTTTTTTGCGAGCCAAGTTCCGCGCCAAAATGGTTTAAATACTGGGTGGATTTTTGCAAAACATGGCTACTAAGCCTCGGCATAAATCCCGAAAACATACGTATGCATGAACACACCGAAGACCAACTCTCACACTACGCCGACGGCTGTTTTGACATCGAATATCTTTTCCCCTTTGGCTGGGGCGAACTCTGGGGCATTGCAAACCGCACAAATTTCGACCTAACCGCCCACCAAGAGCACTCGGGGCAAGACATGACCTATTTTGATCAAGAAACAAACGAAAAATATATACCATATGTTATAGAGCCTTCACTGGGCGTTGACCGCCTGGCACTAGCCATCATCTCCGATGCCTACGACGAAGAAGAAGTGGGCACGGCCGAAAAGCCCGACACCCGCACCGTTTTGCGCCTGCATCCTGCCCTTGCCCCCATCAAAGTAGCCATTCTGCCCCTTTCGGGCAAACTGGATGAGCAAGCGGCGCAGCTATACACAGACCTTAGCAAGCATTTTATGTGCGACTACGACAAATCGGGCTCAATCGGCAAACGCTACCGCCGTTTTGACGAAATAGGTACACCATTTTGCATAACCTACGACTTCGATAGTGTGGATGATAACGCCGTAACCATACGCTTTCGCGATAGCATGGAACAACAACGTGTTCCAATTAGCGAACTTAAAGCCTTCATCGCCGAAAAACTCGAGTATTAAGGGAGGTAGGCAACATGAGCATAGCCCATAGGGAACTGCACACATGCAACGACAATCATAAATTTGAGCATGTAGACGGCATCATAACCATGATGTCACCAGGCTCTCCAAGCCACACCCACACAAATATTAATATTTTTAGAATATTAGATAGCCATCCCAAAAAAGGCAAATGCAGGGTATACATGGAAAATATGAAAATCCACTTTTCAAAAGACGATATTTTTATACCAGACATCGCCGCCTTTTGCAAAAAAATGACTTTTACAAAAGATGGTACACTCACCTCACCAGACCTTGTGGTAGAGGTGCTGTCCCCGTCCACAGCCAAAAACGACAGAACCCGCAAAATGCAGGTTTATGGCAAAAGCGGCGTATGCGAATACTGGATCATAGAGCCGTCCACCCGCTGTATCGAAGTTTATCACAACCAAGATGGCACAATGGTGATGAGCGATTTATGCGCAGCTCTTTCCCAAGGCGACATTGAAAGCCTACAACAAGACGGCAAGCATGTGCCTGCATCCAGCTTTGAAACCTCACTTTTTGGCGGCATCACCATAGACCTGTACAAAGTTTTTGAAGACATCCTGCCCGAAGAAGGCTATTAGAAAGGCGGTGTTAACAAACATGGCACAAACAACCTTAACAATCAGCATCGATGAGGATTTGAAAAATAGAGCCGAAATGGAATTGGGTAATAATATCGCCGCGGCGTTTAGTGACTTTTTGCGCCAGCATCTAAGTGAAAAGTCCAGCCCGCTCACTCCTGAGCGAAAAGAAGCATTTTACAACCATTCAGATACCATCGCGGCTTTTGAGGTTACTGGTCTACAAAAAGGAAGGTAGCGGCATATTGCTATTAGTATTATCGCGAGTTGGCTCACATAGCGAGCTTGGATTTTAAAAACTTAGGGAGGGCGAAAAACATGGGAAAATATGTTTACATGTTTAGCGAAGGAAATGGGAAAATGCGCGACCTTTTGGGCGGCAAGGGTGCCAATTTGGCAGAGATGGTAAACCTTGGTTTGCCAATACCACAAGGCTTCACCGTCACAACCGAGGCCTGTACCATCTACAACACATCGGGCAAAATTTTGAATGACAACTTAAAATCGCAAATCGACATTGCCATGATACAGCTCGAACAAATCACAGGCAAGCGTTTTGGCGACCCCGAAAATCCACTTTTGGTATCAGTTCGTTCAGGCTCGCGCGCATCCATGCCAGGCATGATGGACACAGTTCTTAACCTTGGCCTTAACGACATATCAGTTAAAGCCGTAGCAAATGCCACCGATTCGCGCTTTGCCTACGACAGCTACCGCCGTTTCATCATGATGTTTTCGGATGTTGTTATGGGTGTTAGCAAGCATGTTTTTGAAGAAGCTTTCGCGGATTACAAAGCAAGTGTCGGCGCAGTAGAAGATGTCGACCTTAACGGCGAGCAAATGATAGAAGTTTCAGAAATGTTTAAAAAATTATACTTAGAAAATAAAGGTGTGGCTTTCCCGTCGGATGCAAAAGAACAGCTTTATGAAGCAGTTTGCGCTGTTTTTTGCTCATGGGATAACGAACGCGCCTTCATCTACCGCCGCCGCCACAATATCCCATACAGCTGGGGCACGGCGGTCAATGTCCAGTCCATGGTATTTGGAAATATGGGTGACGACAGCGGCACGGGTGTTGCATTCTCCCGCAGTCCTGCCGATGGCGAAAATTCCATTTTTGGTGAATTTTTGATGAATGCCCAAGGCGAGGACGTAGTAGCAGGCGTGCGCACGCCCCATTCTATCTCAAAAATGAAAGAGGACAACCCCGCGCTTTATGATGAATTTTTATCTCTTGCAAAAAAACTAGAAGCACATTACAAAGATATGCAAGATATTGAATTTACAGTTGAAAAAGGCAAATTGTATATATTGCAAACAAGAAACGGCCAGCGCACCGCGGCTGCGGCTCTTCGCATAGCTATCGAAATGATGGAAGAAGGCATGATTTCAAAAGAAGAAGCCCTTTTGCAAGTTGACCCAAGCCAGCTCGACCAGCTTTTGCATCCTATTTTTGACCCATCAGCACTTAAAGCGGCCAAACCGCTTGCAAAAGCCCTTGCGGCATCCCCAGGCGCGGCCAGCGGCCGTGTGTATTTCACATCGCAAGACGCGATGGATGCGGCGGCGCGTGAGGAGCGCGTAATATTAGTGCGCAACGAAACCAGCCCCGAGGATATAGGCGGCATGCAAGTGGCAAAAGGCATTTTAACAGCAAAAGGCGGCGCGACAAGCCACGCGGCGGTTGTTGCCCGCGGTATGGGTACTCCGTGTATATCGGGTTGTGAAGATATTAAGCTTGACTACGAAACAAAAGAATTCACCCTAAACGGCCAGCTTTTCAAAGAAGGCGATGTAATATCCCTAGATGGAACGACGGGCAAAATCTACGGCGAGCTTATCCCCACCGTAAAAAGCGAATTTTCGGGTGATTTTGCCAAGTTCATAAGCTGGGCAGACGAGTTCAGAACCATGAAAATACGCACAAATGCCGACACGCCAAAAGATGCCGCCCGCGCTATCGAATTCGGCGCAGAAGGAATAGGTCTAACCCGCTCCGAGCATATGTTCTTTGAAACCGAGCGTATTGTCAAGATGCAACAAATGATACTAGCCGAAACCGAGCAGGAAAGAAAAAGAGCCTGCGACGACCTTCTGCCATATCAAAAAGATGATTATATTGGCATTTTTGAAGTGATGGATGGTCTGCCCGTAACAATACGCCTTCTCGACCCGCCTCTGCACGAATTCATGCCAAAATCGCAGCTTGAATTTAGAGCACTCGCGACCCTAACGGGCAAGAGCGTGGAGTATTTACGTAGCCAAAGCATGTCTATGCACGAAGTTAACCCAATGATGGGTCATCGCGGCCTGCGCCTTGCGGTATCCTATCCCGTGCTGCCCGAAATGCAAACCCGCGCCATCATCGAAGCGGCCATCGAAGTGCAAAAATCGGGCAAAAAAGTGTTGCCAGAAATTATGATACCGCTATCCGTAGGCAGACGCGAGTTTAAATTCGTCAAAGATATTGTTGAAAAAACGGCAGAAGAAATTTTGGCAAAATCTGATATAAAGGTTGAATATACCATCGGAACAATGATAGAGATACCCCGCGCCTGTCTTTTGGCGGACGAAATCGCCCAAGAAGCGCAATTCTTCTCCTTTGGCACAAATGACCTAACCCAAATGACCTATGGCCTTTCTCGCGACGATGCTGGCCGTATCCTAAACGATTATGTTGACAACAACATTTTTGAAAACGACCCATTTGCAAGGCTCGACCAAAAAGGCGTGGGCGAACTAATGCGCACAGCCGCCACCCGCGGCCGCTCCGTCCGCCCAACCCTAAAACTAGGCATTTGCGGCGAACACGGCGGCGACCCATCGTCCATCCAATTCTGCCAAAAAATCGGTTTGGATTATGTGTCCTGCTCGCCATACCGCGTTCCAATAGCGCGCCTTGCCGCCGCCCAGGCCGCCATCCAGCACGCCCGCGGCCAAGATGTTGACACAAAAGGATGATACCAAAAGCTAAAAAACCCATCGGACGTTTTTTCCTGCTAGTATCAGGAATAATGCTCCTGCCCATCGGCCTATATGGCCTTTGGCTAAGCATCATAAGCTTCATCATAGTAATCCTAATTAATACAGGCGCGGATATGCTGGCTGGCTTTCTGGCCAGCCTAATCCCACAATTCATAACAGATGCCATATATAGCGTAGGCATAGACCTGCCCTCCCCCGCCGATGTTATCAGCGGGGGCATTGGCTCTGCAACAAGCCTAGTAACCCGCCCGCTAAATCTTTTTGCCCTGACAGGCATGGCAGAAGGCGCAATGCTAATCGCCCTAGGCATAATGGGCATAAAACACCACGACGATACCAAAAAAGCAAAATTCCTCGGCCTTTTAACAGCCATTTGCGCCCTAGCAGTAGCCGCGGCCATGATGTCCGCCCTATCACTAATGCTATTTTCCGCAATACGCTTCACAATACTAGCCGCATTTTTTACAGGAGTTATCTTAAATCTTAAATTTTTGCACAACAGAAAAAGCGCGGCAACCTAGCCCGCGCTTTTTAAATTAATACCAAATACCTGTCGCTTTCGCTTGCTCCATAGCATCTTCATAAGATGCCGCCCGCAAAACAATGATTGCAGGTTCGCCAGCTCCATTATCATGAACCATTATCAACATCTGGCGAAATAGTGGCCGCGAATAAATAGTTCCCATCCACTCCTGCTCCCTGTATTGCGGTATTCCGTCCGAAATTTCAAAATACCAAAGCAAATCTCGGCCATAATTATTTATGCCAAATTGTATTCTGTTAAAATATAGCGTTTGCCTCTTGCCAGTAGTGGTTAAGTCGTGGCCAGATATGCCGATTGTCCCCAAAAACCTACTATTTTGCGTGACTATATTATAAAAATACATACCGCGTATTCGCACATTATGCTGCACAAAATCTTCTTTACCTGATAAATATACTTCTATCGCAGAAACATTCATCCATAATGGTATCGGCAAAATCGGATGTGTCACCAAGATAAGACAAACAATAATAGCACATTTTTTTATAATTTTCTTGGTTTTAGCTCCCATCCAGCATTCGCCCCTATATTCTCAATGCAACATTAGCCAAAGAGCGCAAGTTTAACACATCAAATAGCATATTAACAGGCAAATTTGGGAAAACGGGATTTAGCCTTCTATAAGCCTCAATCATTTCACGGCGATGATTCAATGTTGAATGCCCTAGGTTAGCAACGCCCCATCCAGGAGTTAAAACATGAAAGTAAGGGCTAACAAAAGTATTTGACCCCAATGTTACATTATTACCTACCATTCTAGGGTATGTAATAAATGTATGCAATCGGCCGTCAAACCTTTCAACTCTTGCAATAGGCAAAAATGAGCCGCCATGACGATTATATAAGTCTTGAATTGTAATGGTTCTTTCTGTCGTAGAGCCAACAAGTCGATATTCAACAGAAGTTCCAGATTGATGCACCCTTATATTGGCAACAGGAATGTTAAATGAATTTTGAAAATTTGATATATTGCCAACCATAGTTGTGACAGTGCCTATGGGTGAGAAGAAAGAGCTTATTATATCCACACCAAGCATAGCCGTCGCTCTTGAAAATTGAGCCCAGTTTAATGTGCCCGAGTTAGAGTCGCGAACGAAACCGCTCCATCCAAATACAGTATCCCAAAAACGAAATTGGAAACCATCTGTTGTAGTTAGGAAACTGCCAGGTGGCGTTGATAAGCTAACAATGCCACCATACAATTCATCAGGTTGCGGTATGGGAATTAGAACATAATAAAGATTAAAACCTTCGGCCAAATATTCCTCGATTCGATTAAAGATTTGTTCAATCAAAAAATCTGGAAAAATCGAAAAATCGTCGAGCTGGCTAATACCTACATCTTCAAGCTCGGTTTGACCAAGTGATCTCCCTCTTGAATAAGCATGATAGCTGTCAGAATCGCTATAAATCTCCAACAGTAGCTCTGCGGCTGTTTCGGCATCAAAAATAGCCTCGTTACATAGTACATAAATTGGGATGCGGTTAGTTAAAGCGTTTTGTTGTTCTGGGTAAATGCCACTACCGTACACTGCAATAGATGATGTAAACACCATCAACAGTGATAGAAAAAATACCATAAACTTGCTTTTGTTTCTTGTCTTCTTCATAAAGAAGCACCTCCTAATGTAATTTAGAGGCCTATAGAGGCCTATTGAGGCCTATTGAGGCCTATTGAGGCCTATTGAGGCCATTGAGGCCTATTGAGGCCTATTGAGGCCTATTGGTTAATTGTACCACATATCTTATTATATGTCAAGGACAAATTTTGCATAAAGTGATTAAAATTTCGACAAAACTCGACATACCAACATAAACAATGCTATTATTGTTTGAAAAATTTCCTTTGGAAAATTTGCATCAAAAAAAGCCTTGGCATATCCCATCATTTAGTATATAATATACTTTGCAAAAACAAAAAGGGGGCAGGGATATAATCATGGCAGTTTTATATTTTTCTGGCACAGGAAACACAAAATATGTCGCGCAAACATTTGCGAAAATGATGAAAATGAAATGCCTATCCATCGAAACTTGTGAAAACGATTTGATGGCTGCTATTAAAAACAGCAGAGCATTAGCAATATGCTATCCGATTTATGGGTCGCGCGTCCCTCTCATAATGCGCCAATTCATCCACAAGCACAAAGAAGCCCTCAGAGGCAAAAAGCTCATTATATTCGCCACGCAAATGGCATTTTCGGGAGATGGCGCAAGGGCACTAACCGACCTTTTGCCAAAAAGCTACGCAAAAAACATAATTTACGCCGAGCATTTCGCCATGCCCAACAACATCTGCAATTTCGCCCTGTTTAAAGAGCCTAGCCAGGCAAAACTGCAAAAGCGCGCAAAGCACACTAGAAAGAAGCTGGTGCATGTTTACAAAAACATTAAAAGTGGCATCGTTAAAAAACGAGGT
>Ga0123355_10014103_pt1 | contig 12470 bp, 9 predicted proteins | sample TergutEmb28metaG_3_FD_89872 | JGI IMG/M metagenome (GOLD analysis project Ga0123355, IMG submission 89872) | Embiratermes neotenicus P1 segment gut microbial communities from Petit-Saut dam, French Guiana - Emb289 P1 | ecosystem: Host-associated > Arthropoda: Insects > Digestive system > Gut ...
AATCGAGAAGAATGAGATGGGCTGGACATGTGGCGCGTATGGGTGAGGATAGGGGGTGTATAGGGTCTTGGTGGGGAAACCGGAGGGAAGGAGACCACTGGGGAGACCTAGGCGTAGATGGGTAGATAAAATTAGGATGGATCTCCAGGATGTGGAAAGTGGGTATATGGACTGGATTGGGCTGGCCCAGGATAGAGACAGGTGGCAGACGCTTGTGTGTTCGACAATGAACCTTCGGGTTCCGTGAAATGCGGGGAATTTCTTGACTAGCTGCAAACCAGTTAGCTTTTCAAGAAGGACTCTGCATCATGGAGTAAGTAAGTAAGTAAGTAAGTAAGTAAGTAATAATATTGTAAACGAGATGGGCTGGGCATGTGACGCGTATGGGTGAGGAGAGGGGGGTGTATAGGGTTTTGGTGGGGAAACCGGAGGGAAGGAGACCACTAGGGAGACCTAAGCGTAGATGGGTGGATAATATTAGGATGGATCTCCAGGAGGTGGGATGTAGGTATATGGACTGGATTGGGCTGGCACAGGACAGAGACAGGTGGCGGACACTTGTGAGTGCGGTAATGAGCCTTCGGGTTCCGTGAAGTGCGGGGAATTTCTTGACTAGCTGCAAACCAGTTAGCTTTTCAAGAAGGACTCTGCATCATGGAGTTATTAAGTAAGTTGTATTATAGGAATAAGAGTAAATGTTTTATTTAGGATACAGAAACATGTTTCTACAGAACCTTTATACGGACGTCTATCCAGCTTGGAGCAGAACAACGCTTAGAAAAAATGTGATTTCTAACTGGAATTCAGAGCTTAAACACAAAGTCGGTGCGTAGCATCTAGTTGTGAGTACTAAACCGTATCAAACCTAATTCTTCACTACGCCAAAACACTTGTAATAAACAATCCTACTTTTTAGAATTATTAACTACATATTTCGGCCCTTTAGGAAAGCAATAGTATCTTTACAGTTTTATAGCGGTTAGCCTGATGGTGGCTCGAATAAGTAAGACTGTAACTGTGCGTGTAACATAACATTGTGGTGCGTTTACGTAACGAACGTTGTGTGGAAAAACAGTCAGTATTACATACTCTGAGTGTATGTCTACAGCTATAGTTATCCAGCATGCAACGCGCATGGGTCGTATTATATTATCATCTGTAACCTGGTGGCTCAACCGTATTTTTCATTTAATCTATAATTCTTGTCCGAAAAATTTCTCATACTGAGTAGAATTCAGTGAGGTATTATCGTAAGCATGCTTATGTCTTAATGTAACGTACCTGTTATTCTTGTCAGATTTTAGTCAAACCTGAATTCTGTCGAAATAGTTTTGGAAACACTCAAAAATAAAATTTAATGAAAATCCGTACAGTGGAGACGAGTTGTTCCGTGCGGACAGAAGCACAGACAGACAGACATGACGAAGCTATTAGTCATTTTTCGCAAATTTGTGAGCGAACCTAAAAAGGGGCACGGGACTTGCGAGGGAAGAACAAGGCAGACAATGTACGTAAGACCATTGTTGCAGTGGAAAAACGATATTACTTATCCTAAGTGCGTATGTGCGTGCGCGCGCGCGCACGTGTGTGTGTGTGTGTGTGTTTGTACCCTTAGGTACTTACTTACTTACTCCATGGTGCAGAGTCCTTCTTGAGAAGCTAACTGGTTTGCAGCTAGTCAAGAAATTCCCCGCACTTCACGGAACCCGAAGGCTCATTACCGCACTCACAAGTGTCCGCCACCTGTCTCTGTCCTGTGCCAGCCCAATACAGTCCAAATACCTACATCCCACCTCCTGGAGATCCATCCTAATATTATCCACCCATCTACGCTTAGGTCTCCCCAGTGGTCTCCTTCCCTCCGGTTTCCCCACCAAAACCCTATACACCCCCCTCTCCTCACCCATACGCGCCACATGCCCAACCCATCTCATTTTTCCGGATTTTATCACCCGCACAATATTGGGTGAGGAGTACAAATCATTTAGCTCCTCGTTATGCAATCTCCTCCATTCCTCCGTTACCACGTCCTTCCTAGGTCCAAATATCCTCCCGAACACCATGTTCTTAGGTACCCAGCATAAAATGCGAATGCTCCATACTGCCATCTGTCATCTGTCCCACTCTACAGTAGTTTTGCACATTAGTTTTCACATTATCTCATAAACGGTACGATTTTCTAGCAAAAAAAAAAAAGTTTTTTTAACAAGAAATGTGTTTTATTTTCTCTGTAACTTTTGTCTGAAACCTTTATCATTCTGAGAAGAATTGAGCGAGATATACTCAAAAATGTATATCGGTCTTCATGTAAAGTGCCGGTTATTATTGTTAGGTTTTAATGAAACTTGAATTTTCTCGAAGAGTTTTCTAAAAAATACTCAAATATCAATTTCGTAAAAATCCGTCTAGTGGAAAACGAGTTGTTCCACGCGGACGGACGGACAAACAGACAGACATGACGAACCTAATGCCTAAAGATGGAGGTAAAAAATACGTACGGTATAGGCTAATTAACCAGGAAGCATATATTATGATGGCTTAGCAACAACAGGTAACATACGAAAACCTGTGTTTCCCGCAGGGTTTCAAAGAATACATCACCGCCCCGTATTTGCCATCACTATCCTATGGAAAGTGCGTTTTACATGAAGAGTTTCGTTTTAATCACACACTAAAATTGTTCGACACCGACTGTTCCTCGCCATCAAATGTAACGTGCATTCTGATATAATGAGTTTTAAAACGTGAAAAAAAAAGTTTTAGAAACGATTCAATACGAGAAATGATCGAATCTAACATTCTATATGAAACCAATTTCAAATTTTGTTTTACATATTGACGTAGTGATGTCTAAATCAAAGTAACTTTCAGCAACTCGGACTACACATAGATGGGAGGATAATATTAAAATGAACATTAAAGAAGTGGGATAGGAAGGCATGGACTGGATTGCTCTGGCTCAAGACAGAGACAGATGACACGCTTGTGAATGCGGTAATGAGGCTGAGGATTCCATAAAATGTGAGGAATTTCTCTATTAGCTGAGAACTTCGTGGTTTCTCAGGAAGGTCTCTGCTCATTTGGGTTTAGTTAGTTAGTTAGTTGGTTAGTTAGTTAGTAGGTTAGTTAGTTAGTTGGTTAGTTGGTTGGTTGGTTGGTTAGTTGCTTGCTTGCTTGGTTGGTTGGTTGCTTGGTTGCTTGGTTGGTTGGTTGGTTAGTTAGTTGGTTGCTTGCTTGCTTGCTTGCTTGGTTGGTTGGTTGGTTGGTTGGTTGGTCGGTCGGTTGGTTGGTTGGTTGGTTGGTTGGTTGGTTGGTTGGTTGGTTGGTTGGTTGGTTGGTTGGTTGGTTCTGAGGAATAAATTCCATACAGTTTTCTGTGTAATGGTGTAACGCATCAACCGGTAACTCAGTTTACACAATTCACAGTGCCATACACAAGTAAGCTATTCTGTAATTAGAAACTTGGCCTTTCACATTGAGCGAGAAACATAAGCTGAGACTGCTTGAGGGCAGGGCAGGATGCTGAGAAAGATATTTCTGCCTAAGAGAGACAAAGTAATAGGGGAGTTGAGAAGACTACATAACGAGCAGCTGCACGAGCTGTACTCCTCACCAAATACTACACTTGTGGTCAAATCAAGAAGGATGGGCTCGGCGGGGAAACTGGAATTATAGGGGTGAAGAAAGGTGTGTACAGGATTTTGGCGAAGAAACCTAAAATAAGGAGACCGTTTGGAAGGTATAGGTGTAGCAGGTAAGATGAAGTGAAGTTGGATCTTCAAAAGATAGGATGGGGGCGTGGACTGGATTGATCTGGCTTAGGATGGGATAACGTGGCTGGATTTTTTGAACATAGAAATGAACCAACATGTTCCATAAATTTCAGGTAATTGCTTGAGGAATTTAGAAAATGTTAGCTTTCCAAGAATGACTCTTCTTCGCGGAATGAGTGAGTGAGTGAGTGTGTGAGTGAGTGTGAGTGAGTGAGTGAGTGAGTGAGTGTGTGTTGAGTGTGTGAGTGAGTGAATGGGTGAGTGGGTGAGTGAGTGTGAGTGAGTGAATGAGTGAGTGAATGAGTGAGTGAGTGAATGAGAGGGTGAGTGAATGGGTGAGTGGGTGAGTGAGTGAACGGGTATGTGAGTGAGTGAGTGAGAGTGAATGGGTGAGTAGGTGAGTGAGTGAATAAGTGTGAGTGAGTGAATGAGTGTGTGGGTGGATGAGAGTGAGTGAGTGAGTGTGAGCTAGTTATTTAGTAAGTTAGTTAGTTAGTTAGTCAGTCAGTCAGTCAGTCAGTCAGTCAGTTAGTTGTTCTGTAATTAGATTGTAGTATATGTTGCAAACATGAATGAGGAAGATTAACATTATCCCCAGTGATACTAATGACATGAAATTTGTTGTACACATTATAGCATTAAAATGACATAACTATAGTCCTCCACATTGCTGTTGCATTCCAACAAACCCGTCACAATTGATTAAAATTAAATTCTCCTGTTTTATTTGTTTCTAGCCACATGTCAATCCGGCCCGCCACTATACAAATGTAATGTTTGAGTTGGTTATTGTATTTGCATCTAAACCAGATTTATTGAAGTAATTTCCTGTATTTGCCTGTACAATGTACATACAAAATGATGCAACTGTATGAATAAACAGATACGGGCCCAACAGAGAGGGGGTTAATTTACATTGTTAATTAGGTTACTTGCTGTTTCGTTGGCGAAACACGCACTTGCACAGACCACACCGGAAGTACATCCGTGCATTCATAGATTACTTGTACCATTACACACAATGTCAGTATGTAATCTTCCTTCTAATAAAGTATTCCGCAGCTCAGAAGATCGTACATTCACAGTTGCCCAAACAACATCAAATCTCAAAATTTTTAATTTAGTGTATTACGAAAAAGGTGAGGGGAGGGGTGGTATGCGGTGGCGCTAGCCGACTGAAGTACTGCGCTACAAGCCGGAAGGTCGTGGTTTCGATTCCCAGCCGGATCATTGTGATTTTTTATTGACTTAATCCGCCAGCCACACTGTGGTCCTGGGATCGACTCAGCCTCTAACAGCAATGAATACCGGGGATATCTCCTGAGGGGGCGGGGGGGGGGTGTAAAGGCTACCGGTGAGTAGGGCTGACAATCTTACCATCATATTGTGCCCACTATCTAGAAATTCTGGAAGCCTCAAACTCCTGGAGCCCTAAGGGCCTATCCAGGCCAGTAAAGGGATTGCTTTAACTTCACATTTTGAAAAGGAAAGAAAACCATCTTGGGAAGCTGAATAAACATTTCGGTTCATTACCGTATTCACAGCCGCTTGCTAATATAATTTACCCTGCTGTAGATTCTTCCTCCTCAGTCAGTTACAGTAAAAGGTAAAGGTAAAGCAGTCCCGTTACAGACCTGAAGTAGCCCAGAGGGTTCCAGGAAGTTAAGGTTCCCAGATTTCATGACAACGGCACAGGATAGTGGTAAGGTTGTCAGCCTTATGCACCGGCCACCTTTACCCCCAGGAAATGCTCCTGGTACTCATTTCTGTTAGAGGCTGGGTCGACCCCAGGGCCATAGTGCGATCGGAAGGATTTCATGTCAATGAAAAATTCCAATGACACCAGCTGGAAACGAACCAGCGACCTTCCGATTTGTAGCACAGCACCTTAACCACTGTGCCACCGCGGTCCCCATTCAGTTACAGTACTCTCCTCAAATCAACATCTTGATGCGTCAAGTGACTTCCTCCGATAATTATTGGTGCATTGACTTCTCGTACACCCTACGCGATTCCGTGTAGAGGATAAATGATAGGAAGCTTTTCATTAATTTAATCTGCTCGTCAGTTTTTTGTTGAATGCATTCTTCATTTGCTACTGTCATTTCCAAATTCTAGAATTTTTCCCACATTTTCGCATTAATGAATCCCCTTGTCTCCTTTTTATCCTTACATTACGGTATTAAATGGAATTCTGATAACGAGACATGAACGAGTATAGTAGAACGCGGAGTTCATATGCTTCGATTTTAGGGATTTCTACCTTCCCAAATAATTTATTTTTTTACCGTTGTTTCGACAGACTTGGATGAGACCACGTGACTGGCAAATCGGCTTCCCCACCCTCCTGTCATGGTGCAGCCATTACTGTAACAAACACAGTCAGACAGACAGACTAAAAGTTCTAAAGCGAACAGCGGATTTTCGTTAAATCCGGCTGAATATTAAATATCGAATCCACATAAAATGATAGAGTAATCTGTTTAGAAAGAGCAAACTATATTATTTTCATACTGTTTTGTGTGGGTGTGAAACTTTCTTACGCTAACAGAGAACATAATCCGGGCACGTTTGAGAACAGGGTGCTGAAGAATGTATTGAGGCTTAAGAGGGACGAGGTAACAGGGAGTGGAGAAGACTGCATAATGAGGAGCTCTGTGACCTGTACTCCTCACCAAATATTACCCGGGTAATCAAATAAAGAAGAATGAGATAGGAGGGGCACGTGGCACGTATGCGTGGCAGGAGAGACGCATACAGGTTTTTTTTTTTTTTGTGGGGAAACCTGAGATAAAGCAAACACTTGGAAAACCCAGGAGTGGATAGAAGAAAAATATTAAAAAGATCTTCAGGGAACAGGAGGATGACGTGAATTGGATTGATCTGACTGAGGTAATTGACTCTTGTGAACAAGGTAATAAACCATCAGGCAACATAAATTGCGGGAAATTTCTTGACTAGCTTAGGATTTGTTAGTTCTCAGAAGACTATGGTTCTTTCAGTTAGTTTGTAAGTTAGTCAGTTAGTCAGTCACTTGTAAATATGAGAAAATCCAAACATTTCAGTTTTAAAAAAACATGTTTTGTCAGAGCTTTTTCTTTTCTGTATCCCACGAAACTTCTTACTGTGCCAACTCTGTTTCTGTCTGGTAGGCCAGAAGAAAAGATAGAAGGGAGAAAACAGAAATGACAGTAAGACGCGAAAAGAAACGTAAGTGGCTACTGGATGACTTTAAGGAAAGGATATTCACATTTGAAGGAGGAAGCTCTAGATCGCACTATGTGGAGAGCTCGATTTGGAAGAGGCTTTGGACCTGTCGTAAGAGAGACTAAGGAATGAATGAATGAATGAAGAGACAAAACAATTTGTGTACATCTGCTGAAAACCGTCTCTGGCTCTCCTCAGTTATGCAAAGTTCTGTATATGCTAGTCTACTGATTCCTAAAGGCGGATGGTGGCGAACAGCAAAGGAACGGAAGTCAGTGCTGTTTCGGATAGGCAGGTAAGTAAAGCGCCTTCAGAATTCAGTCAGAGAGCAGTTCATCAGAGGGCCGACGGCTCCTTGCTAACAGCAAGCAAGGAACTGGGCACACAAAAACCAAGTCACATTCTACAGGTGGCCCATATGTCCTTCCGAAAAATTCCAGTTTCTATAGAGCGGAACGTATGTTAGCTAAATTCATGACGCTACCCGAAATAGCAGAGCAGCTATGCGCTCGACGCCGTTCTGTAGGCAGCGGGTTCAGAAAAAGGCAATGGAGCTATCATTACGATCACTAGCCCAACCTGATAATGACCAACAGCAAATAACCTCAGGGGCCAGTAGGCTACAACATTTGTACACAACCTGCAAAAGATACTAATATACGTAACACTTATTCCAAAAAATTTGAAGGGCATACTGCACTGTCACTGTGTTGGTCCACTGCATGTGGGTAACGCTGTTTCTTTTGGGGTTAAAGTAGGCCGGAGCTTTATGCTTAGCAATTTACTTCTTATATTGTCAAGGATGAGCATTACTTTCATGGCTTCAGTAGGCTTCAAAGGACTCTGCGTGTTTGCGGGGCAAAGGGACATTTTCTAATAATAACTGTTATTCTGTGTTTTGTACAACCAAGACTTTGACACTACAGTGCCAGAATGGTTTGCTAAGTAACTAACGAGTTAACCACCTTACCATCTAACTGACAAACAAACTAGCTGACTAACAAACTAACCAAATTACTAACTGTAAGGAGCTGAGTCCTTCTTGAGGAGCCAAGAGTTTCTCCTTCTGTCATGAGGTCCACAAAGAAGGTTCATTACCGTATGCACAACAGCCTGCTATTTATCCCCATCTTCAGGCAGCTTAATCCAGTACACACCTTCACAACTTATTTTTTACATCCACTTTAACCTTTTGGCGCCGGAATAATTTTTTTTAATTTTAGCACACCTTGTATATAAAATTTGAATAATACAGGAACCAAATATATTAGATTTATGAAACAAACTGCATTTTGAAGAGGAAAAAACGGAGAGTATATACCATGTTTAAAACAATCAGTACCTGTTTTTGTTGAATAAATATATAAAATGTAACATTTAGAGGTTAGCGGTGCGGTACGACCACTATAGTCGTCGTTAGGAGTCAAAGGGTTAATATCATCTTCCCGTCTACGTCTATGTCTTCCTAACGATATCTTCATTTCAGATTTCCCAACCAAAACTCTATATGCATTTCCCTTTTCCCCAATGCGTGCCACATGTCCCTCCCATCTCATTGTACTTGACAGAATAAATTACTGAACTTCTAAATCCGTGACAGGTTCAAATATTGACATTTATTCCACCAATCAGTATACACGTTGCTATTACGGACGCGATATTGTATCAGATTCACAAAAGAAACACACTCCTGAAAGCTGTCTTGAATTGTTCGAACAGTTTACATTCACACCAGCTGTTTGATTCAATTTTTTTTTTTAAATATAATCCTCTTTTTCTACGTCTCTTCTCCCAGCTGCACTTTACACCTCAACTATGGTGTTACTGCGCTGCTAGTGACAATGGTCTGCAAGTGTAATTGCAGGTGTTATGACAACACTAAGTGAATGACATTATACAGAAGAATTCGACGCTTTTGTCCTCTCAGTGATCGACAGATCAGTGTGTAAGCATCTGCAGTAGGTGACATTTGAAATCTGCGCTCTCAGTGTGAAGTTCGCGTTTAAAAATTGTCCCTTTTTGTTCTCCTACAGAACACATTGCACATGTGCATGCCATAAGGACACATCGGGCGATGGTGGTATAGTTCCACTCATTCTTAACCTCGATACTAGATGGACGTAAGTGGTCAGCTTCACGCCCCCGACCGCACCGCTCCAACGCGTCTGTAGACGCTCTATCAACACGGTGGATCCGCGAATATGTACAACCTTCCCGGGGTTACTCGCTTCAAGAAATAACACTTCGTAGCCTGAGGTAAATTTAACGAGTTGGGCATGAATACAATTAAATGTGTGCGGTATTCAGCAGACAATAAAATACGAGATTACGACATTTGTTAAAATGGAGAGAGCGTGTAAGGAATTAAAACATTTCAAACCACGACACAGAAATATCGAGAAACACTGAGGGCAAAAAAAAACTGGCTGGTACTCCGTACAAAATTCAAACACCGCTAATTTCCGAGCAGAAGTAAAAAGCGGTGACCTCCATACTGCCATATCTGAAGTATGAGTGCATAGGATGTTCGACCCGGGGGAAAAAAATGGAGGCGGGAGGAGGGGTGTCCGTAGTAGTAGTAGTAGTAGTAGTAGTAGTAGTAATAGTTGTACCGGCGTTTTGCTGCTGCCTTGTCCTCATCCTCACCGATCACACATTCCAAAGGCTTGCTGAGCGAAAACTCTATGAAGTTCTATATTACGTTAGGTCAAACAGGCTTATAGGGGTCTAATTACATTCTCTGGCAACTCGACAAAGATTAGCATGGATTAGAACACCATCACCACCACCACCTCCCACGTCACACTCTCTCTCTCTGTCTCTCTCTCTCTCTCTCTCTCCATGGAAACCCTTTCAAATCGCTCACACTCAACAAAGATGTGACAGGTCTCTCGCCTGTCCTTTACTCTTATCGCATTAGATTGTCAGAAAAGCCATTAAAAGATGAGGACTCGGTAAGCTAAGTTAATTACAGGGGGTCCACATCAACCTGAACTAAACCCACACCCCACTGGGCCTCCATTCGGTATAGATAGAAGAGAGGCTTCCTTATTGTCTTCGTGGTAAGTACGTAATATTCGCTGTTAGGTTCTTCGCACTTCCTGCGTCGAGATAATTTTGTTGGCTTACTTAAAACACTAGCACAGATTTATTGTGAAAGGCTGTGATGTCGATACGTCACACTTAGGATGATATAGTAGTAAGTTTCTGGATCTTTTACATCTTCCCACATTCAAAAAGATGGAAAATGTGCGTATAAACTAACATTGAGGCGCTTTCGTGTAACTAGTTTTGCAGTAGAAACACGACAACGCGTTCTTTGTGTGTTGAGTTACACGTCACTGTCAACACAACAACACAAAAATGCTGAATTGTTGCACAACAATGTTTTATGGTGGATTTATTTCGCCGGCAGCAATAAAGCGTACTTAGTTCTTCACCACGTAAAATACTTTCCGATTTTAACCAAATTTTCCAGTTCCTCGACAGTTTTGCATAAAAGTACTTAGTACCAAATTTCATGGAAATCCGTCCAGTAGGGGAGGCCGCGCTGATACGAGTTAGAAGGAAAGAAAGATGGACAGACCGGCAAACCGACGGACGTGACGAAGCTAAAAGACGCTTTTCGCTAAAGCACTGAATTTCCACAACTATTCTGTCAGGTAAATCACTCGCAATTTCATGGCGAATGTGAAGTTTGTTGTTAATGTCATTGCAAACGATCTAAACCCTGGAAAATTTTCCAAGGCCAAATAAAAACTTTGTAACTGTATAAAATATACTGGGTTCTGCAGAGTCCAGTGCCTTTCTACGCACGGTTACATAAGAACAGCTTACATAGCGTACATTGAATTAGAATATATATTTTAGTAACAAAACTATCCTTTCCCAATCTATCTGACTTGAATATATTTGATGAATCATCATAATCATCATCCTCATTCTCATACAGCTAACACGGAGATGACCTTTTCCGGTCTCACACGTCTGGAAGTCTCTTTAACCCTTTGGCCCTGGAGATGGACATTTACAGTTTAGCACACTATTTATGTACAATGTAAATATTTTATGAACCAAGAAGGGTAACATTAGGAAATACACGACATTTTGTGGAGGAATAAACATAGATGGCGAAGGTCTAAAAAAATAATTAAATAATATATTTGTTGACTAAATGTATAAATATATAAAAAGCGTATTCTGGAGAGTAGCGATACGCCTGTCCTATTTATAGGATGCATGGTGCCTAAAAGTTTATGGTCTCCCCTGGTTTTATAGGGGTTTAAGGGGTAGTGATGCGTAATACTATACCCTATCCTACCCAAGAGTCATCCTCACCTTCTCGTGGCACACCCCGTTCCCACAAAAGAGACAATGACGACAGTGTCACTGCATTATAACTGTTCCATCAGGAATGGAGGTAATTCCAACCAAAAACATGTCTGTCCAGAGGCTAAAGGTAGCAGTCCTACCGCTGGACTTGCCCTGCTCTGGGATCGTAACCCACTCAGGGGAAATTCTGACTACTGGCAAATCTCACAAGAAGAAGCTGGAAGGATTATATTTGATAAAACGAGGCTTAAATGCATCAGGTACACGAAGTATATAGATAAATATACTAGACGAGATGTGGCAGATACAAAAAGGAATAACGAAAAGATATTTAACCATTTAAACACCGAATTAAATCCTATCTGCCATCTGCTGGTATTATTAGGAGCTCACCATATTTTCTACGTTAGCGGGTTAAGGGTTAATAGTTGTGTGGATAAAGGGAAATTTTTTTCTTGTCCACGTTATGAAGGCAGGTGGGGGATGTAGAGGTAGAGCTCCATTCATCCTTAACCTTTCTTAAACTAGAAGGAGGTGAGTGATTTACTTCACGTTCAGGCCGCTTTACCCCCGGTAAAGAATTCCAGTACCCACTGCGACCTACAGTTGGTCAGGACTTCAGTAAAAGAGTAAAACCCCTTTCCCGTATGGAGATTCTAACCCCAGACCATCCGGTTCGTAGCCTAGTAGCTATACCGACTACACTATCCTTGCTCATTTTTCGTGGAGGTTATAATTTAACCCTTTACCTGCTAATGTGGAGAATATGGTGAGCTCTGAATAAGGCTAGCAAAGGGCAGATGGGATTTAACTCGGCGTTTAAACGGTTAAACGTCATTTAAATCCATTTGTCACTCTTAAGCTCGATGAGGAAATATTCCGTGAAAGTGTTTGTCACTGTCTCGGCAAAATAACAGACTGTAATGTGAATAAAACTCCAACAGATGCAACAGTATGCAGATATTTATTTACTGCTAAGCTACTCGCACAAACCAGTCCCGATCAGACCACGTTGGAGGGGAGTAGCGGTGCAAGTAGTATGACCTGTACCGGAGGGTGCGGGTACAGTTTTTAATACTCCTGATGATGGGTGCTGTGACACCCGAAACATGTAGAGTAGCTTTGCAGTAAATAAATATCTGCATACTGTTGCATCTG
>Ga0123355_10014104_pt1 | contig 12470 bp, 6 predicted proteins | sample TergutEmb28metaG_3_FD_89872 | JGI IMG/M metagenome (GOLD analysis project Ga0123355, IMG submission 89872) | Embiratermes neotenicus P1 segment gut microbial communities from Petit-Saut dam, French Guiana - Emb289 P1 | ecosystem: Host-associated > Arthropoda: Insects > Digestive system > Gut ...
CCGCGCCAACATGAACCCCTCCCCCCCCCCCCCCCCCGCATGTCTTTATTGCAATGGGTAAGTACCAGTATTAGCTGGCGGTAATCGAAGTAGTTATCTTTCCCTACTGTAATATGATATGCTCGTATTACAAGCCATAAATATACAGTTGCAGAGCAGGAATAACATCTACATTTCCCAGTGTGCATCTTCTTGCCTTACCACATATGTTTTGTAAAATATCAAATCCTGGTAAGAATTAACAAGACTCCTGGAACTCTGAAGAATTTGAATGAGCGTTAGTATAACAACCACTCCTCCTGACATCTTTAGGCTGAATTAGCCCCCTCCCCCACCCAAGTCTAAATGACTGGCACTTCATCAGCCTCTATTTTTCCTAGTTCATACCTTTTTTGAAGCTCATATAGTGTTCTTAGAATACACACATTTTTCATCCTTTCACACACACACCTTTCAGCATACTGTTGATTCTTGTTCTTGAGCCAAATATTTGTAGTCCTTTTTATATATTCCTTAATAATCAACTCTTAACATTACGGTACACATAATACAGGACAACTTCTCTACCAGCTTGTATATTAAAATATGATAGAACTGTAAATTCTTTAATCAATTATACAAGGTGAAAAATGGAGAAAGCGTTTGGTGTGGTCTTGGAGGTTGCAAACTGCCAACTGAAACTGTCAGTGTAACAAGCAACAACTGATGTACTTGGTCTGGAAACTCTGTGGGACTAATTCACACACAGTGTATATCATTTCAATATCACAGTAATTTTTATCAACAATATTAATTTGCAAAATACACAAGAATTCCATCATTCTGTATTGTCACTCACCAAACACAATTAGGAATGTCCAGTATTACATAATATGACCCCTGCAAATAAAACAGACAACTAGATGAGATCTATCCATGTATGTCAGACAAAACCCTTGAGACTTTACAACTTAGGTTTGAAAAAGCTACTAATGCCTGCTATTTTAATAATCTTGGTTTTAACATTTTTAATCCTATGTACTATATGTAATAAGCAATGTAATTTCCAGTGACAAAAGACACTAAGTGGAATCTCAATGCATTGTATCACTTTACAAATCACCCAGTTTACCTGCTGCACTCTGTATAAAGTAGAGTAATTTTAGTCTGCAGAGGGTTAAAAACTTAATGAGGTTAGTTTTGGGCACTTTCATGCTGTCTTGTCTTTCCTTTAAATTCTTTTTACTTACTAATGGCATACACAAACTGAGAAAAATACTTACTTATTCCATGGAGCAGAGTCCTTCTTGAGAAGCTAACCAGTTTTCAGCTAGTCAAGAATTTCCCCGCATTTTATGGAACCTGAAGGTTCATTACCACATTCACAAGTGCATGCCACCCGTCCCTATCCTTACGAAAATAACATAATTTAAATTACTACAGACCTCAGATTGCATGAAACAAACATTTCATTACTCATAGTATGAAGATACGAAAATACTGGATAACTGAATGTAGTCCAGTAAAAAATGACAGTGTATAATAATATCTGCACATCAATTATCACAAGGTCACAAAAATGTTTAATTTGAATGTGGATTGATAAACAGCATACAAATTATTACTAATGAACATTTTTACAGATGTATAACTTTAATAAAAATGTAGAGTAGCAATAGGAATAGCTAAAACGTTGCATTTATCCACTTGTATGACAGGAGATTAAACAAACTTTTTACACATCACAAAAATTAACACATACAATTTCTCCACATATAATGAGAATGTTTAAATTGGATTCATTTGCAAACATTAAACAAAATGTTACTCTGTTTTCCAAAATGAACTGTAAATTTTCGAGCAAATGACTGTGGTACCTGTCATCACAAAAACATAAATATGTTGTAACAATGAGCACTACAACAATAAATTCTTTGTCATCATACTTACATTACTTACATTTACATATTTTCTGCATTTGGCATAACATAATTAAAACTAGGAGCCTATGAAAAATATGTTTTAAATATGAAACAAAAGTTCTAAAAACATACTAATGCTATGTGTATCCACCTTCTTACCATCACATGAATGCAGTCTTGTTCTGAAACACCACAAACCACTGCAGTTTTTTTGTAAAAATTCGCAAAAGAACATCATGCTTCTAAGTCATAAACAAAAAGAACTTCACGGCAACGGAGACCTGCTTCTTTCAAAGTCTGGATGTGACGGCCTTCTTGAGGTGCACAACTGAGGACTTGTTTCGGGAAATTGGTTGCAATTTCAAAGGTGTCCGGAGATGCAGGGTGGCAAAATACATAATAGTAGAGAGCCTGAAATGAGATCATTTAGTAACACTTGAGCAATTTTTGCTGTAATTAAAATTTAAAACTGATAACTGAAGAATCTTTGATGTGTGGAATTTATTTGTTGGTGAATCAGAGAAATTATGAGTAGTCTGTCTGTCAGACTGCTGATTAAACTACAAAGATCAATAATACACATTCTTGTATAACTCAGCATGATGTGTTATTAACGACTTGTTTTACATCTTCATACTATCAGCAATATTAGGACCAGAGCTGTAGAAACTTGTGAGGTAAAAATTGCAATAGTGTCACTATGCCCATGTTATATCATTTAGGAAAATGAGGTACATCACAGTTGTGCAAAATATTTTGATCCATTGACAGTAGCTGATAAACTGATGACACCTGTGAAGTTTGTATGGTAACATGTGGACAAAGACTAGTAACCTATTAGGTGCTGCACTGTGTCAAAACCAAGTGAACCATGTGTTTTACTTCAATAAATAGATGACTTCTTGCAGTGGACAGAAGACTGAAGCTAAGCACAAAGAAATCAACAAAACGGAGTGAATGATATCACCAGATCACACCTCAAGGACAGCGCTAAATGAACATCCTGTGATTTGGTACTTTTGTTAACTCAGCACTTTACTGTATTACAGTATGATAACAGCAAAGAATAATTATGTGTTCTTCACAAAAAATGTGTTAAATGAACATATGCAAACAATGGTTGTATATCTCCAAAAACTAATGAAAACACTGTGATACAATTTTGTGCTGGAAATACTAGTAGTCAAGAAATTTTAACTGTGCTTTGTATGGGCCAAATGTAATACCTAATTTGCATGGAGCTGAAAGTGATCTTTACCAGTTTCCTCAACATGATCTGCTATTATGGGTATATGACACAACATACAGACCTACTGGTTAACATACAAAATATAACTGTCCTGCCAGTTACCATTTTCCCAAAGGTACTATGTTTACTTGCATGAGAAAACTTTGATTGCTTAATTTTGACTTTTTTTTCTTCAGAGCTTTAGTTACTATATAGATTGTTCTGTGATAAGGTGTTCAAACTTTAGGAGCATATTCTGTAGGTTACTGTCATAAGCTGAAACCTTTGAGTTGAAATATAGAATGTAACATAACAACATGACAAAAGATAAAGGTAAAGTTCCCCCTTTAACAGGCCATAATGGCTCAGAGACCTGGTACAGGTATAACACTACTCTTTTGTTAACCTCAGTGCTGGATGGGGGTGGGTGATCAATGCCACACCTAGCTGTTTTACCCTGAAGGTAAGAGACTACATGAGGCTGGGTGTGCCCCAGGGCCAGTCTGGATAGGTGCTGAAAATCTTGCCCCCACTTCGATTTGATCCCCAGACCATCCGGTCTGTAGTAAGTTGCCATACAGACTATGCCATGGTAGCCCACAAAATAACAACACGGTGGCTACATTGTCTATATTTAGCTATTTGTGTGATGGAAATAACTAATGAAAAATTGGGGCAAGGCAGATGCATGAAATGGGGTTTGAAGACAGATAATATGTAAACCCACACATTTATATATGATAATGTATAGCGAAAGCTGGATTTTATGTTCCCTGCATTTCCAGTTTCCTCAATTCTATGCATCTTTTCATGACTCTCACTACATCTTCCATAAGAACAATGCTACTTTTTCTGAAAATGATGCGCTTTCTACCCATTTCCTCAATTATACATTCAAATTTAACATAAACTGGCTTATTGTTGTAATTTTAAGTACTTTCAACTGGAAATACAGGAAACGAAACTGATTTTTCAGCTATAATTTTCTATATCTTCTACTCTCTTTATGTACATCTACTATTCTATAGTTTCAACGCTCTGCCAGCAGAGAAGAGCTGTGCACTCAGAATCAAATGCCTGGGCACTTCCTCAAATGTAATATTCATTGCAACTTGCTGTTACCTCAAGGGAATGGCTCTGCAAGAAACGCCTTTCAAGTCTCATTCCATTTGGAAGTTTGATAACAATATGAACAGCTTCTGGATGATCTGAAGGAGGTTCATCTGGAATACGCTTCTGGTACTCAATCTTTTGCCTCTGAATTTCCTACAACAGTGCAACAACATTCAACCTGCAGCAATAGGATTCTCAGACTACCCAGTGGGTTGAATCCTATGACAGCCATAAATGGTGCCTCTAGGACATGTGCCATATGCTGTTATGTTAACAGAAACTTGAGAACCCAAGTCTGGCCACATAACAGCATGTAAATGAATACAGCACAAACACATTAATTCCAAACCAGTTAATTCAAAATATTATATCCATCAAAGCAAGTAATGTTCCTAGGTTAAAATATAGGATTCTAAGTGCTGTTTAATTCGGTTAATTCAAATATGGTTAATTTCTAATTCAAAGCTATATTTCAGTCCTTTGATAACTACAAGTTTTGAGCAGCAGCATACACTTGGCTACTGGTCACTACTGTCCATGACAGTACACAGCAAACACCACACCTAAGCATGACACTTGTAGAGGCAACCAAAATTTAGCTGTACGCTCACGTGCACTGATACCTAGGAGAATTTCGGTTATCTCTGTGATGGTTACGCTGGAGTGTGGAGTCTACCGTTTCGTGTCATGGAATGTACCGACAAGCTACCGTTGGTATGAGTCATTCTGAAAAATGTGTTAATGCACTGGTAATGGCATGAGGGTAATAATGCTGTCTAAAGAAAGAGTAACTATTGTGTGTGATGTGGTATCTTTCATATGTTATTCACTTTCTAGTCCATCTGGTAGGAAGTAATATGTGTGCAAGATAAAATAAACAGTTGCTAAAACTGAGTGCAGTCAAAGGAATTGCAAGGTAGCATGGATTCTCATAACTGACCAACTATGCTGAACAACTGACAATCATAGGAAAAGTTCTGATGGCCCTTGATATGATCATACTGAAAATGATGAGGAAGGGGAAGACAAGTGCAAGGAAATGCAGTAACTTTCAGAGTAATCGGCTCATGTATTCCTGTCACTGTTAGTGCTTACTCTGGTAAGTTAAAGTGATATAAACAAAGAACTGTCAAAGCCATGGATGAAATTCAGGTCTTTATGTTGAAAGAAAATTAAGTCATTCTGAAAAAATCTAACTTGAGTCTTGTTTAAAGAAACAAAGACCAGAGTTGGACAAATGTGAAATATTGTTTTCTGACTTGCATTTGGATCTAAACTGTATTAACTTATCTAGTAGGCATTAACAATATACACAGGAATTGAATCCACTACTTACAAAGGTTAAAAAAATCACAGATTACAGCATAACATCAGGGCTTAAACCAACCATTTAAAAATATGGATTTAAAAGTTACAATGAAAATTTAAAAACTGCGTATAAAACTCTGATAATTTGGAGCCACATAATTCAAAGCCTGATTTTTTGGTCCTGAGCACTTCAAATTAATGAAGTTTTTATGTAAGTGACTTTGATGGCACACCAACAGGTGTAACTGGGTAAATTCTGATGTTATCATCCAACTTCACATAACAGTTTCCTTAAGCTATCCGAATGTAATCCCTCCATTCCTCTTGGTTATCAGAATTCTGTATCACCGGTCTTCCTGATCCAAACTACATGCCCAGCTCATCAAAGCCTCATAAAATGAACTTTGTGACATCTTGCTGCAGTCAAAAGTGACAGAGGTAAAGCACACGTAATGTCGGGGTTAGGTATGCTCCTCAACTACATAATATAGAGTTTTATGGGGGTTGCGCACACCATGTTCCTTCCTCTTGAATAATTCAAATCCATTTCAGTTTTGACTGCCATTTTAGTATTATCCCAGGGCCTGAATATATTTTCGGTTGCAGTTAATTTAACTGAGACATTACCTACAACTTGTTAACCAGAACTGAAATATAATTCATTATCACATGTAAACAAACCTCTCTGTGATACTGTTCTTCCAACTCTTTTTCCCTTCGTTGTCTTGCTTCACCTTCACGTCTTTCCCTTTCCTCACACCGCCGACGCTCTTTCTCCTGATCGGCTCGCAAAGATTCAAGATATGCTTGGTCTTGCTGCTGCCTCAATGTCTGATTAAAGTTGAGTTCAACCCTAAGCAACAAAGAGAAATAAGCGGGAGTTTCAGCAACACCTGTCTCAAAGGACCACACTCTGTAACCTTTTTTAGGCAGTTTCCTCTTCTAGTGAACTGCTTTCTTCACAATGGTACCTGGTGGAAGTGAAATTGTCTCTATACATGCCAGGGAGGCATTCAGGGGGAGTAGAGGTTTAGCTCCACCCATTCTTAAACTTTGTATTAGATTGAAATGAGTGGTCCGCCTCACGCGCAAGGTGCTTTACTGATGGGCAAAAAGCCCCTGGTCCCCATTCAATAGGAGTCTGGGGGAGCCTCAGAGCTGGCTGGATGTTCTGAAGACATAAGTCTTACACCCCTCCTACTTTTTGAATCTCAGGTCATCCAGCATGCAGCCTAGTCACACTACTGACCATGCTATCCTGGCCCCCCATAAACATAAAACTTGTTTGAAATGGCCATCCAGTTCATGAAAATTGTATTTTATAGAGCTTCTTTAATAGAGAGCAGCCCATAGTAGGTATATAGTTGCAACAGTTGAATACAGGGCATTGTTTTCTATTTATGATAGACAACAATGCCTGGTAACCTAAGTGTAGGGAAATCTGAAAACAATGAGATTGTCAGAAGGCAATGGACTGGAACATTTTGGATATCAACCCTTGATGCAAATTTCTTAAAAATAATCAACTGTATATCCCATTTTTGGCTACATTTTAGCAATAGTACAACAACTGCAAAAATCTAAGGATCTCTAGAACCGAAAAATTTATCAGACTTTGAGATGACTCTAAATTACAGAATTTCAGAAACACTGAAGTTATGTTAGACAAAGATACTTCTTTAAATGGCTCCATGCATCATTCCACACTCACTGTTTCATGTGACAGAAGTCAGAATAGCAATCACCACTACACGGCATCTTTAATTTCTCCATGGCCATGGGTAAGACAGCTTGGAACAACTGTCCACTTACAGTTCAAACAAGTATTGCCTGTCAAATCAGGTACTGTCAGGCAATTTAATTACATTATGTTATCCCCCCCAAAAAAACCATCAATGTTACCACAAACATATTGGTCACTCTCAGTATATGCGAGGAATGCATTCCCAATTGTGAAAGATTACATTAGTCACTAATACACTTACTTTTCATATATAGCATAATTAAAAAAGAAAATTAAAATAGTATGTACACTCAAAATTAATAAATCTCAACCATGAATGGGGCTAGATCTCACTTAAGACAACAGGGTTCAAGAGTTACAGGGCAGTTGGGTCATCAATGCTAGATGACTCCCATGGCACAGGCGAAGGTGAAAGGCTCAAATAAGATATGGATATACCCAAATGCAGACAACACAGTGTGTGTGTGTGTAATGGAAGTCACATGTACAAAATGTCTCTTCACTTTCTCATTTACTCATACGGGACTTTCAAATTTTTATTTTCTTCTTTTGCAGAACACAAATGATAATAAACATGACATTAGTATTATTTCAAATTCAAGAAAGAAACTGGAGAAAAGTCTGGATGAAAACTCACAGCCTTGCATGCCAAAAAAATTTGTAACCTGCATGACAACAAAGTACTTAGTGACTTTAAGGACACCCTGTACAAAAATAAATGGAAGGCATTGTTACTAAGATGAACAGACACATGCATGTGGTATTGCAGCATTAATTTGGAGTAACCTACATGTCAATGAAGTCTGAATTATAACGTCAGGGAAATGAGCTTACGGGGGCCTTGAATTTGTTAACAGAGAAAGAGTGAAAATTAATTTGAGGAATAATGGTAAATGAAACAAATGACTACCTTTCAGCCCTTGCAGCAATCAGGGCTACTTCATTAGTAGTCACAATTGCCTGAAGGCGAGCAATAAGTTCATCTGGTTCCACCGGACCTTCTGACCTAAGCAACAGACAATGACATGAACAGTGAAATGTTCCCACCCACACTTAACTCTTCTACAGTACTGATGCTTGCATCTCATATTTAACACACAACTTACTATCAGATTTAAACACATTTCATGCCTGACTGCACATTCTGTAGAGATGTGCAGGTATGCATGGGATGTGTTTGTTACAGGAGACATACTGGTACATTATATTCAAAGATCTCTTGTTATATTTCAAACCACTAGTTCAAAGCTTTCAAGACCAAACAGTATCTGATTTCCTCCACAAACACTGTTATGTGTAGCTACAATTGCTGTATCTTCATTTTACTTTCTTGTATTACATAGCACATAGCACAAGCACAGAAAACCTAATTTCAACATACAAATATTTTTCACTATAAACTGTTGGAAACACCATGCAGTATTACTAATGGTCCTGATATGTATATAAGAAGAGACACAAGGTTCTTTAATGCTTTACACATAAAGGTATACAAAGGTATACAAGGTCAGAATAAAGAAGTGTCTAAGGACATGTATCTACTATATCCATGACCCCACACATTCCAAATAATTTTCATTTCCAATATTTATTCAAAAGTGAATTTTAACCTGAAATTATATGGTTGTTAATATGGTGGAGTGATTCAGACACATTTTATTTACAAGTGTATTCTAGTTCTCAAAGAAATCACCCTGAAGCTGGCAACATCAGGGGCCAAAACATGTTGGCAGCCATAATACAATAAAAGTACATCACTCAAATTAAAGTGTATTTATTGGTCTTGAATACATTGTAGACATTTATTATATCTGCAATGTAACTGCCAAAAGACGTATATGTAGTAAATCTGTTGTAGCAAAAGTATCAATCTGCTGTAAAAGCCTCATGCAGGAGGCAGCGTAAGCCAGTCAGGGAGAAATGTGGTCACAGAGAGATGAATAACAACTGAGTTGTGTACTTAGCTATCCACAAAATAAAATGAAGTACACAGCGGGAAGAAGTTAAAAGTGTCACATAATCTACATTATGGCATCAGTAGAGATCTGAAATTCATCCAAATAACACTTGCTGTATACAAAATGTAATACTTCTCTGCTATAAAGCCCCATCAGCTAATGCTGTTCAGAAAATAACTGCAGTTCAGTCTCAGAATCACATGAAACACTTGCAGAATTGCAAAAAAGCAATTTTTGAATAATAACGCAGGTGGTACTCTCATGACTGAGTACATAAAGTACTCTCTGTAACATGCCATGAAGGCACACAGGGGAAATAAAGGTACAGCTCTACTCTTCTTTAACCTCGGTACTAGAAGAGGGTAGGTGGTCAACACTATGACCTCTCAGACATGCAAGATGGTGGCAGAGTGGAAGAACAAAACTGCATACAGCTCACATTTAACTATTAATATCCCTGCTCTCTACTGATTGACAGCTGTTTTAACTTAGAGTGTGGTAGATGGGAAAAAAAAGCTGTATATTCCTCTGAAATGCTGGTACTCAACTACCAGCTCACATCTTAGTCTTGTAACACAGAAGACACAGGAATAAGACTGTAGAAAGATGTCACAGGACAAAATGCAATGGTGCAAATGACAAGAAAAGAAGAAGAAAAAGAAGAGAATGATGATTATGATGATGATGGCAGTGGTGATGGTGATGACGACGATGATGACATAAAGAGGAAATGTGGAAGAATGAAACTACATTTTCATGTGAATTCCAATCCTGAACGTTTACAAAGTTTGGACTTTGTTACATGATGGATGGAGAGGCATGTGGAAAAATCAGTACTTCATCTTTACATGCCACCACAAATCCACAACAGATCCAGCTGTGCCATTATGCATCTGCAGATTGTTTGTGTCACTGATGCATATGATCATGCACTGCTATTTCATCTTTTCCCCGTCCCTTACCTTTTCTGTTGTTCTGCCGATTATCTGCTTTCCATATGTATCTCACTCTGCAATTTGAGCCCAAACGGGAAGTGTGTTTCATATTATGTCTCTGTCTGCTGTTTTGAAGTTACAGTTTGGAACAGAGATGACTCTGATATCAGGGTCCTTGCCTGGTGCTGTGCCCAGAAACTATTTTTTTATTTAATTATTACTGACCACAACACCATGCGAGTATTTTGTATTTTTTATTGTCTATCCCATGTGAAGCTTTTAGTGTGTATGTCAAGCAGGGCTATTGGTAGGCTACTGATTCTCCCAATGACATAAGTACGCCTTATTGCTTCTACACTCAGTATTTATAACTAACTGTTATTCCATACTTCAACTCACATCTGATGCTATGTGTAAACTAGGCCCTACCTCACACTTCTGCAGTTTCCTGATATCATGTGATTCATGTATTTCATGGATTTATGGGGAAGCTCAAATCTGAGAGGAGGTTAGGCACAACAGATAAACACTTATCATCTGGAAATCTAGATCTTAAACCTCCAGTCCTACAAGGATGGCAGCCACATTTTAATTCAGCGCTAACAGTGTACCATTGAAGGATATGAAATTATAACTCTCCCAGACCCACAGGGTTGGAATGTCAGGAGTAATGTTAAAGTATGGAAAGAATGCAACTGTTAGCCAGCTGGACTGCTATTGTATTGCATGGCATAGGTGCCAGTATCAAATGTCAGAAAACAATTAAAGAAAAGCCATTCATTTACAAACACAAAATTCCAGTGACACTTCAGGAAAGAAAACTGCTTTAAACTGTACTTTCCCACCTATAACAAGTTATAAGTACTACTTTACTGATTTATCATTTAATTACTGTACTGAGATATTATCATTTGATTACTGTAGTGAGATAAAGATAAAATAGATATAACATTCTATATTATAAGAACATACTTCTGCTTACCTTCCAACAACAGTCATTCTTCCATCGTGAAGAACTATAACAGCAAGAAAGGGGTATCCATTCTCACGCAGTGCTTGTGAAACACGATAGCCTTCAGATGTTGTAACTGAGCAAGCCCAGAAGAGCATGTTGGAATTAATATAGTTGATCACTTCTGGATGTGGTAAAGTATGCCTGTAAAATAAATATATTACTACCAATTTGTGCCAAATTATCTGCCGCACATAAAATAACTATGTTTACATTCTTTCATTTTGTGTACTTTATTCTACGAGTACTGCTTAAGTATAAGGACAATCCACAAAGCAAAATTCTTCCTGAGATGCCAGCAATCACTTGGCTGCTCAGAATATTCCCCACCTTCTATGATGCAAAATGAATGTTCATTACTGCCTTCTTTCCTTAGCCACATCAACCTTTCAAGCAAGGCCATTTAAATTTCAGATTTCTACTGCAGCTGAAAAATGATTCAATATAAATACCCACTGCATGATAGTGTTTTCCTGTGCAGAGGCAAAGAATGTACATTTACTGAGATGTTGTCCTGTTTGTGTGTTAAAAATTAATGGAGTCCCAGTGCTCACAACCTATTTCTGTACGATTTATTTCAATACTAACCTCCAATGTGTGTCTAAGTATCTGAAATTATTTCTTACCTTCGGACTTACTTCTGCAATTTTTCATGCCCAGTTCACGATATGAAATTTGAATGTCATTAAAACCTCCTATTTTATAAGTGAAATTGATTATGACAATTTTCTGCATACACTTTTCCACTGACCAGTTTTTGTATTATTTACCTCCAGAAGGGTCCACAGTAATCACTTTGCACACTGAATGTTTGAAATCACCCTCATGGTGGTCTGGTGAGATAAATAAGGTGTACATGCATTGACAATTATGCAAGATCCACCAGTTCTATGATGAACATGGACATGACAAACAGTTATACAGGACAACAGCCATATGGGATATACAGTCAAAGCAGACAGGATGCTGAGCAGTTACTAAATATAAGAAAAAACATTCCACTTCTAAGGCTTGACAATTCAACATAGCTTCTTTTTCCTTACTTTCCAGGATAACAAAATGACTCACTGAGACTGACTTGCCTTTTGCAAACTTAACTGAAAATCCTGTAAGTTTACTTTAACTATGTCACCTCCTACAGAGGCAATTTGTTTTGCACAAGCAAGTTACTTGGCTTGAGGTAAATTACAGCACTCACTGGTTAGTTAAATCTTCCAGATTACATTGCTACACTTATTTTGCACAAGGAATTAAAAAAAAAAAAAAAAAAA
>Ga0123355_10014105_pt1 | contig 12469 bp, 16 predicted proteins | sample TergutEmb28metaG_3_FD_89872 | JGI IMG/M metagenome (GOLD analysis project Ga0123355, IMG submission 89872) | Embiratermes neotenicus P1 segment gut microbial communities from Petit-Saut dam, French Guiana - Emb289 P1 | ecosystem: Host-associated > Arthropoda: Insects > Digestive system > Gut ...
GGCCATCATCAGGTTTACAAAGTTCTAAGAGACTAAATATTGCTTGTGTGTGGCGGATGTTGAGATCTCATCATCAGGCCTATAAATTATATATGAGACATAAACTGCATGTGAGCAGGTAAGACAGTGGACGTGTGTTGCTATGTAGTATCCTGGGTGGGGGTCATTCCCCTTGGGCACTGGCGTTGTTGGCATGGGGGGAAGGGTCTGGATGGTGATTAGCAGGTCTATACACCTCATACCTGTGCGAAAAGATCAAAAAAACTATAAGTGAGGGGGAACAGTAGGTGTGTCATGATCCCTATCTGGGGCACCCTGAGCGGTACTTACGTGTGGCATTGGAGATCCGTAGAATAGACGTCTTGTTTGTTGGTTCTAGTGTTTGTCACTGTGGTGCTGGATCTGTGTGTAGCCCTGGCACATTCATGTATTGCATATGAAGATCACCACAGAATAGGCGTCCTGTCTGTTTTTTTTTTAGTGCGTTAGTCACTGTGGTGCTGGATTCTACATGTAGCACAGACACAGTCTTGTGTTGCATATGGGATCACTAACTGTATGCTGTCACTGCAATGTTATCGTAGTACATGGTCTTGTCAGGTTTGCATGTGCAGACTGGCCTCTGTTGTGTGGTTGTTACGTGGTGGTTGTTATGTGTTAACTTCGGAAGTAGTCTGTGTTGGGGTGATGGATACATGTGGCCATCTCAGGACAGGGGTGGGTGGGGGAGGGAGTGGTTTATGGCTGGTGGGGTTTCAAAAGTGTGTCAAAGATCTCGTTGGGGAAGATAGTTGAGTCGTCGTTCAAGTGGTTGTTTTTGGTGTACTCTGCATAAATGTAGAATCGATCAATAGTGTTTAAATGTGCTCCTTTGTTTTGTATTTGTAATATCTGCATAGTGTTGTGGATGGGTCCGAAGGAGTGTGTGTGTGTGTGTGTGTTCTACGAGGTGTTTGGCGAAGTTGGAAGATTTGTTAGCCGTTCTGAATGCATTCTTGTGTTCTTGGAATCGCGTGGCAAAGCTCTGGCTGGTCTGTCCCACATATGCCTTACCACAGTCGGGGCATGTCAACTTGTACACTCCTGATCGTGAGTGTATGTCTGAAGTCTGTGGCATATGCATTAACGATTTTTGCATAGTATTGTTAGTCCAGAATGCAATCTTTATGTTGGTTTTCTTGAATAGGTTAGTGATGAACGTGGTTATTCTGCCCACGTAGGTGAATGTGGCCCATTTTTGTGTCGGGGTGTGTGTAACCTTTGTCTGTACTCTAGTTATGTCGGGAGGTGGTTGTAGGGTGGGAGGGTTCTCTTGGTGGATTGGGAAGGCATTATTGTACAGGATGTTCTGGGTGGTGGTAACTTCTGTGTTGTAATCATCTTGTTGTAGGTTATAGGTGTATAATTTGTTATAAAGGAATCTCACTGTGGTGTATTTGTGTTGGGTGGGGTGGTTAGAGGTGTATGGAATGATGGTGTCCGTGAATGTAGGTTTCCTGTATATGGCAATTCTCTAGTTTGTAGGGGTCCTATGGATGGTGACGTCAAGGAACTTTATCTGGTTGTTTGTCTCGCATTCCAATGTGAACTTGAGTGTCAGGTGTATTGTGTTGAAGTCTGTCAATATGTTCTGGGCATCTGTGTGGTTGGTGTTGTAGATGACCAATATGTCGTCAACGTATCTGAAGTATTTTATGATCTTATGTTTGTCTGACAGGTATGGTATGTGAAGTTGTTCTAGGTGTTGTAAGAAAAATTCTGCCAATAGGCTGGATGTTGGGGCGCCCACGGCGAGTCCTTCATTTTGGATCAGGATTTCTCCATTGTTGGAGAAATAATTCTGTAGGGTGATGACATCATACCACTCTAGTAGTTCGTGTTGGGTCTGGGGGTTTAGTTGCAGTCTTTCTAATGTGCTGGAAATGATGTCTCTGGTTTCTTTCACTGGGATATTCGTGTAAAGGTTAGCAATGTCGAGAGATGCCAGGCCGCAGTGGGGGAGAGTCGGGGTGTCTTTCAGCTTGTTTATTAGGTCTGTAGTATTGCTTATGTTGTGTGTGTTAGGAAGTGGGGCCAGCCATTTAATTTTGCGTGTGAATAATCCAGCTAATTTGTAGGCTGGGGCATTTCTCCAGTTAACAACAGGTCTGATGGTGTGTTCTGGTTTGTGCATCTTGATGAGGCCTTTGATGGTCGGTGCCGAGGGGTTCATGTTTATGTATCTCCATCTTGCATCTTGTGGGATCAGAGTCTTGCTGTTGTTTATGCTATTTCTAACTTGAATTTGAAAGTTTTTTGTGGGGTTTTTTGATACCGTTTCGAAATGGTTTGCTCGTATGAAATTTTAGATTTTGGCATCATACTGTTTAGTTGGCAGAACCACTAGAGAGTTTCCTTTGTCGGCCCGTGCTATCATGGCATCATTATTCTTGAGTTTGGTTTGTATGGATTTGATGGTTCTGCTCTCAGATTGTGTTTTGTAAACCTGATGATGGCCTCCGAGTAGGCTGAAACATGTCGTTTCATTAACACCTAACCAATAAACTAGTCGTGTTTTGACTTACTTTGCCCTTTTACTTCATTGTTACACACACAATGGGGATGCCTCAACTAAAGATGACCAGAGGGTTTTCCAGCAAAGAATATCCTTAAAGCACATAATCCAATCTGTCCAGTGATGATCAAAAGATTTAACATGTCTCAACATGTTCTTATTTGTCTTGTGAGTACAGATGAAACACACATGTGGATTACAAAAAAAGATAAAGTGTATGTTATTTTGACCAAAAATATTAAACATACAGGATGACAGTTCTTCAAAAACTACTTTGATAAAAACACGTTACAAACTGACTGCTGGTTGAAATACTGAACTATGTTGTAGGCAGAAGGTTCATGTTACACTTTGATGTGAATGCTGCTGCACTGTTGTGGAAGGGATAGCATTCAGACACAAGAATGTCAATGGCCAACTGTTCAGCTGGTGACGAAAGGACCATATGCAAGAGGCTGCCTGGCCAGCCACCCATCATCGTATGAATGAAACACAACATGTGACATGTTCTTGGCTTCATATTACACACATGTTTTGGTAGTAAATTTATGGTCAAACTAAAAATTCAAACTGTTTGCATATGTCAGCCTATTACTGAAAACAAAAATCAGTACCAGTTTAACCCCTTTGTGCTAGAATTAAATGCCCATAGTGATGTGCATAAGACTGGAATTTAAATGTTCCCTGCATATGAAATGATATATGTATACAACATTCAAAGCTAAAATGGTACTTTTATAGGTCACTTTTATTATGGTCAACACAAACGATATTTTGTATAATACTTGACATATCCATAATTTCATCATCCACATTCAAACAGTCATACTCCTCCAAAATGCCTTTTCTTTCAGGTTCCCCACATGGCAGATTACCTTTTGCAAGTTCAGTATCTTTCGTTGATAACTCCACCACACAAACTTCAGAATCCAGAAATTGTTTGCATGGTTCTGTATCTTCATCTTTGTCTGCAAATGTATGTACATCACTTGCAAGTTTAAAACTATTGTCCAATTTGGTTTCATTACCTTTCTTTTGGTTCATTTGTCCAACAGCATGATCAATATTTCCACCCAACTTACTATAGAGATAATTAGATGTTATCTTTGGTTGTTTCTTTGTAGTTTTAGAACCTGACTGCTTTTGTCTTGCATCCTTCTGTGATGAATTCTGTGGGTTTCCTTTTCCAGCTTCAGAGTTGATATCCAAATTTCCCAGTGCTCTTTGGATCTTGGAAATATCATCAGTGCTACTTGCTGATTTCACAAAAGCACAAATATGGCTCTGCTTATTATAATTCTTGGACCCAACATTCTCCTTGCACTGGCAAGAACAAGTTGCCAGTTTCCTGTTTGTCATTTTTCCTAAAAATGTATAGAACATAAAAATCAGTTGACCGATACAATACTGTGACAGTAGGCAGTGACAATGAAGAAAAATTTATTAAAAAAAACTGTACGTAGCATTCTAACACATAACAACCAAATCTGTAAATTTAGACAAAACTTGGTTTAAATGAATCAAAATTTCAGTAAAGCATAAATTTAAATAACTTCAGTCCTATCCCTTGTAAGCTATAAATTCATTAATCCATATCACAATGCTGGATTATTTTACAGTTGCATACAGAAATACTTTATCCACCAAGTGATCAGAAAATATGTTCACTTTAACCATCTGCCATTATTCCAAACAGAACACATTTAAGAAACTGGATTTGTTTTTGTCTTCAGATGAATGTGTGGTGGAAAAGGTGTTAGTAGGTCAGATTTTCTTCCAAGTACTTCAGTTCTCCAAGTGCTATTTTGCCCACCAGAAAAACCAACAAGGATTAGCCTGGGAATGAAACCAGGCCTTACCATTGGGAGGCCAGCAACTAATTGCTTCAGTCATGGCACAGCCACCTCATTTCTTCCAGACAGATAATATATTAAACACCACAAACTGACATTTGGTGGTAGTAGTAGTGCTACAGTGTCAATATTATGAATGAAGTGTAACATAGCTCACCCTTTCTGGACTTTGCCTCCTTCTCCTTCATATATTCTTCCACCAAGTCTGGATATGCAGTTCTAAACACTTCTTGAGGCTCAGTAGTAACTAACAAGTCTTCCATGAGTTCCATACTACACAGAACACCATGATTATCTTTCCATCTAACTTCAAAACTTAGAACACCTTTCAGTACGCGTTTCTTAATAATTGCAATTGGCACAAATGGAAGTTCAGCTTGGTTTGAGATTCTGGTGGCATTCTGGAGATTATGTAACTGCCACCTTGTTACCAGGGAAATAAACTTCTCCACAGCATATGATTGTGTCCAGCTAAGAAGTTTAACTGCATATTTCTGTAAAATAAACTTTCAAAATTATTCAAATAAACTTAAAAACCCTAAAACAAAACATATTTCACTATTTATGTTATTGAAAGGGTTTTCATAAACCTCCTTTGATGCTCCCCAACTCACTCCTATGACCCAAAAATAAAAACTGTACAATAATGTCAATTACAAACCAATATGATTTAATTTTCAGTTTATTGTTTCTACCCTAATTACAGTACAAACATATTGTAACTCTGTGAGATTTGAGGTTCTCACAATGATGACTATGAAGATTGCTTTATGGGATGTCATGCTCTGTAATTTGGTACATACAAGGTACTAACATTTCACAGGAACATACTGCTTCCATCTTCTATTCTGATGATGGAAGCAGAAGTTCCTCTGAAATGTAAGCAGATTTGTATCAGACCACATGACATCACTTCACAATAGGGAAATAGAAGAGCTTTACATTGAACCAAATATAGTTAAAGTAATAAAATCCAGCCGACTGAGGTGGGTCAGCCACGGAGTGTGAATGGATGACAACGAATTACCTAAAAAGATATTGTGGACAAACGCTGGAGGTCAACGAGGATGTGGCCAACCGAAATCAAGATGGATTGCTGGGGTAGAGGAAGACCCAAGGCAACTGGGTTGTAGAAATTGGCGGACAGAAGCCTGGGAAAGAGGTCGCTGGCAACATTTGCTTGAGGAGGCCAAGGCCTACCCAGGGCTGTAGAGCTGCTGCTGCTGATGATGATGATGACATGACATCATTGCAGAGAAGACAGTATTCTTCATGTTGTAACTCATATTGTCAGTACTATGTGGCATTATGAAAATGAGAGAATACAAGGAAACTAGATATCTTTGACACAAACATCCTATTTTCAGTTTCATTAAATTACTATGCAATCCAACAAAATAAAAACTGTGTTACATAACTCTGAGGGAATATTAAAAATTTCTCTCTTGCATAGTGTTACATAAAACCTTATGCTACATGAGAAGTGCCCACAAACACACACATACAGTAAAAGGTAAAAAAGGTAAATTTCACCCTAGAACAGGCAATGAAGGCCCAGAGGGGGAGTAGATGTATAGATCTACTCTTTCTTTAACCTCAGTGCTAGATGGGGTGGGTGGTCAATGCCACACCCTGGCCACTTTACCCCCCAGAAAAGACCCAGAACCCAATGTATAGGAGGCTCTTCTGGGATTTTGCGTAGCATAAGGTAGTTTGTTACCAATGTTTTGGGACAGTCAACAGCACCTCACACAGAAATTTTAACATTGTTACAAACTTAACAGAGGCCAAGTGTTCAAATGGATCTTTTGTGGTGTATTTCAAATAAAAGGTAAAGGTAAAGTGATCCTGTTAGAGGCCCAGTGTGGCCCAGACGGTGGGTACAGGTATAGCTCTACTTTTCCATGAGCGTGGCACTAGAAGGGGGTGAGTGGTCAGCAGCACGCCCCAGCCGCACTTTACCCCCGGGATAGACCCCGTAACCATTGGTGTATTTCAAATACTGTTATAAAATACCCAGTAGTATTTAATATAAAATAGGTAAAATGTCATGATGTACCTACAAAGTCACACATAATAACAGTGTCTCAAACTAAAAATAAAAGAAAGTGGGGTGGCCAGCACAGCTGTGGATAAGGAACAGGAGAAAAAGAAATAACTCTCACCACCACAGTTTCATGCTGTAACTATTGCCAACTTCAACTTGAATTTTAGACGTAATGCCAGTGCTTCAAAAGACTAAGTTTCTCGTAAGAAGGCAATGAAACCTTATATAAAATGTACATAACATCCAACCCTGCAAACCAGTGGTTGTCAAAGGTCCAGTGAAAAGCCCAAAAGCAGCACATAAATTGTCCACAAGCTGACCTAAAATACCACAAAAACAATAAATGTAGCTCAAACTCTGAAGCTTCCAATACTGTATTACCACATTAGTGCATAAACAATACAGCATGATTCTGATTTTTGTTACACACTTATTCATTTATTCTTTGAAGGTTTAAATCCTTATCAGTTAAATGCAACTCTTTGCCATTAGTTCGAAAGTTACTTATTCTTTTACTAAACTACCATGTCTTGTAAATTCCTTGCAGCAAAAGGTGAGACAGGTAACCTCATAGCCAGTTCACAATATGTTAAAGAGTTTACACTCACAATAAAGCTGACAATTTCTGGCTTTTTCCAGTTGAAGTCAACTTTTGGCAGTGGCTGTCTATGCAAAAATTCATCGATCATGGCCTGGGATGGGAAGTCCTCATTTTGCAATGCCTTCTTCCTCATTTTGATTTCTGCTATGATACTCTTTCTTTCTTCCCTGAAATATGAGCAGTTAAATTACCATCCATGGTATATTTATTTAACCTTTATCATCTGTGAGTCACATTACCATAACCACATACCACCAATTCTGTTGGAATAACTCTCCACAGGTCTCCTTGCAATTTGCATACATGCTTTAGGAAATAACAAGTAAAATGCATACACAATAACAGCAACACAAGGACAGCGAGAAGTTTGACTAGAGGAGAACAACAGTTAGGACACAAACTTCACAGAAACAATTTCTTCTTCTCTCCAGATTTATATGACTCACACGTAGCGGCTATCAACTGCTGTGAAACTGTCAGATGAACTCTTAAAGGGATCCTGGAAACACCGAAAAAAAGACAATGAAATCAAAACAAGGTGAAACATATGGTAAGGTGAAAGCAACCAGGTATATATTAGAAAATAAGCAAAAATCACCATCACAATGCAGACTTTTTATTAGAATATTTTGCCATGAACACCACATTTACATAAGTATAAGAAATTTTTCCTAATTCATCACCTTATAGACAGGCACAAAGTTATTTCCTGAAAAGTTTAAGGTTGTGAAGGAAGGTTGTCTTATATGCTATTGTAATTAGTCTACAAATGGCAGTACAAAGATATACACAGTTCTTAATAGTGATATCATTAATGATCAAAACTCTCAAGTTAAAATCGAGTATGCAGCCCCATGTGTGGAATTTAAATCCCCTGTTCTCTCATTCTCTCACACATACATGCATGTACGTGCGTGCACACACACACACACACACACAACCTGTAACAGGACACAGTTTGTACAATGGACACTTATTGTCTCCATATGCACATATATGAACTGACCGTATCTGCAAGGAAAAGTAGTTGATTTTCAAGGGATATGTCCACACACACACACACACACACAAACACACACACACACACACACACACACACACACACACATGCACACACACAAAAAGGGTGCTCTGTCTACACTCATCACACACACAAGATTTCACATTACTTTTACATCAAAACATAACAAAACACAATTTCACTTACACATCTTTCTGGCTCAGATGATTCATATCAGTAGTTTGAATGCAATCATGTTTGGTGCCACAGACTTCACATCCTGACTTGGCATGTTTCTGTAGCTTCCCTGTGTGAGTGCACTTGCTGCACGTATTACCAAGAGTTAAATACTCAGCTTCCAAACATTCATAGCGAGGGTTTGTTCTCCACTGCTCCAGTCTGTAATGGAACATTAGAAAATATGAGAACATATTCACTTTCCAAGTCATACTATTTCATCCTGAAGAGACAGCACAACCTATATAGTTAGGAATTAAAGAACATAAATGTTCTCATGATCTTGTATAACATGTGAAAAATACCTCAGTTTAATTTTAGGGACATTCTGTATAGCTACCAATGAAATAAGTGTAACTTTGGATTCAGTTAAAGTTTCTGTCTGTGCTACATCCTGCAGAACAACATCCATCTCTCTAATACAGGACAAAAATAGCTGATGCCTTACAGCAACACCTACATGCAGTTCTGTACACACCTCAAGTGTAAACAGGTAAAGTTGCCTCTGTGCATTCCATGCAGGCGCTGAGGGAATAAAGGCACAGTTCCATGAATTCTTTACGTTCGCATTATTTGGAGGTAAATGGTTGGCTTCACATGCCTGCCATGTTATCCCCCCCCAAAACAGCCCCCAGTACCTACTGAAGAGGTGGTTAGGTGAGTCCTAAAGCTAGTTGGGACAATTGGTTTAAACCTGTTAACATGGGTGTAAGTCAGCTGCATGCATTGTGAGTTGTGCATGGAGCATGGAGAATCTCATTTTGAATAATTTTTGTAAATTCTGTAAGTAACAAAGAAGTACATATCATATTGTAGTATACACTTTACTAAGAGGTGAAATGGCTTTTAGGACACTATATGCAAATATGCAAAAACACTGGGTCAGTGTATTGAAAAAATGACACATAGCACTGTTTGCATTTCCCAGTATAATGTTAAAAACAGCTGCCTACCTAGGCAGAACTTCATCATCTTCTAATCCTTCCAGAAATTTCAAAGCACTCTCCTTGCCCACTCCAAGGACACCTCCATCATTGTAATCACAACCACAAAGCAAGGATAATGCAATAAGTTTCACTCGACTGAGAGCCAGCTTTTCTTCAATGTCAGCTGTCTTATATTCTTCTACACTATAAGAAAATGATCCCCGGTGACTAATGCTGAAGTTACGGTATACTGTGCGAGCACCATACAAGAAGCAGTCTCCATCTTGTGTGATGCATCCATCAACAAACTGCAAAATTTAAATAGTCAACTGACACAGACACTCAACACTGATCTAGAAGTCATTGAAACTAAATTTAATTACATTTTTGTTACCTAAACCACATTTTCAGTTATTTCAGTTTATCTTTTTAAACATGGCTCTTCAATCTTTATTTCCCAGTAACTGTTCTTTTGGAACAGATTTTGTAAGAATTCTGTCTTCCATAATATGATGCTGTGTAGTTTGTTAAAAATTCAGAGACACTTCTGAGGAATGTTAGTCTACATACCACAAACCAGAAAACAGTATTCTACATGTCACTGCTGTCACAACCTCAAATATCACTAAAGTTTTTAGAACACATTCCTCTACTTAATGATAATATCTGCAGTTAGCCTTTATCATCTGTGGAAAGCACTGTGCTGGATGGCCCTCTATCCAGTTGGTCAAGCATCCGATTAATGTCACCAAAATACCCCATTATTTAGAGCCAGGCTACAGCATTTACAGCACAGTATTTTTCTCCACAAATTTATCAAGGTCTCTGTTAAGCTTTCCTGCTGTGAGCTATTTACAAATATTGCTCTTTGCTGTCACAACAGGATCACATTTCAGTCATGTCCTGTCCACGTGATCATTCCGTCAATATGCCATTAACACTTGTTCCTGCCCAACTAGCCTGATTACACTACTTGGTAAAAGCAGCATGGAGTATTAGCCTCAACAAAGTATAATTTTTCCTTGTCATTATGATGGGAATTTTGAGGGCTCAAATAGATACTGAACCAAAGCAAGTGTGAAAATTTATCAATATGTAGCAGCAATGCTTATTCAATACAAATTTCTCTCAAAATACTTTTCCAATTTAAGGTAGGCACACTAAGTGAAACTGTGATTTCACAGCACCCCTAAACGGCTATACTGTATAAAAGTAGTATTAAAAAGGGAAAAAACACACACACAAAATCCAGCTTACCCCAGCTTCATCTAATTGAGCACAAAGGGCCTCAGCTTCACCAAAACTCTGAACACAAGGCACTCCCATGATTGTTAGTAAAACTTCACACTGAAAAGTTTGTCAAAAACAGAAATGCACATCATACTACAAACCTCAAACATTTCCTTGTTTATATATTTATTTTATTAGTTAGTACAGCAACAACTACATGCTGGGCAAGAAGAATGGGAGGGTGCAGAGATATCTCTTGGCCACAGAGGCCAAGCAATCAAATATACAAAGCCATTCATACACATTACACACGCTCAACTATAAATGTGGTGTACTGGGAATGTTATGTTATCTTGCTATGGCTTCTGACTGTCTTAATCATAGCACATTAATGACTAGCTTATTACAGATACATGAAAATGTAAATACATGGAGAAAAAGTGTGAGAGATTCTCCCTATATCAATGAAAATATTTATTCTGACTGTGATACAGTTTGTTATTGACAGCCTGAAGAAGAGAATTTATTAATATGCTTCAGAATTTACTGAATACTTTTGTCTTTAGGTGGGCTCCTCTCCTGCTGCATATTAAAAAAAAAACTCTAAGATATTAATTCAGTCTGTATGCTTCTTCTATTTGCAGATGGAAGGGCAAAAAACATGAGTGTTGTACACAAATCTGAAGTAGTTATGAACTGACCGTCTCCATACAACTACACTGGTGGACTTCACAACTGACAAGTATAAGAAAAATTTCCACACCACCATCATGATAAAATACACAAAAATTTAAAAATACTTAAAAATATGGTAAATAAACATTTCATCACACGAGTATGACAAATTTACCTAGCTTTGTGCTACAAACAAACCTGCTTCAACATATTATCTAATCGGGAGCGACGCCCTGTGTTTCTTTCCACTCTGGTGTGTTCACACAATTCAGTACTGTCGTCATCAGAACTGTTCTGTTTTCTATTCTTTCTCCTCTGCTGGACTCTCTGTGATATGGTATCATGTTTCAGGGAAGGGGCTGTGCCTTCCAATACAAAAACAGGTTTCGCACCCAACAGCAGAAGGCATGATGTACGGAAGAAGAGATTCCTGGAAAGTGTAATTATTGTTAGAGAACAATATGTTGGTGTTTCCTGTATTAAGTAATTCTTAAGTCAACACTGCATTAACTACAAGGTGGTACAGCATTTGAATATGAAGAATAAGACACCCAATAAACTGTAAGAAAAGCCTCCCATAAATCCAAACCCCTCGTCCATACCTCGGGGTATCATAGATTTGTACTCTACTCTACCCTGGGTCATGTGGGAGGTGGTAACAGTTGTGGAGGGTATACCCTGATGGGGGTTGCTACAACACACACTGGCTAATTGGGCTCTGGTCTACCCAAGCCAAGGTGGAAGGTATTGAGCCGAGGGCTGCATGGCACTGGGGTAGAGACAGCAGTGTCAATAACGATCCCCTTGGGGAACCAGGCCACACCCCACTGTATGTAGGCCTTCTGTCTATGTGGGGCTCCATGGATGGTGACCTAATGTTTTTCCCCATATGTAAGAGGGCTCCTTTTTGGGGACTCTGGAAGACATACAAGAATGAATGAATGAATGAATAGACCAGTGGCTCTGGTGATGGAGTAGCCCTGTCCATGGGGACCCTGTTAGGGAACATGAAGGAGGCTCCCTGACAGGGGACTCTGAGGGAAAGATGAATTTTCAGGGGATGGGATGTAGAAGATTCTGTGGGCAGGTGTCTCCATAGGGGTCCTACTGGGGAACCTGGAGAGGGGGTCCAAATACAGGGAACTGTGAGAGATAGTGGGAGGAGGGCTCTGGAAATGGAGCATCTCTCTTTGCGGGAGATGTTAGGGGAACCTGGAGGTGTAAAAGAAGGTTCTGGTGATGGGCACCTCTTTCCATGGAGGCCTCACTGGGAAACCTGGAAGAGGGCTCATATGCTGGGGGCTTATGTGTGGAAGAAGGTTCTAGGACAGGTGTCTCTCCATACA
>Ga0123355_10014106_pt1 | contig 12469 bp, 5 predicted proteins | sample TergutEmb28metaG_3_FD_89872 | JGI IMG/M metagenome (GOLD analysis project Ga0123355, IMG submission 89872) | Embiratermes neotenicus P1 segment gut microbial communities from Petit-Saut dam, French Guiana - Emb289 P1 | ecosystem: Host-associated > Arthropoda: Insects > Digestive system > Gut ...
CCCACACAACATGATATGCTGCCACAACACCTCGTTTGCAAATACGAATTGAATTGTGAATACTGTAGTATAACTTTAGCAAGGAACAAAGCTCCCTGATGATGATCTGACAAGATCGAAACAAGTCGGAGTGTTTTAAAGTGTTTTAAAAGTGTTTTATGTGAAATTATGTGTGCATTCGTTAATTGATAAATTGAAGTGACAGAGCAACGTAATTTCAAACAATGTTAAATAAGGTTTGGCGTGGGAAAGAATCGAAATACCAAATCGAATATGGATCACGTCCCTAAAATATTTCCATTACTTAGATTTAGAAACTCAGTTTTCATGAATAAAAAAATTAGAGACTTGTTTCTGTATAGTTGTTGACTCTTTTAATCCTTTTTATTCATGTTATTATGTGTATCGCATGTTTGGGTCTGTGTTTAGCAGTAAACAGCAGCATGCAGCTAATTTTGCACACGTGCAAAGTCACGGAGTTGTTCAGAAGAGCCACGTAACTGTGTAGACAGTAGGACTTACAGCCTGCGGGACTTCCATGAGCCAAATCCCTTGCTATCAGAAGTGACGTTTTGCAGTCACGTACGTAGGGAGGAAGGTTCTTTGTTCATTACATGGTAAATACCTTGTCTAAACATGAGTACGTACTATTTTCGTTTACCTCAACTCCGTGGCTTGTAATTTTAGACGCTTTAAAATTGCGGGTTATCAGGGCAAAGGGTTATAATGAGGGAGGACAGATGTATGCACATGTTGATGGAGCTTCTAATTTGTACGTTAGGTCATGTATGTAATAACATTCGTTAATGATGGTCTGGTCTTACTAAGATGGAGATAATTATTCCAGATGTAAGGTAGCAATTTGTGACTAAGCTTGGAGAGGGATATTCATGTGTTTTATATGCTGTGAGCTAACCCTGAGGTTTAAGATGTGAATACCGCCTCTGGAAGTATTTAAACCTCGAGGGCATATTACTGCTAGGACCGTCTGGGCGATTCGCCAACTTGTGTGACTTTGTGCAGATATTTCCTCTAGAAGAAACAAATTTGTGGAGGTGACTTAATGGCGGCCGGAATATTTAAAATATCTTTTTGGTGTAAAGGGAAAGCTTGCCACGTGCAATGTCTCGAAACAGCTGAAATTGCTTAAATAATTAAAATGGTGGATTGGGCCGCTTTTTGCAAATTTCATAGTACAGGTGTTGGAACAGTTCTTGGTGGAAGAGCTCAAAAAATGTATAGCTTCTTTTACGTTTAGTCTCTGATGCCTTATCTGTTGCACTTCACAGAGTACAGTATTTTTCAATAACAGATTTTCTTCTACGGCATTCCAAGACGGAAGTAATTATATAAAAAATGAACTCCACCCATTAAGCATGGGTCTATTTGTTCACGTGTCAAACTTCATTTAGATGAATCTGAGAACATCAAGTAGATATGCTATTTGTCAATAAATATAGAAAATCATCCCTAAGTCTATTTGAGGACACAATAAATTATTGCAATTATGATCACTTAAAAATTTTATGTTAATTAGAATACTGTTAATGAGATTAAAAACACTGTGGCAATTATAAATCAATGCAAAATTATCCACATATTTTTAGGCGTATAGCCTCAGAAAAATATGAGAAAACTTCAAATTTGTATACGCGAGAGAATGCAGTGTAAGACAAATATGATATCGCTGAACTAAACCACTCCGTCAGTTACAAATTTTCATATGCTTTCAAGTTATAAATATATGCTACAGTCCTACATCACGCTCTCTTAAGTGATTTGCCTTTTCAAAATTATTTCTTCCAGAAGGGGTTTCGATAGCTTTTTTACCTTATGTTAAAGAGCAAACTGTGTGTTCTCTAGGCTTAATATTGAAAAGTCTGACAAAAATGATGTCTGCTGACAGAGTTGTTTCTAGGAAATTTTTCCAAAATTGTCTTGCTTCCAAGAGAATTTTCCTCCCAGAAACAAAAAAATAACTCATTATTACAACAAGACAGTAACATCGACTGTGGATGGTAGTTTCTTCATGACTGTTTCTGCTCCATTTTATCTTAATTACTTCGACAAGTACATAAAGTTGTAGAAACGTAGAGCTGTTTTAAATTTCCAAAGCAATGTGTAAATAATTATATCTGCCATAACATCTCGAATGTTTCATGAACTCATATTTAAAGCATAATTAACTGAAATGCATTACAAAATTCTGATGTTTAAAAACTGACAATTTGAGTATTTTAATCGTGGAAAAAAGTTAAAATAGGCAGCACCATTTCGCTGAAATTAGCCCATAAAATGTACTGGAATTTTACATGCCTAGGTTGTGGACATACCCGACCACCGTCCGGTTTGTTCAACTGCACACGCTCATATGTCTATAGCCCTAGTGTGCATCTCAATAGGCCTATGTAAACCGCACGTTTTACTGTGCAAGGCCTTCACCCTGTACAAAAAAAATCAGATTGGTGTTAAAGAAATGCGATATGACGCTCTGGAAAGTACTGACGTGTTTCAAGGTAAGGATAAGTTTTGGGGTGTTATGAACTGTGTACTGCACCCTTGGATGCCACAACAAGGTTCGGTGCTTCTAATACAGCTCTGTGTTTATGGGCTTCTCAAGAAGGCCTTTCACTTCTTTACCGCAGTGTAATTTCTTCTACCAACCAGTCATGAAGGCGTACTTGCATTTGCATTCACGTTAAGCTTGAAATATGTCACATCGTAAGTTAGTAAGTTTGCTTGTAAAAAAAATGCTTTAAATGAATCCATCGTTATCTGTGTCTAAGCAACTGTAAATGGAACAAGGAATCGATAGGCTGTCGGAAAGGTTCATAAAACCGTTAAAAGTGTTGGATGTGAAATGCCTTATGACTGTAACTCAAGCCTACTGTTGGCAGTAAATGTCTTCAGCCTCCCTTCCTCCTTCCGCATTTCTTATATCTGTCTTGCAGGTCCAGAAGTTTCGCAAGTATTCCTACACATATTAGTCACTGTCATCTTCGCTGTAGCTGATTAGACGTGTTGACGATATTTCCTACTTCTTTTTTCCTTGACGCTTTGATCTCAATGCTCTAATCGCACAGCATTCGAGGACTCTGAACACAATCTGCCTAGGTTTGCTGATTTTTCGGTCGTCATCTCGATAGCGCCATTTCATCTCCTTCATTCTGTTGTCATATCGTTCTGCTGTTGTGTATGTATACACAGCTACAAAATCTTGTTTGCTTGATGTTGCAACTACGTATAGGCTAAGGTTATAAAATACAGTCCTTACGCTCTTCTTTAATGTATAGTCCGTTGGTTTCTAACATGTTCCCTCAACAATACAATTGAAATTAAATAACAACAGGAAATTAATAGTAATGCCACAACGGTAACGTTACTATGATTCAATGCATGATATTCCCTTCCATTCAATACCCACATTGTCAGCGGGAAACAGATATTTTAGATGCGTTAATTTATTAAAAAACAAAAATTGAATCGATATCTGTCCAAACACAACTAAATTCTATTTATTATATAGTTCTGTGAAAATATTCAGGAGCGTTTGTGATCCAATACAAAATAAAAAGCGTTGACACCCTAGATGGAATGGCGAAATTTGTAATTTATACAAAGATCTAAATATCGTGGACGTTGTTAAAATTAGAAGACTAGGATGGGTGTGTCATATTATTAGAATGGAAGATGAAAGGTTCCCAAAAATTATTCTGAATGGGAAATTTCATTATACAAGTCCAGTAGGAAATGCACGAACAAAATGAAGGGAAGTCGTCTTGAGGGAAACGTTAAAGATCATTGGAATACGAGGATGGAGGAGATAAGCAGAAGACGAGAAGAACGGAAACGTCTTCTGAGGGGGGCCAGGGCCCAGAAGGGGCTGTAGCGCGATCGATGGAAGGCAGTATCGTTCTATGTAATAAACACAACTTAGTTGCTTTTGGACAGATATTGGTTTATTTATTTTACTGTTGAAACACAACGAGACCATATTCTTTAAAAAATAAACTAAACGTTATATTTAATAACTACGATTGTCCAAAATTCTAATATATATAGAGTAATGAAACTTCGTATCTTCTATCTTATGTAGTATTTGCTTTCTAACACAGTTCCTCGTTACAGAAGCTTGTGTTGATATATTTGTCAGAAAATGTGTCATCCTGCCTTGAAAATTCGTATTGTCTAGTAGACCTAACCCTACGTCTTCCCACTGAAGAAACACTGTCGATCAGAGGAATTTCAAGTGACCTTCAAATTAAGTGCAATTTTTGCGTATATAATGACGCAGATATATGAAAACGTTAATAACTTATTAATTATATTTGTAGGCATTTTATAACTGACCGAAAAGAACATAATCCAATAAGATGTTTCGTAGGAGATTAGGCAACTTGTCACAGATAAAGGTAATGATGTCCAAGTCTAGCAGCCTAACGGGAGTTAAAGTCTATAAAGGCTGCACCTCTAGCAATGGGGGCTGAAGTTGGACGTGTATAAAATCTTGTCCTGTGAAACAACTTTGTTGTTGTGTTGCAGTGTGATATATATAAGATTAACTACAGACTAATTATTTTACCGATAGGAATTCCGTTTTTTTAAAACCGAAACCCGGGAATCTTAGAACTATTTTGTTGAGGGGGTGTAGAATAAAATATTTTAACATATCTAGCAAGGAAAGACATAGAAATCTGTTAATATTAATAAGAGAAGTCTGTCATGAAATTATGACATATGAGTGTAAAATATGGAAGTATAAAATACGTAATAAAACACAAAACAGACCCTCACTTCACTGACTTTTATAAGTTCACCTTTCTCATACAATGCAGCTGCAGTGCAGACATTCTGATACTAATCCACAAACTTCCTCTATGACTCGCAGCCTTTTCTCTTGTGGCCGGTTGAAATCTGTCCTACTCGTAGAGATGTTTCTTCCAAATGTGGAAATGTCAAAACATTCGTAACGTTGTCAAAAATATTTTACTGTTATGACTTGGAGGAACCCGGGTTATTTGACGTCCCGAACAGAATTTTGGGTACACCGGGACAGGGTTCTTTAAAACTCATAAATTAGGGACTCTCGCTCGAAAACCCGGAAGAATAAAATCCCTACATACTGCATACTAATATTAAATTTAATAACAACCAGTACTTCGTAAAACATATTTTCGCTACTGTGACGGGTATCTCGAAAAATCTACTCATAGCTGCCGGCATGTCAAAAAATATAATTTTTTAAATCTGACAGTTTTATGACTTTTCGCGCTTAACTAAACTAAAGCCCCATAGAATTTTCCATAATTATATTTATTTATCTACGTTTTCATTATTATTTTTACAAAATCCCGTCCCATATCTCAGTTCTGAGCCTCATGAATCCAGTCCATATTCGTATATCCTATCACTTTACGGTTCTTTTCAATACTCTCTTCCTACTTACATCCAAATTCTCCTCTCTGGATTTTCGACTAAATTATTTTGGAATTCCTTTTTCATTTATTTAACGTTGGATACATACTCCGAGAACTGCAAACTCTTTTGCTTACGAACACTATTAATTTTTAGTGAAAAGTACAAATTTTTAAGAACCATTTAACTTCATTAGCATGTATTTCAAATGTGTATCAAATAACATTATAAAGTATGGTTGCCGTTACTTTCAAAAACATAAAATTACTAGGGTTATCTTCATGCCCATAAACTGTGTGAACATCTGAGCTTAATAGGCAATTTTTCTTCACTTTTAAACACTAAAGTATTGTTGTCTTATAATGTTTATTAAAAAATTTTTCTATCAGATTAAAAATCGTTCACGTACTACTACAAAACCAAAAATAAACAAGCTTTAGAAATTAACATATGGTTTCAGCAGAAAGAAAATGTAATTCATTTCCACCGAACATGTTTATATAAACCTAATCAAAATGATATGCGTTGTTCGTTTTTATGACACAGTTACACACAACCGAAAATTGTATGTACGTATGTATGTGTGTGTGTATGTAGGTCTGCCTACTTCAATGTGTGCTGCGAATTCATGTGTCTTCTGGTAGAAAATTATATTACAAGACTAAAATATAGCCGATTTCAAATTGTCCCAAAATGGAACAGGAAATTACTTTGTGTACAACACATGGCCACATTTTTTTTGTAAATAAGTCAAAAATTGTTATTTGATGATTGGTTAATTCTATCTGGCCTCGTGAAATGGGTTAGACAGAGCTTACAACAATCGAGAAAATGCACAGCGACTGATCTGTCGTTACGATCTGTTTAGCTTAACTGTACGTCTAAAGAAGGCCATGGGTAAACAAATGTCTTTTGTTTCAATGCAGCATCGGGAACTTTACATGGAGACTTACGTAAGTTTTGTTGTTGCCGATAGCACATATTTGCCATAAAAGCTTTTTTTGTGCATCATTTAGTATTTTTAGATAGTTGACAGTAATATGTAGATTAACAGAACACACACAAAATGAATTGTTGTGTTTGCACGGCAAAAATTGTTACGCGAAAGCGCCACAAATTAACTTCATAGGTACGTGGCATTTCTTGATTTTAACTTCTGCGAGGTCAAGATTTATTAAAATATTTCCAAAAATTCTCAAGTTAAAAAATAAAGTAACGTTAACACAAATAAAAGATCTGTATATTTATTATTTCAACACGTCTATACCGCAGTGGGTTATCTGAAAATGACACATTGCTGTCGAAACATATAACAATGACAAGTAATACAGATATTGCAGTTGCGTTAACGGTATTTTATTCTTTTATCATTTTAGTAAAACTATGGGATAAATATCTCATAAATTAATCTCGAATTGTTCTAGGCTTGCGTAGTGGCGTAAAGTCAAGGTAGTTTTAGTAGACAATCGCAAGTAAAAAAAAAAAAACTCCTTCCCTAAAGTTAGGAACGGAAAAGAAAGTACGGTATTGATGAAGACTTTAAAATTCTCCGTGAATAAATATCCTACAGTGTCGTCTACCGTGTGCCAGGAAATTCTTCATTTTAGAACGTAAGTTCTCAGACTTACCTTTATCAGAACAAAACGGCCTATGTCAAACTTAGTTTCCGTTTGCAGTGGCACGTATTTAACATAAGATTAAATTAAGTGTACATTGTAACGAATTCCTGATGTGCATCGTTATATATTATACATCCGAAAGCGTATCAACTTCTACTCTCCGAAATAATTATTGATCACATGCGTATAAAATATGGAAGACTGTTTGTCATCTTATTTATGATAAAAACCCAGTTGCGGAAGAAAATATATAAGCTGAGAATTACCTTACATTTTTCACAGAATATCGGAATCGTAGTGTGGGGTTGGAAGACACTTCGCCAGTTTTGCCCGATGTATCATGAAAACGACGTATGCGTCCAAATTCTTCAGAGACAGCAAATATTTGTTCGTAACGTATGAACATTCAGCTGGTAGGTTGCATTTTCATAGCTTCTCGGTCGGAATTGTGTGACACAAAAAAACAACACTGAAGTCCGTCGGTTCAATTTCACAAAATTTCACTGGTCAAACCACCGACCCTTGAAATCTATGCCACGCGTCACTGTAACCACGAAATACTCAGTAAACGCAAGAAAAAAAGCAAACGTAAGAGAAACGTATATATTTTTCCCTTGCCACACACCAAAACCGCGCTTTGATGTTGTGGAAGCTTCGAGTTGTAAAAGTAAATCTTCCCGTAACCTTCCCACCAGCCCCGCGTTTGGGTTTGAAGGGTTGTTTTCTTTAGCCTAGGAGAGATAATATGACGCAAAGGGTTAAACCTTTGGTGTCATAAATTGTCAAGTATGATGTGAAGAAGGGGGTGGGTGATGTGCTGAAGAAGGGTAGGTGGGATTGTTGTCGGAGGACAACGAAAATTTTACGAAACCTTAGGGGAAGTATAGAAGAGTGCAACGGCTTTGTGGATAGAAGAATGTTTGCTGTGTTCCGATAAGGGAAAAGAAATATATATTCACGTATATCCAAATCATATTTTGCCCTTTGGCACGTTGTATTTTTCTTCTGCGCACTCAAATTTTCTACAAGAGTGGAATTGTACATTTGCCATGGTAAGTATTTCATTATAAAAAATGTCTCCTTGTTATGATGTTTGTTATTTTTAATTGAAGGTACGGTTTTATACTCATAACAACGGTCCATTTTATACGCACTTTCGTCTGTAAAAGAAAACGCAAGGAAAATAAGCGATGTATAGCTCAAATATATGGCGAATTAGTTTTAGTGTCAATGCTTCTGCTGCAACTACTAGTACTAGTACTACTACTACTACTACTACAACAACTATAACTACCTACAACTTCTACTACTGGTACTGCTACTACTACTACCACTACTACTACTACTACTACTACTGCTGCTGCTGCTGCTGCTGCTGATGCTCTTGCTATTGCTGCTGCTACTGCTGCTTCTACTGCTACTGCTACAACTATAACCGCGTAACCTACACTTTAACGTCTTGCACAAATAACTACACATTTTATATGTTTCTGCACAGTACTATAAATCTATAAATCTCATATTTATATTCTCTAACTTTGCGTCGTTGAATTCCAAGGGAATGGTAGAACTGTGGAACCCTCACGCTGTGGCCAGTGTTTACCATTCACCATGGTGAGTTAAGTTACGTTCCTTGCAGTCCAGTCCATTAAATTCTTGCGACACAATAACGCAATATTCCTTGAGAATTTCGAAAGGGAAAGGTTTTATTGGTTCATGTTTTTGTTTGCCCGTCAAAGGGCTCTCTGAGGGCAGTTTAGAACGCGACTAAGCATTATTTTAGGTCATCGAACTTCAAAAGAGCTTTAAAACTTAACTTGTCCTCCTACTGTTTCTTCGTGCGTGATATATGGTACTTGGCAATAAGGGAGTATTTCAAGACATAAAAACATGAAAGGCTTAAGAACATTATTTCCGGGTTTAAGTTACCTTACCACGGTTCAATTTCTTACTCAGAGCGTTAGATGTCAGGCTAGTAATATATCCGCTGAGGTTCGCTATTGAAACTGAAAGTAATGTAAAGCTTTACAAGATAATTTTACTGCTTTTGCCTTGAGCCTTAAGTAAGGTAGGGACAAAGAGAGCTAACTTCCATTTTTTTATTTGAGTACTCTTCTCACTTCTTGTAATAGGAAAAAAGTTCTTTGCTTATCTCAAGCTTGCCATATATATATTATTCTTAACCTGTTTTTCACCCATTTATAAAATCAGTACTTCTAATAATTTAAAGTCCATGGCGAGACGGAGGGTAAATTGCGTATTCAGGATCATTCATTTTTTAATTGAAGTGTTATTAGTATTATTCTTGGTATATATTTAATATTATTATAAGAAAAATTTAGCACCCTTCATTAAAATCGAATCCTTGAATGCTGGGAGACCAGAATAACTCTCAATTGTACATCCCCATTAGAAAGCTTTCAATTTCTTTCGGCTAGTTTCGTTATTGTGGGCAATGTCCATCAACGTTACCGTGAAAAACGGTACGACTATTTTTGTTAGCAAATATTTTTCTCAGAGACTACTGAATTTTAACTGGAGAGAAACCTCAAAAAATTTGAGATATGAAGGAATGAAAAGTTAATTAGACCCAGCGAGTTAAAGTCTTGGTTTTAAACCGTCAAGTTTTATCTACTTTAATGCATGTTAGTAGCGAAAATGGCACTAGGTGTTTTAGTTTTACCCCTGTAATTCAGATATAATTCTTACTAACCCACAGAAAAGTACAGAGGAAAGAAGTAGGCACATTACACATACATGAGCCAATTACACAGAGTACAAACACGACACGGCATTTACACGTTGCGAAGTGTGCTACTCTGTTCAGTAGCTCTTTTTTTCTATCCCTGTAAAATCATATGACCTTTCTCTGTCCTGTTACTCAAATCTAAAACATGTAGTATTTTTTCTAATGGTGCATATATTCGCTTGCATGCTGCTCAGATGTCAAAAGCGTTAGGACGTCATAAACCTTCCGGCTCAAGCCATTACTTTGACAACCCACTGGTATGACAGAGTATATAAGAACGTTAAAAGCACCATATGAAACTGAATCGGTTAGATGGAAAAGGGAATATGTCCCTTGGAACAAAGTGTAACAAAGTGTAACAAAGCAATCTAAGGTCATGCTTACGCACATAACGAGAAATCAAGGTAAACATTTAACATTATAAGAGCATTGTCTCGCAAATTTGGGGTAGGTGTTGGCGCAATTTTTGAGACACTGCGCTGCAAGTCGGACTCAATCCTTCCGTCGCACTATGGCCCTGGGTTCTATTCGGCATCAAACAGAAGTAACAGGAAAATCTTCTGGGGGAGATGAAGGCGGCAGATGCTTAAGATTGATAAATTCACAACATTTTTGTGCCGATTGTTTGGAAATTTGTGTGCTTCAACTTCCTGGAAAGCAATCCCTTTACAGGCCTGTACAGGCCTGCAAAGGGATTGCTTTGCATTTGACGTCTCACAAATTCAGAAATTAAGAAGAGAAATATTCCAGAATGTGCAAACCCAGTTACTATGTGTGTATTGCTGTACTACGTGTGTGTTGCTGTTTTTAATTTAGATGCCAGGATGCTGGCTAGAAGTCAGTATTCGGAAGGTCCTGAGATCGGCCACCCCGACACAGGTTTTTCTCGGTTTCTCTGTGAATAAAAACAGATGTTGAGATGGTTCCCAAGATTCCAAGTTGCCACTACATGCTTCTCATGTAGCCCTCCCGACTTAAATTTAGTAGTAACCAATTTCATATTTTGTATACACGTAAAGTAACCACTGCCACTGGGTGACAACAGAATTGCAGTTAATAATAATAATAATAATAATAATAAATTATTATTATTATTGTTGTTGTTGTTATTGTTATTAATTCCAATTGAGAAAACTAGAAAAGTTAAAGAAATTTTTTCACTTATGAGATGAAATTTTGGGACATGTATACATAATTAATTTTATACAAAGTATGGTTCGCTATATACTACAGCCGTTTGCGACGTAGTCCGACTTTGTTCCCTTAAAGGTTTCAGTACCGTCAAAACATCATCAGTTGTACGTACACTGAATTGTCAAATTCAACAATTAGTTTTAGTTTACGATTGCAATTGAATTAATTTGAAATGAAAGTGGGACAAATCAACGTTTGTACTGAAATATACGTACATATCTTATGTAACTTTGTTTTCTGTGCGGAATTCATATTATAATATTCATGATTCTTGTCATTCTGTCGCTCATTGCATATAAACGTACGATTTTTCGTTCATGTTTCCACACATCTTCTTTTTCACCCACGGTGCACTCTACCTTACATTGTACGTGTCATCCCACTTATTTTCCACTGTTTTAGAAAATACAATTTTTAATTATGTTACTCCCACAACGCGAGACAGAAATTCACAGCACTGCATTGTTTCAGGCGAAAAGAATCCAGTTCGAAAGACGGACATTTTGTAGTAAGCTTGTTCCGCATTGTCAAGGTGCCTTGCAGGAGGTCTTAACTTGGTCTCTGAAGCTCTTTCACAATCATTTTGGTAATTTATCTAAACAGACATTTTATCTGATGAACATGAGCTTTATCAGTCAAAGAATAAAAGATCAACTTGATGTCACTTGCTATTTTATTTCACTTCTTATGTACTCAACATGTTTCGGACATTAATATATCCATCATCAGGAGCTTGCGACACATCGGTCGTTTTGTTCTCGGTTCGTTGTGTGTTGGAGATTTGGTGCGGCTGGATTTGAGTAGTGTCCGTGTTGTAGGCTTCAACCTGCAACACGGACACATGCTTCGAAGTTGAATTGTTGAGAAACACATGCATTTTGATTACTTCAAGAGCCTACGTTTCGTGCTTTTAGTGACGAAAGTAAGTTTGAAAATTACTGTCAAGGAAACATCAGGCTGTACGTTTATATGCAGCCTGGATGTATTTAAGGGTTTCAACTTTTTAACCATTTTACCTATTTTCACGAAATTTCTTAGAAACATCATATCATTGCAAGAAACTCCAAATCCTGAATTGCAGTTTCCTATAATAGGTAACATTGGTATGGCTAAGGCGCAAATTATTTGAAGCTGGAGAAACAGTTGTACAATTGTACCACATTCTAGAAATCCTAAACTAACATCTGGCAAAGAATATGGATAAAATATAAAACACTTGTTCAAAAAGTATGTAAAATAACAGTTTGGAAGCCTTGGAAAAATGTCATTCCTCTTTTGATTCTATGGCTGTAAATAATGGATCGTTTGAGAACGTTACACGAAACTTTGACTGGAGATCGATAGCTGTACATTTGGCGATGCACAAAGATCTTTAATTTCTTATACCAATTAGCCAGCTTATTGCACTTAATTTTATTATACATACGTTAAAACAATATAAAATGTTATAAAATTACTAACTCCAACATATTTCGGTCATATATCGACCATC
>Ga0123355_10014108_pt1 | contig 12468 bp, 9 predicted proteins | sample TergutEmb28metaG_3_FD_89872 | JGI IMG/M metagenome (GOLD analysis project Ga0123355, IMG submission 89872) | Embiratermes neotenicus P1 segment gut microbial communities from Petit-Saut dam, French Guiana - Emb289 P1 | ecosystem: Host-associated > Arthropoda: Insects > Digestive system > Gut ...
AACAACCAGTTAGTCGCAGACTCCTGAAGATGGTCGTATTAACGGCCGAAACATGTTGAGCATTGAATAAGTATTGTATAAATAATAAAATAAGTGGCATCAAGTTGGTTTCTCTTTACTCAAGTGTTGCATGTTTTGGGTGTGTGTCTGTTGCCCTATATACCCAGCATGCAATGCGCGTGCGCCATATTACCATCTGCGGTCTCTTCGGCTGTGCTGTATTTCTCCACATTACCTCGCACACTGTACGATTTGAGAAAAGAAAGTTATTGAATATAAAATCTGTTTTGATTTTCTGTACAGCTCTGGTATGAAACAATTTTAATTGTAAGAAGAACTGAGCGAGATGTGATAAAAATGCATATTGGTCTTCATGTGAAGTACCCGTTATTCTTGTCAGATTTAATGAAATTTGATTTTTCTTGACAAAATTACGAAAAATACTGAAACATCAAGTTTCATAAAAATACGTACATTGGGAGCCGAGTTGTTCCATAAGGACGGACGGACATGACGGAGCTAATAGTGATTTTTCACAATTTTTCGAAATCGCATAGAACGCCTTAAAGTACAGGAATGTCACAGTCCCTTCACATATATCCGTAATATATTTTAGGAATTTTAAATTCACTTTTAATGTGATCTGTGTGACGGTAACTTGCGCATCGATATATAAGTTTATTTTTTCTTTTAAATTTTGCTTCGATGCCAGAGGCCTCGCAAATATGGCTTCATGTAAGATTGGTTCATCTTAACTATATTTTTATCACCTAGAGTGTTTGTACCTAAATTCTGGGAAACAGATTTCGCCCCCCCCCCCTCCCGCAGCTCCTTGATTGACCATCCGATGTCCCTCCATTTTAAGTCTCCCTTTACAGTCTTCCTGAAATATGAATCTTCTTTGATATTAGAAGTGCTGAGTTTTAACACGGAATGTTGCCATGAAACCCTCATTAGTGACAGAACTCTGTGAAAAGGGGAGCGCCTGCGAAAGAACTAATCACCAGGCGTGCGACGGGGTAACATCCTATGAAATAGATGGGTCAGGCCATATTTGTCACCCGAGGTAACAATATTGTGATCTATTTGTGTGTTTGATGAGGCAAGCTTATTCTTTGTTGCAGCTGATTGTAGGTCTGTCGGTCTGGGCTTTGCTGTGTGCAGGATCATGGAGCTTGTGATCAACCTTCAACTTGTTTTGATCTTACAGAGCAGACAACATCTGTAAATGCTGAATCTATTTCCAGACACCACAGATTAACACTTGACGGTCATATCAACCTGGAAGAACGTACACACAAATGCCTTTCCCTAAGCCACAATTGTGCCGCTCCCTTCCTCCATGTTGGCAGGCACATGACGATCGCCTGGCGATATGGTATCCAGAGAAGCCCAACCGCTGGAATCCCTACTGTCGTCTACTGCTTCTCACCTCGAACTCCCCTGAGGATCGTCACTTGCACTTTTACCTCGGACATATCTTACCCTTAACGGACGAACGACACGAAGCTGTTCCATTAAATCAGGGGTTCACAAATCCCAGGTGCCATATCGCCACGATGAATGAATTTTATATGTTGGCACCTAACGTGTATGAGTCCTCAGTGTGGGAGTTGCTGCTTGTCACCATTGTGGCGCCAAGAATTTTGAGGTGGCTTCTGGATTTGGGGAAAATTTGTGCGCCCTTTCATTAAATGTACGTCCTTGTCTTCCGAAAGGGAAAATGTGGTCCCCGCTGTGGGCATTTCAACTGAACAGCACGCGTCGGTTGTTAACGTGGTCGATCCATCAGTTTCAACATCAGTAGCCGTTTACGCTGTCGCCCTCTTCTACTCTTGCTGCACCACTGATACAACAGAAGTCCGACTTTGTCTTAAATGATCTGCCATCCTTGCCTCTGGAGAACGGAATTGTCGTCTCCGCAAATTGGACCGAATGTCTGCACGTGACGCGATTGCACGTTTGTAAGTTCTTCAATTCATTCACGAATTTTGACGCCATGACGCTGCCCCTGTATCGTGATTCTCGGCCTTCTGTTGCCAGAAACTTAGAGCGTAAACACTCTTAACACCCCTGCCCATCCGTTGCGAATATTTGCTATGTATGTTGAAAGTTTAATAATAATAATAAACTGCAATTGGGTGGCCATCCGGTGGCAGTGGTTATTTTACATGTATACAAAATATGAAATTGGTTACTAATAAATTTAAGTCGGGAGGGCTTCATGAGAAGCATGTAGTGGCAACTTGGAGTCTTGGTAACCATCTCAGCTTTTGCTTGTAGAATACAAGGAAACTTGTGTCTACAAGCAGGTTTCGCGTCGCGTTTGGTTTTTCACTTTTTATCTTGATTCTCACAAATATCCATAGATGACTATAAGCCCCCAGACCATCTCGCTCACCTGCCCACCCGCCTGAGATCACAGCCCCTTTTCTCGTCACGTGTAAACAGCCATTACGCTATTAAATTCGCAGCTGAACAGATTCATTAGTTTGGAGTCATTGTTAAATAAACTAAGAAAAATGTAGATGTTTTACTTAGTTTTCCTATACCAACATTCGTGTTTTTAATTCTGAAAACTAAAACGGAAAATTAACTAACACATAACGTCGTACCTCGTGGAAATTTTGCTCTGTCTCTCTCTGACGGTTAGAAAAACTGGAGACTGTGCAGATGGAGGGTCTGTGTTAAAATAACATGCCCAGAGGTTGGTAACAGTGGCCTCTGTTTCTGAGTACTTACATATAAATATGAGTAGGATCGACAAAAGAGATGAAAAAGAGGGAATAGTTAATTACAGCCACATTTTTAGCTGAAATTCCGGGCAGATCTCCACAGAGGAAGTACCATGCTTTCATCTGAAGGGACTGAAGCTTGTTTACGCTCGCGGAATTCTGGCTTGCTCTGCATTTTATTCACATGTATTATCGTGCAGTAGTGAAAGTACTCGCCGAATGCTTTCGTAGTAAAAACAAGAGATGAGGCAGCGCTAAACAGTGGGAGCTATTGGGGCAGAAACTTTGACTTAACGGCAGTAAAACGTTACATGGAGTTTGTGTGTGTCTGTGTGTGTGTGTTGAAATGTGTGGTTACAGTCGTCCAGAGAGGGGAAACGCATCAAGATTTTTTTTGTAATTTGATGTGTGTTTGTGTATGTATGTTAATGTGTGTTAGTCATCGGTCTCTGAACCTTGTAGTAATTACTGGAGGAAAATATTTCAGTATGAGAAATAGCATAAATTCAGAGTCCTTCAAAAACAACAAACACTGCTACTACTACTAGTACTACTACTACTACTACCACGATGATTATCACCACCACGACCACCAGCACCACCACTACTACTACTACTACTACTACTACCACCACCACCACTATCACCACCCTAATACAACTAACACTACCACCATTACCACTACCACCAAAACCACCTCCACCAACACTAACACTAACACTACCACTACTATCAACATTACCACCACTACCACCACCACCACCACCACCACCACCAACACCACCACCAATAACACTACCACTACCACTAACACTACAACTAACATTACCACCACCACCACCAACACCACTACCACTACCACTATCACTACCATTACCACTATCACCACCAACATCATCACCACTACCACCACCATTACCGCCACCACCGCCACCACCAATAACACTACCACTACAACTACTACCAACATTACCACTACCACCACAACCACAACCACCACCACTACAACTACCACCACCACTACAACTACGAACACCAATACCACTACCACCACCACCACTACCACTACCACTACCACCACTACCACTACCACCACTACTAATACCACTACCACCACCACTACCACCACCACCACCTCCACCACCACCACCACCACCACCACTACCACTACCACCACCAATACCACTACCACTACTACTACCAATACCACCACCGCTACCAACACCACCACACAACCATTACCACGACCACCACCACCACCACCACTAACATTACCACCAAAACTACAAATACCACTATCACTATCACTACCACTACCATCACCCTTACCACTATCACTGGCACCACCACCACCACCACCACCACCACCATCACTACCACCACCATAAACATTAACACTACCAACACCACCACCACTATCACTACCACTATCACTACCATCACCATTACCATTAACACCACCACCACTACTACTACTACTACCACTGCCACAACCACTACCACTACCACCACCAGCATTACCACTAACACCATGAATGAGGAATTTAGTTTCGTGCGATGAAAGAAGATTAAATTTGTTTAAAAAATGAGCTTTGAGCAGCATTTTTGAACTATAGGGGGAAAGAGGAAGTACGAGAAAGAGTAGAATACAAGGACACAACACAGCAGGCTGGTCTTTAGGGACTGCCTTGACATGGAGACTGTTCTGCCGAAAATGTGTACTGCCTTAATGAGAACAACTCCACGGACCGTCTGAAGTGGAGCCTGGGCATTGCGACAGTAGGGTATTTACATTAATACTACATAGTTCCACCAGATGGCTGTATTAAATAGGGGGTATTAAAAGTAACGAAAAGTGGCTGAAAACGGAGCACATTTGGGCTATACTGACAACAGTAATGCAGTTTATGATTGATTGTCCCAAATTAGAGTATTCCGACTGCTTATGTAAAATTCCGTGCACAATAACAAGAATTCAGTGCATTATACCTTCAGTCTAACACGACTATATTTCACTTAGTAGTGCAGTAGGTATACAACTACATGTTTCGGCACTATATGTGGGCCATCTTCAGGTTGCGTTCTAAATTTTCAGGGGCCGCTCTACATGATGTGTGGGGTGTGGGGGTTTGGGTGGGGGGACGAGATCTCGTTGTTCCAATAGCGGGTTTCATGATCTGGGGCTATTACAAGTGGATTATCATTAGTTTTCTGTGTACACGTGTCAAGGTGGGTTTCTATTCTTTTGCTAAGGATATGTTACTGTTAGTAGCCTTAGTGACTATTTAAAACTAGCTTGCTATAATATTAAAGTTCTTAGTTTTAAGTAGTTACTAAGGCTACTAATAGTAACATATCCTTAGCATAAGAATAGAAACCCACCTTGACACGTGTACACAGAAAACTAATGATAATCCAATTGTAATAGCCCCAGGTCATGACATCCGCTATTGGAACAACGAGATCTCGTCCCCACACACACGTCTTGTATAGCGGCCCCTGAAAAGTTAGATCGCAACCTGAAGATGGCCCACATACAGGGCCGAAACATGTAGTTGTATTCCTACTGTACTACTAAGTGAAATATATTTGTGTTCGACTGAAGGTATAATACACTAAATTGTTGTTATTTGAACAAACACAACGAGGATGACGCGCCTCAAAATTCTATGCACAGATTTTGCCTTCATACTGTAATATTTGTCACATACATTTAACATCATTGCTTAAAATAGTCGCTATGGTGATGCGGCTTCGAGGTCGTTAGCCGTTACCGTCAGGGTCATGGTATTTTTGTTTTCCCTGAAGATTTCATAAAGGGTCTGGGTTCCACCAAGCCTTCCTTCATTGACTACCAAGGGCTGTTTCGCCGGGGGTAACGTGGATGCAGGAGGAGGAGGAGGATCTAAACATTTACTTATATTGGCGAGGTTAAGAATAAGTGGCTATACCGCCATCCCTTATGTCTACTTTATGGTATGCATTGGGACAACTTCTTTTCACTTTTAGATTACTTAAAAGCAGCTTCTTGCCTGCGTCGAGCCAAATGTTAGGATGATTCGAAAAAATAAATTAAAAAAATGAACTTGGAATACAGCCTTGCTTACAGCACTGTTGTAACGGTTGCAGCACTGACTGAGCGAATCCAAAAGTGTGTCTTGTTCGGAAGAACCGGTTTACAGACAGAAATTTGAATCCACTAATTCTCGATGACAATGCAGGGAACCATTCGCGCAGGCGCGAGACTTGCAGTAACCTAGCTTATGGTGTTTTGTTGTATTATTGATTGACAAGCGGCTGAAGTATGTTCAGGAGCGTTTGTGCCCGTGCGAAGCACTTGTAAAACTCTCTCTCTCTGTATGTATGTCTGTTCGTCTGTTTTTTTTTTCTTTTTTAATTCTTGGTGGAGTTTAAGTACCAATTAATTTCAGGCTACAGAAGATCAGGATTGGATTAATCATGGCTGGAATTAGTAGTGATCGTACAATTGTTCATGTTCAAATTAATGGCAAATATTTAATTTCTCTTGTTGGATCGAAGGTTGAGAGTAGGTTACTTATCATTTCAAGTTTATTGACGTGTCTACTAGTTTGTTTCTTGTCTTTTGTGTATAGGGAGACTGTTATCCATATTATTTCATGATATTTCATAAGAGGAAACACTAAAAACCTGTAGAAAATCGTTATTTTTTTTTCGTATTTACAGTATTTGTGTTGCAGGGCGTATCCAGAACTTTTGGGCGAGTTTTCATGAAGTGTGATATAAAAGAATTTTAGGGATTTTTTTCGAGCTATTGCAATTTTAATTTCGATCGGACACTTTTGTTGGTCACTTTATATAGAGAGGTAGTTGCTTATCTGCGTTCACCTCGGATGTAGCTTGCAAAATATTTATCGGAAAGAAAGATTCAAACACATTTTGTAGAGCAGAATTTGAACACATAAATCCACCATAGATTTTCCATGGAAGCGAATTTTGGAAAGCCAATTCGTAGGTGGGAGGATAATAGCTCTTAAATAAATTGGAAGAGACTGTGCTGACTGGAGTTGTCTGGATCAGGATAGGAACACATTTTGAGCTTTGTGAACACGGTAATGAAATTGTGGGGAATTCCTTGACTGGTCCAAGAAAGGGGCGTTTTTCAAGAAGGAATGCAAATATTCTCGAATCTTTGGCCATCCAAATCCTTCTGTACTTAGGGTGTGTGATTCTTGACTGATCATGTAACTCCATCTTCCTCCTTAGATATGCTGCGTGTGTGCAATTTCTCTCTCTCTCTCTCTCTCTCTCTCTTTCGTTGTCTACTATTTCGTTTACATTTTTAACGTTTAATCTTGTTCTAGTGTCCTCATTTCTCATTTGATTTGATAGTCTAAATCCAGGCCCTCCTGTTAGGAATTTTATTATTCTGTGTTTTATGGTCTTCTCTTGGCACCCAAAGTTCCACGACCATAAAGACATAAGCAGGTCTGCCAGTTCTAATTCCCCTAACAGCACTTGATGATCACCAACTTTCTCATTATACACGTTTCCCCAGTCTTTCGCTACTTCGTCACTCTTGGGCTCTAAAATTTCCCGCAGCACTCTATTTTCAAACTTCCTCACTTTCTGTTGCTTGTTTTAATGTGGGAAATTCATTTTCACAACCATACGAAAGAGGAGACAAAAATTTTCATTTATTTCCTTCTTAATTTGATAAATGTTTATTTAACCACTTGTAATATTACGTCTTCCTTTCCCATACGACGTTTTAAATTGCTTCTTGGGGTTTATTAAAGTATAAAACAGAATTTATTTATCCTGCATAAAGTATATCATAAGTAGTCCGACGTGAGAACTGCCTGTCCTCATGAGGGAGAATAATTATTGATATTGTACTTTGGCTTAAAAATACGTTACTTTTCTGCTACAGAAATGCGTGAACTTGAACAAATACCGAATTTCGATATTACTAGTATCTTCATTTCGTCCTAGTGCAGTTTGCGTTTTTCCACATCCAGTGTAAGAGACATTTGCGTCTATTTCTCCATTAATCATCATTTTTTGTGACGCACAAATTGTTCCGTGGTTAAATAATCGCTGTTTTCTGCGCTATGCCTTGCAACTGTCCCTACATTTATAACTCCTTCACATCAGCACATTTACGGTCAGTAACCCTGTCTGGGATCAGGCCTCAGGGTGAATATTTCTTTATAATATCCAATTGCAATGCATGTGTTACGTGTAGGGACTGTCAGTACGAAATGTAGGTCGAGATTTGGGATGACGAAGTTCTGCAGCACTTACTTACATACATACATACATACACACATACTTACTTACTTACTTACTTACTCCATTGTGCAGAGTCCTTCTTGAGAAGGTTTGCAGCTAGTCAAGAAATTCCCCGCATTTCACGGAACCCGAAAGTTCATTACCGCACTCACAAACGTCTGCCACCTGTCTCTATCCTGGGCCAGCCCAAACCAGTCCATATACCCACATCCCACTTCTTGGAGATCCGTCCTAATATTATCCACCCATCTACGCCTAGGTCTCCCTAGTGGTCTCTTTCCCTCCTTTGCCTGAAATCACGCATCTGATCCGCCTTAGAATAGCTTACAGAGAATACAAGTCTGTCCTTCTGCGTGAATGCAGATCTAGCGAAACTTAGGCAGGTGTGGGTCTAAGTTTTGCTAGCCAAAACTTTCGATATATTAAAAATATGATTGTAGAGTACACGTTATCCCGGTGTGTGTCATGAAGGCATACGGGGAGTATAGCTATAGCTGCATTCATTGTTAACCTTGAAGCTATTTGGAAGTGAGCGGTTAGGTTCGTGCTTCGGCCTCTGTACGTCCGTTACCCCATTACAATGAAGACAGTGAAGGCCTTGGAGCCAGTCTGGACGATTTGGAGAAGAAAAAATGTTGTCCTTGCCTGAAATCGAACAACGATACCTCGTTTGGTAGTGCATAGTCTGCAGTCGCTCTTCTGATTGTGCTGTCCCCCAGGACTAGTACTGTGATGGTTAATGACGCAAAATGCTGGATAACGCCCGAGTTACGGTTTTTTGTGTGCTGTAGCTCTGTAAGGAGAGACAATTGTCCTTCCCTCTGAATTACACAGCGTGGTGTAATACAAGATAAAATTATTAAATATGTATGGGTATGATTAATATCTGTCACTAAGTCAGTTGTGATAAGCCTTTAATATCAACACAATAAGCACAAAATTTTGTTAAGTTGTACCCAAGAGGGTGATTATACTGAAACATACAGAAGAAGGAAGTTTCTTCACCCCTGAAACCTGCTGCTTTAGCTAAGTTACACTGAAAACGAGTCCCACGGGCACCATCCAAAGACCAGAAATCGAGGAAGGCGCCTGCCTTCATCTCCACTCCGCTTTGCTTTGGCGAGACTCACACTTACCCCCCACCCCCCTCCAAAAAAGTTTTGAATCTTCCTACTTTTGTATGAAAATGAAGTTTCAGGCACAAATACGTAAGTCTGACTTTTTTTTTCAAATTTCCTTGGAGGCTGCTGATTAGAAATTGTATCCCTAGATGAATGTAGGAGCTAAAACACTAAACAACCTAAATCAACGTTAAAGAAAGTTAAGTCGAATAAATTATGCCATTTGGATCCTTGCATCTGCCCTTCCTTCGACAAAGCATGACATACATATAAGAATTTCCATCTTTCTCTCTTTCCAGTTGAAATGACATTCTTTCTGTGCTTTCCAAAACAGCTTACACCTTTCATAAGTTGTGTGTAATTGAAACAAAAGAATCCGCCTTGGCCTTGTCCACGGATTAAAAGTGTGACATTCCTATACGTTCAACGTAAATATGGTGGCTCTTTTCACCTCTTCCACCTTATTCCGTCTTCATTCATTCATTCATTCTGTAATCTGTCGCAAGGCAGGTCCCTTTTCTCTTCCACAGCCAGTTATCCACAGAGTGCGATCTAATGGTTCCGCGTTCACTTTAATTATCACACCAACTAATGCACTTAATAAAATTTCACATTAAAACATTTAAAATCGCTCCAACATGTTTCGATCCTAAGATCATCCTCAGCGAGCTACGTTGTTCCTTGCTAAAATCATTTTAAAAACACTCATTAATTAATTCCCTTATATTAATAGGGTGCTGTGGCAGCACGTCTTGTTACGTAAGGGTACGTTGTTGAGAATGCTTCCGCTTTCAATTTCCAGAAACCTCTTTTTTCCCTTAAGGTCATCCAGCAGCTGCTTACATCTTCTTCCTCGTCTCCCTTTCACTTCTATCCTTCTGTTTTTCCTTCAACAAGGTGTTTTAGAAGAGAGTCCGTGTTCAAGGTGTGACAAATCCAGTTAGCCTTCTTTGTCTTTATGGATGGTAGGATATTCCCCTTCTCCTTGACTTTATGTAACACTTCTTCATTTCGCACACGATCTCTTCGACTGATCTTTTCCATCCTCCTCCAGCACCACATTTCGAAACTTTCCAGTCTCATATCTGTCCATTTACATTTCTTACTCAGTAAATAGCAACTCTGTTAGCCGAAGGATTAGCATTGCCGATTCTTAATTTGATATTCCCATCTCATTGTGTTTGTATTCAGTGAGGAAAGTTGTTGATATTTTTGTTTCCACAATTCTTATTGGTCAGAAGGTAACTAATTATTCGTATCATACTACATGTTTCGACCATGAAGCGGGCATCTTCAGGCCGTTCAAAATGTGTACAGAAATGTACATTTCTTTATTGCCATTTATTACTAATTCTTGATGATTACAATGCCATACCCATATCCCGTCTGCCATGCCCGTGCTGCATACTCACGCAATCCTCCTCCTCGGTTTAATAAACCGAAAAACATTTAACCCTTTAAACGCCGAAATAAATCCCATGTGCCATCTGCTGGCATTATCAGGAGCTCACCATATTCTCCACATTAGCAGGATAAGGGTTAAACAAATGTAAGTTGCGTACAAATTTAAGAAAGAGGGAAGATAGAACAAGACAACTCCACTATAATACGGATGTTAACACTAAAACATGTATCTTAAATTCCCCCCGCACGCATTGTAGCCTTCAGTATCATACTTGTGTGTCTTTGTATGACTGTCTGTATCCTGAGAAATTTGCAACATGGCACTACTGTTCTGTCTGTATCCTGAGACATTTGCAACGTGACAATACTCTTCTGTCTGTATCCTGAGACATCTGCAACGTGACAATACTCTTCTGTCTGTATCCTGAGACATTTGCAAAGTGATACTACTGTTCTGTATGTATTCTGAGACATATGCAACGTGGTACTACTGTTCTGTCTGTATCCTGAGATATTTGCAACATGGCATTACTGTTCTGTCTGTGTCCTGAGACATATGCAACAAGGCACTACTGTTCTGTCTGTATCCTGAGACATATGCAACGTGGCACTACTGTCCTGTCTGTACCCTGAGACATTTGCAAAGCGGCACTACTGTTCCGTCTCTTTCCTGAGACATTTGCAACGTGGCACTACTGTTCTGTCTCTATCCTGAGACATTTGCAACGTGGCACTACTGTTCTGTCTGTATCCTGAGACATATGCAACGTGGCACTACTGTTCTGTCTGTATCATGAGACATATGCAACGTGGCACTACTGTTCTGTCTGTATCCTGAGACATATGCAACGTGGTACTACTCTTCCGTCTCTATCCTGAGACGTATGCAACGTGGCACTACTGTTCTGTCTGTATCCTGAGACATATGCAACGTGGCACTACTCTTCCGTCTCTATCCTGAGACATATGCAACGTGGCATTACTGTTCTGTCTGTACCCTGAGACATTTGCAAAGTGGCACTACTGTTCCGTCTTTATCCTGAGACATATGCAACGTGGCATTACTGTCCTGTCTGTATCCTGAGACATATGCAACGTGGAACTACTGTTCTGTCTGTACCCTGAGATATTTGCAAAGTGGCACTACTGTCCTGTCTGTATCCTGAGACATTTGCAAAGTGGCACTACTCTTCCATCTCTATCCTGAGACATTTGCAAAGTGGCACTACTCTTCCGTCTCTATCCTGAGACATATGCAACGTGGCACTACTGTCCTATCTGTATCCTAAGACATGTGCAACTTAGCACTACTGTCCTATCTGTATCCTAAGACATATGCAACTTAGCACTACTGTTCTGTGTGTATCCTGAGACATATGCAACTTAGCACTACTCTCCTGTCTGTACCCTGAGACATATGCAACTTAGCACTACTCTCCTGTCTGTACCCTGAGACATATGCAACTTAGCACTACTCTTCTGTCTGTATCCTGAGACATATGCAACTTAGCACTACTCTTTTGTCTGTATCCTGAGACATATGCAACTTAGCACTACTCTCCTGTCTGTACCCTGAGACATATGCAACTTAGCACTACTCTTCTGTCTGTATCCTGAGACATATGCAACTTAGCACTACTCTTCTGTCTGTACCCTGAGACATATGCAACTTAGCACTACTCTCCTGTCTGTACCCTGAGACATATGCAACTTAGCACTACTCTTCTGTCTGTACCCTGAGACATATGCAACTTAGCACTACTCTTCTGTCTGTACCCTGAGACATATGCAACTTAGCACTACTCTCCTGTCTGTATCCTGAGACATATGCAACTTAGCACTACTCTTCTGTCTGTACCCTGAGACATATGCAACTTAGCACTACTCTTCTGTCTGTACCCTGAGACATATGCAACTTAGCACTACTCTTCTGT
>Ga0123355_10014109_pt1 | contig 12466 bp, 12 predicted proteins | sample TergutEmb28metaG_3_FD_89872 | JGI IMG/M metagenome (GOLD analysis project Ga0123355, IMG submission 89872) | Embiratermes neotenicus P1 segment gut microbial communities from Petit-Saut dam, French Guiana - Emb289 P1 | ecosystem: Host-associated > Arthropoda: Insects > Digestive system > Gut ...
AAGGAATCACTTATCTAATGCACCAATCTCAAATTGGCACAATCAACACCTGATGAAGCCCCAACCCTAACTTCACCAAACTTATCCTAAACTACATTATTAAATTTGAACAACCAAACAAAAGTGACAATAACAAACACAACCCCTACACTAAGCTGCCTCTACTGAACAGGCACAACCAAAACCCTAACATAACCACAGTACAAATGTTAACGGTGTTACTGTAGTGACTGTGTGGTGAAGTGTGAGCGAGTGAATTTAGTTATCTGTGAGAGCAATGGATATGTCATTGTGTCTGTAACTTGGTATATAACAGCCACTAAGAGCAGAGTTGATTGTTCATTATGATTAAGGATGTAATTGCATGCACACATGTCTCACGTCACAGTCATTCTACAGTAACAAGCCATTCAATTTCCTTCCTCTCCTTAATAATTCAAATAATATCTGGTAGTAGGTATAATTTATGAAGCTATACATCATGCAGTTTTCTCCAATTTCCTGTTAGTTTCAGCCATAAAGGTCTAAGACCTGAACAGCACCAACACCGTTCCTTAACCCAGTCTACAGTCTACTGTCACTGTCAAAGAACAAGTGTCACATCCACATTTAGGAAAATACTAGAATAAGCAAACACACACATACACACAGTTTACATTTCAATAGTCACGTTTTCAGAAAGCACGAAGGAGAGCAAAACATTTTGAAGTTGTAGTGAGCATTACTCCAAATTTCTTCTCAATTTCTTGATTCTGCAATCTTTATTCCCTAATTCCGAGCCAAAATACAAGTTCTATACCCTTCCAAAATTTCATTGTATAAGCTAGGTCACATTTTTTTATGGTGTGATATCCCCACTGTGCCTCTAGAATACACAATAGGAGCAGAAATATTTCCCATCAATGCACAAATTCACTGTAGCAACTATAAATGGCAGCTACATATTTCAGCTACAGTAGCTATCATCAGGCTATTTATGTGAGAATTATAAGAGGAAATGTTATAGGTGTAACTTATATAATGTTAAAGCTGATTAGTGGAATATATTTTGGCCTTACATATAAAGACACATAAAAAAGTGTACACAATATACATAGTGTTGTATAAAATTAAACAATTAAGTCGTATAATTTTAAAAAAATGAAAGTTAAAACTGTCAACAAAAGCCACCGTTCTAGGCTAGTCACGCAAGCAGTTGCAGGCAACACGTGGGGGAAACAGTAACTGTTGAGATGGTGAGCGGATATTGTGTGCCTTCTTATATAAGTGATAAATTGTGTATTCCATCTATTGTATCAGGTGTTTTAAGGTACTAGTATATGTAATAATGCAGTATACGATATGTTATAGAGAAATACGTTACCTATTGCACAGAAATTGGCGGATCGAGTGCAGAACAAAGGACCAATATGGCGCCGATCGAAGGAGTAATCCGAGATGGCCATATTTCCGTGGTTGTAATGTACGGAAGTGAGGGTGTTGCAGACGACACAAACTTGAGGCGCGCGTACTGATGAGATGAGTTGTTGCCAGGTAGAAAAGTACGCGGGTGATATTGAAGAGACAGGAGTGAAAGGACTTGGAAGAGAGGAAGGAGGTCAAAAAAAAAAAAAAACTAACTTGACGTCTAACCTAAGGATGGTGAGTATTGGGCGTGGAAGTTAGACGTCCTGTTAGGCGGGAAGGATGTCGCTAAAAAAAAAAAAAACTAACCTGACGCCTAGCCTATGGATGGTGAGTATTGTATGTGGAAGTATGACGTACCTGTTAGGGAGGAAGGAGGTCGCTAAAAAAAAAAACTAACCTGACGTCTAACCTAAGGATGGTGGGTATTGTGCGTGAAAGTTGGACGTACCTGTAATCTGATGTAACCTGTATTACATGTTCCACCATTCTGAAAAAGAAAAATTATCGCCGCCTAACGCACACAGTTCATCAGAATATGCACAGCTGAAAGACGAAGAGCGCTGCTTTGTGGGTCTCGCTAAAACGCATACAGCGGCGAGAAGGAAATAAGGAAAACGCGAAGAAAGCGGAAAGCAGGCCAACAGCGACACAAACGGTGGTGAACAAAAGCTTGGTCCCATTGTTAATGCAGCTCTGAATATTTATTCATCATGCTTGTGTTTTCATCCATTAAATCACAATCACGATACAAAAGAAGCGTTTATGTGTCACTCAGTCCCAGTTTTACTACGTGCCTGTTTCAATTCATCACAGTTCTTCACTACTTTACAGGGACGCAACCACACGATCCGCTAGCCAGCCACTAGCATGTCTGTGATAAATACAGATAAATACATTACGCACCAAATTCGTATATATATATATATAAATATATACAACTCTCTGATTGTATTCTGATGCATGAGTGGTTGAATGCACTCATGCCACCTGTTGTGAAGAATGCGAAGTGACAACTTACTCCAGTCAGAAGATGTCGCTAAAGCCGCCAAGCCCGACCGTCCCACTTGCCACGGGCAGCCATAATTTGTGGAAGTACGCGTTACGCATGGAAGCATTAGGAACATGTGGTAGATACCGTGGAGACAGACATGGCGGCTGATTGTGCGGGCTGCAATATGGAAGCAACAGGAGTAGGACGGCAAAACGGGCGTAAAAGTAAGATGGTTAAAGTAAGTAAGATGTGATGCTTTACGTAACTGTATTGAAAGTGTTTTAATGAATTATTCACCGACATGCTTGGTATATTAGACTGGAATTTTATGGTTTAACGATGCTGTCAGTGATTTAGGCTATATAGCGCTGAATGGTATGATGATTAGTTGAAAATATATTGGAATGGATGTGGAAGGTAGCGGTCGTGATCTCATTTCGTCATTGTGGTGGCATTTTGGCCAGAATTATTTTTTTTGGCGGTTCCCTTGAGCATGCTTTCAATGAACTTCTGAAACGGCATTATTCACTCTTTTGTCTCTACGTAATTTCATTTCGTTGGTGAGTGAAACTTTTGTTTTCCCTGCTTGTTAGCAATTGATATAAGAATATGGGTGAAGGATTCGATGCGCATTCTACTAAATACCTGCCTGTATCTGTTGCTACAGGGCTTGTATAGGTTAGGTTGGCGCATCGCGCAGTTGAAAAATAGAAATTAGCCCCACGAACTGTTTTGGAATCAACACGTCATTGTATGTGGAAGAAGTATATTTGATACTTAAAATAAATTTTGTATTAATTACTTGAAATTAAATTTACAACATTTATCATTGTAATGGTGCTCAGTACATGACAAAAAGAATGCAATAGGAGAAATTCAGAAATTTACAGCGTCTATTTCTGGGTAAAAATCATTAACACAAATTAAAACTTCTATGTGAAGAGATGCATTATGTAATCCATGGGTTACTGCTGAGGGTTTGGTTATGCTGGGATGTGATGCTGCATCATGAAACAGCAGGTAACTGGGATCTAAATACCTCGTGACACAAGTTTATTTCCCAGAATATATAACGGAGTCCTCAGCTACACCACTGTAAAAACCATAAAACTCACTTAGGCTACTGATATTGCTGAGACACTGCTATCGTCACAATATTCTGCATGCTGTGTGTGGTTGTGAAAGAAGTTGCTGCACAAGTAAGAAATATAGTTGCCTCAGTGTTTTCTCCATGTGACAGTATCTTGTAAACATTTATCAGCAGATAATACTGACAGTATTTCTTCCAATACAAAGTAGTCTTTCCTGTGATATACTGGTCGAAGGCTTTACTGTCATTGGGAAAGTCAGTGAGCATTGCTTCCAGTATGTTTAAAAAGTCATCGGCGTTTAATGAACACCTGTAATAGCTGAAGATGCAGATAGGTTCATTAAAAAGAGATATGCAGTTACACCATCATTACCAGGTTCTGTCTAGTTAATGGCTAAAGTCGTCTGTTATTTTAGCCTTCCCTCTCTCCTTCCCTCATTTCTTTCTTTCCTGATAAAAATTTTAAAACATAAGAATGAAATAAATTGCTTAATACTGAGGCAGTTTTCATTCTGTAATTTGAACTATGACCACATAAAATGAGCTGGTGGGCCATGCATTGGAGACTGCTGATCTAAGCTGTTTATTTATTCGCAATTCACCTCACATGTACACGTAATGAAATAGTGATAACAGCAATACAGATGTTTGTATCCAGTGTAATAAAAATGTCTTTTAGTTTCTCATGCACCTGTTTTCCAATTAGTATAATTTTCAGATTTATTTGGTTTGACTTGTCTTTTTAACAGTTTGGAATTAAGTACCTCCATTCATCACATTATGGACATTTGGTTTATAGATAATCACTTTCACACACAACAGTAATGAGTACCTGTTTTGTTTTGAGGACTGTTTTTTCCTTCCACAGACAGTTGGTCTGTAATGTGGTTCAGGTGAGCACATGGGTCATTCAACATGCACTCATGTTGCTGCGTGTAAATTAATGGAAATGGGATTTTCCTTCTACAGAGTTTCACTGTTTACAGTTTTTGCGGAATGGAGTATGTCCCTAAAGGGAGGGATGGGTATATGTGAAGAATAATAAAATGGCACCATTTCATTAGAACAGAAAAAAGAGGCTAGAATCACTGAAATAATTTAATTTTCATGAAATATTTGTTTGTAATTAGTTTGCTTACTACTTCCATCTTCATAGCCCCACTGAAATATCATTGTGATGATTATTATTTGTGTTACACATGCTGTTGTACTCTTATGATGAGCATGACACAGGACACACTTATACTTTCCCCTTTCCTGTACTTCCATGTGTTTCCTTGCAGGGTAGTCATTCTCTTCACATGAATGTTGGTAGAAATAACCTTAGGTACTGGGCTGGTTGACAGAGACAAGGGGACTGAGACAAGGAAGCCTGAGCATCACTGAACAACCATAGGATGACACTCTAAAGCCTCAGCATGGTCTCTTGGCAACAACATAAACAGTAAACTGATGCTGGTTAACTTCCACTTAAAATGTTCCATATTTCTGGAATATATGGCATAATGATTTAATTACTGTAGGCATGAATGTGAATGCAGTTTTGGATTCTTGCAGATCTTGTGCCTCCATGGATATCGCCAAAGTGGAGATGTTTTCAAGCAGAAACTTGGGGCATTAAGGAAAGCTTTGAAGAAACATGCAGTGCTGGTTTTTGTGACAGCACCCAATAAAATTGTATCAGCTGAAGACACTCTTGTTTCTAGTGAGGATGCACAGAATGATGGTATGATTTGCAGAGTTACAGTAATCACTGAATAATGCTTGACAGTTTTAACACTTTGATGTTTGGAATTAAACACACTGATGTGCATAAAAACAAATTATACCTCGCAGAAAGCACCGCATCTCCTTCACAAAGACCGGCCTTCTCTGTAGGGCAGTCATCCCTTGTAACCCTTATCCTGCTAACGTGGAGAATAGGGTGAGCTCCTAATAATGCCAACAAATTGCAGATGGGATGTAACTCAGCATTTAAAGGGTTAAACTGTGAGAATCACACTAAATACATTCTGTAGACAAAATGGAGGCAGGTGGTACATTTAATTATCAATGTGCTTTAATGTTTAAAAATGTTTTTTCAAGGATGTTTTGTTTTTGCAATTAATATGCTTTACCTATGTTGGCTTACAAAATGTTCTGGGTCTAGTGAACACAAAAATCTGTGCTTCTGCTGGGATTGAAATTATGATTATATATCCTTACTGACTGACATACCCAGCTTACAAGTAGATTAGATCAGTTGCAAAAATGGTATTTTAATAACTAGTTACATCCATTGGAGTCCTTGAGAATCTAATAGTTCTACAGCTGGCCATGAAGTTTTCCATCCTTTTTGGAACATGTCAGTTCATAAGAACCTTCTGTTGGCTTCTGGCCTGAGCCAGATGAATTAATTTCTAATCTTCACATCATACTTCTTTAAGATAACATTTTAATATTGTTCTTCTCTCTGTGCCTGGGTATACCAAGTGCTCCATTTCATTCGGGTGATCAGATTAAAATTTTGTATGCATTTCTGTTCTGTCACATGTCCCATCCATCTTATCCTTCCTGGTAATATTTGATGACAAGTACAAATTACCAAGTTTCAAAAGGAACTCTGTTATTGTATTGTATTGTGTAAAGTGGATTGAGTTCAGTTTTTTGAAGTATTAATAAATATTGCAGAATTCTAACTCCTTTATTTTTTCAGACCAATATAGTTGGTGGTTCAGCACAGAAAACATGAGATTTGATTCAAAGAAACCGTCTGATGTTTGCTTGGGTTTTGAGAAGAGTTTATCCCTAATTGAAAAATCTTTTGAAGAGCAGGGGCCATTTGATGGTGTGCTTGGATTTTCTCAAGGAGCAGCCTTTGTGGGCATCTTGTGTGGAATGCAGGAAACAAATTGTGGGTAATTTTTTGTTATTGTTATATAGATTGGCTATCTCATTTTGGAAGAGGCATGGACTGCACATCAGTGTATATGTAACTTTTAATAAATTATGTGTAGAAGTGATTGAATTAATGGCTGGCCTGTGTCATGTGTTAATGATTGGCACTCCTGCATGTTTAGGAGTCTCAGCTGGAAATTTACTATCCTGATTGAGGTTCTTTTCTGGTTTCGTACAGTCTCTTCAAGCAGATGCCAAGATAATGCCTCAAATTAGGCAGTGACCACCACCATGTCCCTTCCAATTTATGATTTATAGATAATCATACCATTTGATGCTGTATAGTCCACCAGCAAATAAACTGTATACTTTGCATTTGTATATTTCTACTGAAAATTCAACTCAGTATTTCCTGTAGGTGCATTATGGCTAGGACTGAATAAAATACTGATTGGATCCAACAGTATGTGGTTAATGTGGTTATGATTGTAAAGAAAGTTTGAGTTGGTCCCAAAATACTTGGTTGTGCTTATGCAGAGGCTGGTTGGGTCCTAGTATGTCTGGTTGGGTCTCTGAAGAGGCCATTTGGGTCCTAGAATATCTGTAGTGACAAAGAGGGCTGATTGGGTCACAGCATATCTGGATATGCTGTGACCTTTTGGCGTCGGAATTATTTTTTTAATTTTAGCACATTCTGTATATAAAATGTGAATAATACAGGAACCAAATACATTAGATTTATGAAACAAACTGCATTTTGAAGAGGAAAAAACGGAGAGTGTATGCCATGTTTAAAATATTCAGTACTGACATTTGTTGAATAAATATATAAAATGCACCGTTTAGAGGTTAGCGGTGCGGTGCAACCACTATACTCGTTATTAGGCGTCAAAGGGTTAAAGAGAGAAGTGCCTGCCCATGTCAGAATGATACCAACTGTTCAACTTTGCCATAATTACATAGGATGTAATACTTACTAACTTACTTACTTACTCACTCCATGGAGCAGAGTCCTTCTTGTGAAGCTAACCAGTTTTCAGCCAGTCAAGAAATTCCCCACATTTTATGGAACCAAAAGGCTCATTATCGTAGTCACAAGTGCCCTCCAACTGTCCTTATCCTGAGCCAGCTCGATCCAGCCCACATCCCACTTCCTGAAGATTCATCTTAATATTATCCTCCCATCTATGCCTGGGTCCCCCAAGTGGTATCTTTCCTTCAGGTTTCCTTGCCAAAACCCTGTATACACCTTTCCTGCCCCCCTCCATACATGTTACATGCCCTGCCCATCTCATTCTTCTCAGTTTTATCACCCGAACATCATCGGGTGAGGAGTACAGATCATTAAGCTCCTCATTATGTAGTTTTGCCCACTCCCCTGTTACCTTGTCCCTCTTAGGCTCAAATATTCTCCTCAACACCCTGTTCTCAAACACCCTTAGCCTACGTTCGTCCCTCAGTGTCAGTGACAGTGTTTCACACCCATACAAAACAGCGGTCAAAAATATAGTTCTGTATTTCGTAATCTTTAAATTTTTGGATAGCAAAGTGGAAGACAACAGATTCTGCACCAAATAATAGCAAGCATTCCCTGATTTTAATCTGTTCTTAATTCTTACATAGGATGTAATTATGATTACAATCTTAGGATATTGAGTTTTAGCCTATTGATACATACCTGTCTAGCAAATAAAATGAAACCTGTTTGTGGAACTGCCATTGAATATAGGTAGTGAGAGGTGATCACTCATACTGTCCACTGGACTGTGATGCTGCACACCCATGTTTTGGATGCACCTGCTGCTTCCAACTTCTTCTCTGAAGATGCAGCCAGCAGGGCCCTCCAAAATATAGGCGCCCATCTCCTGGACTGTGCAGCATCTTATCCCTGACCTGTTCATTATGAGTTTTCCATATAATAATGTTTGGCCTATAGAAAGCATGAAGGGCAGTAGATTTGGGTCAGAGGAGATCAAGGCCATGGTGGTGCATTGGTCCCATTTGTGTGCAGGAAATTCTTTGCAGATAAGACCTGTTGGCTAGTTTGCCATTTGGATGCCTTCCTATACGCCCAGTGGGACTGCTGTTAACAGTTTCTACTGTTTCACCCAGCAGTTTCCCAAGAGTTTTATTCCAATGATCCTCCCTCCTATTGGTCTTAACATTTCACAGATCGTAGTATTCACAACAGGGAGCATTTCAGGTCTTATGTGATGAGTCATTTAAAGTTAATGCATTATACGTGTTTTTTTTTTTAGCATTTCTTAAGGAGAGACAGGCATATGATAGTGCAATTGCATGCTGCCTGTGTCTCCAAAACTTGGTATGAACACCATGCCAATATAAATTATTCCATTTCTGTAGTTCTTGACTTATACCATTAATAAGAACAGAATGGCAACCTTACAGACTTATGAGATAGCAGTGTAGGTAGCTATATTTAATAAATGCAGTAGTTTTACTGTAGTGTGTACATGGCAACATGGTGGCTGAATGAAATAAATATCCATGCTGTAGGTTTAATAGAGGTAAGTAGCTATAGAGCTAAATCATAAATTTTCTTTCAAATTTGTATGAAACTTTGTGTTAACATTATAAAAATAGTGTCTGTGTGAAACTTTGAGGTTATGTTATATGCATTCAACCTGGAATATGTAAGTGGAAGTTATGCATGGGCATGGATCCATGATAGTACAATTATTATACTTAGTAGATATTCATTTATAATTGTTGCCAGAACTTGTTAAAGAGAAAATATACTAGGATGTAATGTTTCTGGTTCCAGTTACCTGCTGTGGGTCTAACACAACATACAAAGATACTATAAAATGTACTGCATACTCCTGCCAATATCTGTGTAGTCACAAAGTAATTTGTAAGTACTGCAGTACAGTTTATAGATGTTACTTGAATCCTCATTCCCTATCATTTTAATTAAAACAGTTAACCTTAAATTTTGAAACACAGTTTCAGTCCGTCGGTCAAGTTCTGTTATATATTTTGATACTGACAAAGCAACCATATCTAGGATAAAGAATGGGTACTTCTGCTTGTTGTATATACAACCAGTGCATTACTAAATGTTATTGGTTTTATCTTTTAGGGTTAAAATATGAATTCAACTTTGCAATTATGGTAGCTGGATTCAAATCGCTGTGTCATCCTCACCTTAACTATTACTTCAAGGAATCTTCAATACCATCACTACATGTGTATGGAGAGAATGACAAGGTTATCAGCAGAGGTAAGTCTCACCACTTGAATTGCAAAGGTAGGGATGTGGTGATAATTATCAGGCTTGTGTGGAGCTGTCATTAAATTAGTAACTGCTGATACATCAGTGTTACCAGTTAAGCTGCTGGATTGGATGATAATTGTTTATCACCAATTTTGAGCTGTATGTACAAAGTGCTGCTTAGCATCATTGCAGCGAGTTCAGTCATGTCACTAGTATGTGCTGTGTTCTTAGCACTAAGCTTGAGATTCACTGGAAGACAGCTGATTAAGAATTCGGGGGATGATAATCTTTCACTTTAAACATGAAAACATTACACAGAGGTCTAATTTTTGCTGGGTGTTTGGTTCTTTATAGTTGATATAATGACACTGTCAGTAATACATACTCTCTAGCATGATTAACAAACAGTGATTTGGGAAGGTTGTGCAGTGCTGTGGTCACAGCCTAATTTGACATATGAAACTGGAATGTACCTGGATGGACTGAAAAAAATCACAAAATGACTGTCAGCTTAGCCTGTCTCTAGGCAGTGACTTAAACCTGGAGTCTATTGCATATGGATCATGGGTGCTACATAATTGTGATATTAGGTGTTGATGTTAAATGTAGCATAAAAATATTTGTTGTTGTGGCTGATAGCTCCTTGTGGCCAACTGTCCTGCCTGCTGGTCAGGACAAGAGCCCATTTGTATGTCTGGATATTTACAGTGCAGATTGTAATAGTATGATGGTGGCTGTTAGCTGTGGCACCTTGTCAGGTATACCTGTCAGAGATTGTGATGCTCAGAACACCAAACAGGTATAGCAGATGGCCTGGCATGGCCTTGGTTGTGCGGCTCCATTTAAATTCTCGTCTGCTGCATATTGCACGGGGTATTTAATTCTAGCACCAAAAGTGAATCTGGGCGCCAAATCTAGTATTCCTTTTATTGCCGAACTCTTCAAACAAGCAGTGGTGAGTCAGGTGCAGTGGAACAGAACAGTGCCGTGTTCTGCACGCTTGTGATAGACCTGATCCCTAGATCAGGATTCATCAATGACCATAAAAGTTCCCATCATTCCTTGGGATATGGTGGCTTACCTTGTCAGTATCACTGTACATAGTAGTCAAAATTTAAAGAAGGAATGTCAAATTAAGAAATTAATAAAAATAAATAATGGGTATCAGGCTCCAAATTACATCCAAAAACTCTACGCCAGTACTTGCATACTCCTTTTAACAACCATGGCTACAGTAGGTACTGGAAAGAGTATGGAGGAACTTTCGTATATTTCGGGTTTATCTGTTGGCTGTACAGGAGGAAACGTGAAGTAGACGGGAAAATCACATTGATATTAGTCATTAATACAGTATATTTAATTTTAGTCTGTATTGGGCCACCATAACCAGGCGCTTTAATAAAAGTTCAAACTTTGTGTTGCCAATGTATGTGCCATTGGCTGATAAATCCATTTCATTTGTAAATCCTGCCTGACCATTTTTCTATATGATGTGTAATCACTTCATCCATCCACTCATCTTCATCCACTTCCTGTTCATATCTCTTATTTAAAATTTATTTTCATATTTTTCCCTTTGCTTGATGCCATCTAACGTGTGGCTAAGCCAAATTATTCTGGATTATCCCATATGACTGTCCCCACATATTGTAATTCTAATGCTCTGGTGGTGTGTGCTTGTTCTCAGTGCTCTTTTTACAAGGCCAAACCATTGTTGACTGTTTTCTTTCCTACTTTTATTAACAAAATTTGGATTCCAGCTGCCCAAAAAGATTAAAAGTCTAATTTTCTCCCTTAGTGTTTCCTCCATACCTCTCAGAAATTTCATACCCATTGCTTGGATGTTATTTTTGGTATGTTAACAGTAACATTGCATATATGAAATATGTTTGCTGAAGTTTGGGCACTTTGTAAGATGTGTTGAAATTTCCAACAGAAGTTCTCATGTCTAACATTCTCCTGCATTCCAGGTTTCATTTAACATCTGTCTAAACTTGACTGTTTCCCAGCCAGCACATATTTAAAACGTTAGGAAGTGATTTTGCTGCTTCCAAGTTACATATTGAAGTTCTTTGTGCTGAGTCTTTCCCTTGTGATTTCAGAGATGAGTGAGTTGCTGTTGCAACAGTTTGTAAATGCAGAGGTCATTTGCCATCCAGGTGGACATTTTGTTCCCACCTCTGGCCCACAGAGACAAGGATATACAAGTTTCCTAGAAGAACGAATACGTGATATGGAAAATGAGAATAGAAGGAAGCAGAGACAGTTTCAAGTGGGGAGTTACACTCTGGAAAGAATGGAAGACTCTGGTTCAGATCATTCAGAGGATGACCCAAATGAAAGCTTTCACCTGGAAGACCAAAGTGATGTAGTGTGTGAAGGGAGAGTTAGAACAAAAGCAAATAAAGGAGGGATTTCAAAACAGACTAGGAGAAACATGATGCAAAGCAAAACATGAGGCTATCAGAATATATGACAGTTATTAAGATTGAAATACAATGACCAGCTTACACCATTCAGCAGAGTGCTTATTCAGAAATCCAGAGTTGCTCACCTAGTTAAGAAACTACCCACATCTTATGAACTCATTATATATATATAAAGCGGGTTTTTTACAGCTGTCGCCGTTTTCCGCATCCTGCATTCCATAATTTTCTATTTTCCCAATCTCCACTATGCAGATCTCTCCATTCCATCTCTGTATATTCTCTCTCCAGGCTCTTCTTGGTCTTCCTCTTTCCCTTCTTCTATTTGGGACCCAGTCCAACATCCTCTTGGGCCATCGTTCATCCGGCATTCTTTGGACATGTCCATACCATATTAATCTTTTCATATTTATTGTGTCCATAATGTCCTTTCCTCT
>Ga0123355_10014110_pt1 | contig 12466 bp, 12 predicted proteins | sample TergutEmb28metaG_3_FD_89872 | JGI IMG/M metagenome (GOLD analysis project Ga0123355, IMG submission 89872) | Embiratermes neotenicus P1 segment gut microbial communities from Petit-Saut dam, French Guiana - Emb289 P1 | ecosystem: Host-associated > Arthropoda: Insects > Digestive system > Gut ...
CCATCGAAATCATCGTTTTGCAACTGCTCGACAATGGCTCGCGTGTTGCTTCCGCCAACACCGAGTACAATCGGACAACGACCTGAAACACAGTTTACAACAAAACGAGCAAGTTCTCTTTTTTCATCGTCGGTAAGTGTTGGAGTTTCGGCAGTTGTTCCGCAAACAACCAAGTAGTCCGTACCATTTTTTATTTGGTGTTCGACCAAACGAGCCAATGCATCAAAGTCGATTGATTCATCCTCTTTAAACGGCGTTACCAGCGCAACGCCCATTCCTGTCAATTTGTTAGTAATCATTTGAAATTTTGAATTTTGAATTCAAAATTTTGAATTTTTAGGACATTCTGAATTCAAAATTCAAAATTCAAAATTCAAAATTTTTCCGCAAAAATAGCACTTTTAATCGGTTGTTTGTATGCTTTTCAAATAAAAAATTATTTCGTCGAAAACGACTTGTTTATTCATCATACCTCTTTCATTCGAGTTTTTTTCGTCTTGACTTCTTATATCCAAGATAAAATCAAACAGTTGCGGCTCGATTATTTTTGTTGATATTTTCATCATTGCATCGCACAGCAACGATATGTACATCAGCGGAATAAGCGTATTTTCCGACAAATCAATCAGCAGGTCAAACTTCGTGGATTTTATTTCATTGAAAATCGCTTTGTCGGGTTTTTGAAAAAAATCGGTGCTTTTTTTGTTGAACAATTTAATTTCAAGCATATCGCTTTCGACAATTTCTTTTGCTCCCGAAAATCCAAATGCGACAACATTTTTTCGGTCGTTCTGTAAGATTTTCACGATGTTTTTTATTTGTTCATCGCTTCCATCGCTTTCGAAAAGCAAAAGAATATTTTCCGACTTTTCGTAAGTAACGAAACGCCGACTTCGCGGATTTTTTTTCAAATGTTTTTTTGCTCTGCTGTTGAATAATATTGTTCTCATAAAAGTTTATTTCAGATTTTGATAAAATCACTGGGTTTTATTCTGCGACACAGCGGACCGACATTCCGAGCGCACGACTACTTGTAATGTCACCTATGTGTATGTTGTCGCTGTTAAAATACAAAATAAATGCACTTATTGTATTGCTGAACGTATTGCTCCAATAGAAACCGCTTGAGCCTGCCATACTGAGTGCGCCATTTGTGTCGTTTCGTCTGCCGATAGCGGGCAAAAACAGGGTATTCCCCGAACTTCTATCCGTAAATTTTCTGCCGAATACTCCGTTTATATTAATCCATTCAGAAGTAACATTATTAATGTCGGTAAGTGCCTGAAATTCAGACAAAGTAGGAGCGCGCCAGCCTGTGGGACACGGACTGTTGGCTCTATCCCAAACATTGCCGATAGGAATGTTGCTATTCCAACCGCTTACATTGCCGGTAGTAGACCACGCAACTCTGCGATTCCATTGGTAAAACATACCCGATTCTTCGGGATTTTCGGCAAAAGTACTTGGCATAACTACGTTTCCTGTTGCCCAACGAATGCCGTTAATAATTATTCCTTCGTGTATTCGTGCTTTCTGCGTGATATTAAGTGAGGTGGTTTGCGTTCCTCGACTGAATATTAACACGACATTTCGCGGTTCGAGTGATTGATTTTCCGAAACGGTTACGGTAATTGTTGCATTTCTTTCTCCGTTTCGAGGCGATACTGTAAACCAATCTGCTTCACCCGAAATTGTCCAAGTTCCGTTGCTCGAAACAGCTACGTTTTGACTTCCGCCTTCAGTTTCAAAAACGAGCGTATCTTTATCCAATTTTATTTGGTCGGGTTCGCTGGAACAACTGCCGATGATTAACGAAAACAAAAACAGAGAAGCAAATAATTTGAATAGTTTTTTGTTCATAACATTTATTTTTGATTTTTGAATACGCATAATAATAATGTGCAAATTTAGATAAAAATTTTCGGATTTCAAATTTCGTGTTTTGGGCATATTCAATACGCCTTTACTCTTTGTGTCTAAAAGTTTACCATTTCCAAAAACTCATTTTCATCAACAATTTTCACACCGAGTTTTTCGGCTTTTTTCAATTTTTCGGGACCCATATTTTCGCCGGCAAGAATGAGTGAGGTTTTTGCAGAAACGCTTCCGACGTTTTTTCCGCCGTTTTGCTCAATCATCGCTTTGTACTCGTCGCGCGAATGTTGGGTGAATTTTCCACTCACAACAACCGTCATTCCTTGCAATTTGTCGCTGTGTGTTTGCATTTGCGCTTCCGAAAGCGATATTTGCAAGCCGTAATTTTTCAGTCGCTCGACAAGATTTTTATTTTGCTCATCAGAAAAATAACGCACAACGCTTTCGGCAATTCGTCCGCCGATTTCATCTACCGAAACCAAATCATCAAGTGTTGCGTTGGCGAGCGCATCAATATTTTTGAATGCGAAAGCCAATTTTTTGGCAATAGTTTCGCCAACGAAACGAATTCCGAGCGCAAAAACTACTCGCTCGAACGGAATATTTTTTGAATTTTCGATTGCTTGGCGAATGTTACGCGCCGATTTGTCGCCCAAACGTTCCAATCGAGCCAAATCGGGAACTTTCAGTTCGTAAATATCGGCAACATTTTTCAATAAATTATTTTTGTAGAGCAGATTAATTGTTTCGCTTCCCAAACCTTCGATATTCATCATTCGGCGCGCGACAAAATGTTCGATTTTTCCTTTGATTTGCGGCGGACAGCCATTTTCGTTCGGACAATAATGGGCGGCTTCGCCATCAATCCGAATTAAAGTCGCACCGCATTCGGGACAATTTTTAATGAAACGAATTTTATCACCAATCAAAATTCGCGCATCTGTATCAACGCCAACGATTTTCGGAATAATTTCGCCGCCTTTTTCCACAAAAACCATATCGCCAATGTGCAAATCGAGCGACTGAATAATGTCGTCGTTGTGCAGCGAAGCGCGTTTCACAACCGTTCCCGAAAGTTGCACCGCATCGAGATTTGCAACCGGCGTAATCGCACCTGTTCGCCCGACTTGATACGAAACGGAATTGAGGCGAGTTACCGCTTTTTCGGCTTGAAACTTGTACGCAATCGCCCAACGAGGCGATTTGGCAGTGAATCCAAGTGCGCGTTGTTGCGCAAGCGAATTGACTTTTATCACAATTCCGTCGGTAGCGACAGGCAGACTTTTTCGCTCAACATTCCATTTGTTGATAAAGTCAAAAACTTCATCAAGAGTTTTACAAAGTTTTGTCGTGTCAGATACTTTAAATCCATACGAACGCGCTGCTTCTAAGTTTCCGAAATGTGTGTTCGCAGGTAGATTTTCGCCCAATAAATAATAAAGATAAGCGTCTAATTTTCGCGTGGCGACAACGGCAGAATTTTGCAGTTTCATCGTTCCCGAAGCGGCATTTCGCGGATTGGCAAAAAGCGGCTCGTCTTGTTCCTCGCGCTCTTTGTTCAACTCTTCAAACACATTCCAAGGCATCAGAATTTCGCCCCGAATTTCAAACGCAGGCGGATAATTTCCGTGCAATCGAAGCGGAATACTGCGGATTGTCCGCGCATTGTCGGTTACATCATCGCCTTTTTCGCCATCGCCGCGCGTAACGGCTTGTGTGAGAACGCCGTTTTCGTAAGTCAAAGAAATTGACGTTCCGTCGTATTTCAGTTCGCACACCAATTCAAAATCCTCTTGCAAAGTGCGTTGCGTGCGCTCGTAAAAATCGCGCACTTCGGCTTCCGAATAAGTATTCGAGAGCGAAAGCATCGGATATTTGTGCGCAACTTGTTTGAAAGTCGTATTTATGTCGCTTCCAATGCGCAGAGTAGGCGAGGAGGCATCGGCAAATTCGGGATATTGCCGTTCCAACGCTTCCAACTGTTTGAGTTTCATATCAAACTCCAAGTCGGAAATCGTAGGTTGCGACAACACATAATAATTGTAATTGTGCTGTTCGAGTTCTTGGCGGAGGGATTTTATTTGGTTTTGTATCATTTTAAATTTCAGATTTTTTAGCACGCAGATGACGCAGATTTAGCGGATAACCGCAGATTTTTATCACACAGATTTCAAAAAAATCTGCGTAAATCATAATTATCTGCGTCATCTGCGTGCTGAAAGTTTTTCTGCCAAAACATAAATATTTGTCGATGGATTTTCAAATCCTGTCAGCGATTTTGCTCTTTCAATGGTTTTGTCTTGGTTTTTGAGAATTTTATCTTTTATGTTTTCGCACAATAATCCTTTTTTATATTGTTTGGTATATTTGTTTAGTTTTTCCTCACATTCTCTTTTGGTCAATTCGGCAGTTTGATTCTGAAAATGCAATAAATACCAAAGTTCAAAGCAAGGATTTGATAAAAGCAAAGTTACTTTTTTGATTTTCTGTAATTTATCAACAATTTCAGGCACATCACAATCGTACATTAAAAAAGTTATATCTTTTTCGTGAATTGATTTTCGTTGTTTGTAATTGGCAATATATTTTTCTGTAATGCGATTTCCTGCAACTTTCGTGTCAATTACTATCGGCACGCGATATTCAGAGCGCAAAAAGGCAACATACGCTTCCTCTGTTTCGCCTTCGCAGAACACAAAAAACGTGGGACGAATTTCTTTTCCTTTTGATTGTCTGCCTTTCTTCATTGGATTATCGTTTTTAAATTTTCGGCAGAATCATTTATGTACGGAATTGCATCAAATCTGCCTTGCAAATATGCTTTTTCAACGTCCATTGTATCGCGAAAATCTTTGTAATCAAACAAAGAATATAAATCGCTCGAACCGTCGTCTTTCTTATTTACAAAGTAAATTTGGTCTTTACGCAATATGTTGAAATCTAATAAATTAGTGTTATGAGTTGTGTAAATAATTTGTGCCGAATCGCTTGCGTGAAAAAGATTGAGAATATACTCTGTAATTTTGGTGTGCAAACTTATTCCCAATTCGTCAATAATGAAAATTTTATTGTTTTTTACGGCATCAATTATTGTCAGCATCATATAAAACAACAACACTGTTCCTGCCGATTCTTCTGTTGTCAAATTAAAAGGAACTTTTGGGTTTCGTTTGTGATAAGTGAGAAAAATTAACTGTGTTTGTACAGCATCTTCCATTTTTGCTTTGTTCTCCAACATATCAACGGAAAATGTTTTTGCAGGCACATACTGTTTTAACATTCTAATATCGACAATATCACTGTCGGCAATTTGCAACGCTTTCAATAAAACATCTTTGTTAAATTGAAATAGGCGTTCAATTATAGAAGTATCTGTGTGATAACCAATGTAAATTTTTTCTGCAAAAAACCTAAAAATTGTCTTTGGAATTTCTCTGTCCATTTGACTTGCTCGAGAGATGTAAAGTGTTTTTCGTGAGGTGTTTTCGGCAACATCAAGCGGCTTGCGAATGGCGGAGGCAAAACTGTAAATTTCACTCTTTGTTGTTCCGTTATTTTCGTTCCGAGTGAATATCTTTGCACGTCTTCCGTTTGGATAATAGTACAATTCTTCCGAAATTATTTCTTTTTGCGTGAGCGAAAACGAATATTCATATTCAATACCTTTGATTACAAAGCGAATAAAAAAATTACTCGGCTTTTGCTGGTAACCGTCAAATTTGAATGGCACAAAATCGAAAATCACGTTTTCGTTATTCGTATGCGAAAACCAAATCGTTGAAACACAAAAGCGTATCGCCTTGATAATATTGCTTTTACCCGAAGCGTTTGCACCGTAAATAGCCGCTGATTTTAATATTTGCTCATCATTGTAAGAAAATGTATTTGTAAGCAAACGTTGCATTTGAGCCGACTTGCCATTGCCTGCTCGCATATCTAATACAACTTCATTTTTTATCGAAAAAAAATTACTTAAACGAATTTCGAGTATCATTTTATTTGTTGTTTTTGAAATTATTTTGCAAAAATACGAAATAAAATTGGATTGAACGAGTTTTTTGTTTGTTTTTTAACCATTCGTCTGAATCAAGATTTATAGGATTAAGAGATTTGCAGGATTTTTATCCTGTTAATCCTAAAATCAAAAAAATCCTAATTCTGACAATGAAAAATTCGCCCATTCGTGCTTTCGCGCTTTCGTGCGTCTTTCACTCTGCAAAAATAGTTTTTTATCGGAAAAAATTAGACAGTATTTAGATATATTTGCAAAATAAAATCGCAAAGTTTCCGGTATTTATTGTATTTTTGCAACGAATTTAGATTTGATATGAGCCGAACAGCCCAAGAATTTGACGAAGTGTTAGAAATTTGCCGTAGTGTTTTTGCGAAAAAAATGCAGGATTACGGCGCATCGTGGCGAATTATGCGTTCGCAATCCGTTACCGACCAGATTTTTATCAAAGCCAATCGCATACGAAGCATCGAAACAAAAGGCATCGCGAAAGTGGACGAAGGAATTCGCTCGGAGTTGATTGCGATTGTGAATTACGGAATTATCGGCTTGATTCAGTTGGAATTGGGCGTTGCCGAAACTGCCGATTTGTCGGTCGAGCGAGCGGTTGAGCTGTACAATAAATACGCCAACGAAGCCAAAATGCTGATGATGGACAAAAATCACGATTACGACGAAGCGTGGCGTTTGATGCGCACGGAATCGTACACCGATTTGATTTTAATGAAAATTCACCGCACAAAACAAATCGAGGAAAATGACGGTAAAACGCTCATTTCCGAAGGAATAGACGCAAATTATTTCGATATGATAAATTATGCGGTTTTTGGATTGATAAAAAATTAGTTTTCAGTGGTCAGTTCTCAGTTGTCAGAACAATTCAACTGAAAACTGACCACCGGAACTGATAACTAAATAAAATGAACTATATGAAACATAATCGCAAGCAAAACAAAGGATTGAATCCTGTTGTGAACATTTTGTTGCTCGTGCTTCGTTTGATTTTCGGAGGCATTTTTGTTTTTTCGGGTTTTGTGAAATTGATTGACCCGCTGGGTTCGTCGTACAAAATTCAGGAATACTTGACCACGTTTGGCGGATTTTTCGAGATTTTTGCACCGCTCGCGCTTTTGGGTGCTATCGGTTTGTGTGTTGTCGAACTTGTTATTGGACTTAACATCATTTTCAACATTCGTTTCCGACTGAGTGCATTCGGCGGTTTGCTTTTTATGTTGGTGTTTACTCCGCTCACGCTGTACATTGCCATTGCCGAGCCGATAAGCAGTTGTGGTTGTTTTGGCGATGCTTTTACGATAACCAACACGCAAACTTTCGTGAAAAATGTGTTTTTGCTGTCGATGATAATTGTCCTTTTTATTGCTTCCAAGCGTATGCGACCTGTTTTTACGCCTGCGATAGAATGGATTGTTACGACAATTTTTATTCTTGCCGCTACGATTTTCGCGCTTCATAATTACCGCAATTTGCCTATAATTGATTTTCGCCCTTACAAAGTCGGCGTGAATATTTTCGAAGCAATGAGCATTCCCGAAGGCAAACCGCGCGATGAGTATAAAATTACGCTGATTTACGAAAAAAACGGTGTTCAGCAGGAATTTACGTTGGAAAATTTTCCGCGAGGTGAAACAGATTGGGTTTTTGTTGACCAAAAATTAACGCTGATTTCGAGAGGTTATCAACCTTCGATTACTGATTTTTTTATCGAAAATGAATTTTTCGACGATATTACTGAGGATGTTCTCACTTTCGAAGGTTATACTTATTTGGTGATAATGTACAATATCAACTCTGCATCCGACCGGCAAATACTCAATGTACAAAAATTGTATAATCGCACGCGCCGTTCGGAAAATACGCGGTTTTACGCTCTTACAGGCTCGTCGGCTGATGATATAGAAAATGTGCGAAATCGCACAGGCATAACTTATCCGTTTGCTACGTCAAACCCGACAACTTTGAAAACAATTATCCGCTCGAATCCGGGCGTTGTTTTGCTCAAAAATGGGACAATACAAGCAAAATGGCATTGGCGGAATTTTGATTGGGAAAGGCGATAAAAGCACGCAGATGACGCAGATAATTAAGATTTACGCAGATTTCAAAAAATAAAATCTGCGGTTATCTGCTAAATCTGCGTTATTTGCGTGCTAAAAATATGATAAGAATTTTTTGAAATCAATAATTAGATAAACAAAAAACATAAACAAAATGAGAAAAAATATTGTTGCAGGAAACTGGAAAATGAATAAAACGCTGGCAGAAGGCGTTGGATTGGCAAAAGAAATAAACGAAGTGCTGAAAGGCGCAGATTTGAAATGCGATGTGGTTTTGGGAACGCCGTTCACTCATTTGGCAAGCGTTGTTGCCGTTGTCGATAGCGGAAAAATAGCCGTTTCGGCTCAAAACTGTGCCGACAAAGAATCGGGCGCGTACACAGGCGAAATAAGCGCAGAAATGGTAAAATCGACCGGCGCAACTTATGTTATTTTAGGACATTCGGAGCGTCGCGCGTATCACAACGAAACGCCCGAAATGTTGAAAACAAAAGTTGAATTGGCGTTGAAAAACGGTTTGAAACCGATTTTCTGTATCGGCGAAGTGTTGGAAGAACGCGAAAGCAACATCTTTTTTGAAGTGGTAAAATCGCAAATTGTAGAATCGTTGTTCGAACTTTCGGCAGACGACTTTTCAAATATTGTGTTGGCATACGAGCCGGTTTGGGCAATCGGAACAGGAAAAACTGCCACACCTGCGCAAGCGCAAGAAATGCACGCTTTTATCCGCAAAACCATTGCCGAAAAATACGGAAGTGAAATTGCCGATAACACAACTATTCTTTACGGCGGAAGCGCCAATCCGAGCAACGCACAAGAACTTTTTTCAAATCCCGATGTTGATGGCGGTTTGATTGGCGGTGCTTCGTTGAAAGTTGCCGATTTTAAGGCAATTATTGATGCTTTTTGAATTTAAAAAAGCACGCAGATGACGCAGATTATCAGGATTTACGCAGATTTAAAATTTTTAGATAAATAAAATCTGCGTTTATCTGTAAAATCTGCGTCATCTGCGTGCTAAAAAATCAAAAAAACAATATTTTTTACAAGCATATTGTTCAATTCAAAAATTTGTTATACTTTTGTAGCGTTATTCTGAAAGAACAAAAAGATGTCCTGTCTTTTTCAAACAAAATCACGAGAATAAATAACTAATTAATTTTCTTTTCACATTGTGAGAAAGAACGTTCCATTTAAAAATATCCATTCATTTTACTTATGAGTAATTACAACATTTTGCAATTAAATGCAAAAGACTTATCTGATTTGAAAACAATCGCGACCGACTTGGGTTTAAAAGTTTCAAATTCTGTTACCAAAGACAAATTAGTGTACGAAATTTTAGACCAGCAAGCAGTGGTTGGCGCACAAAGAAAGACAAGCACTGCGAAAGAAGAAACTCCGCGAAAAAAACGTGCGCGAGTTGCAGTGAAACAACCGACGGTAAACACACCTGATGAAACGCCGGTGATTGAGGAAATCAAGCCCGAAGCACCGAAAGCAGAAAAACCGAAAAAGAAAAAAGCCGAAGCGGAAAGCGTAAAAACAAGCGAGCCGAAAGTACAAAAACCGAAAAACGTGAAGTCGGCTAAAACAACAGAAGAAAAACTCGAAGAACCAAAAGAAGAAAGCAAACCTACCAACAAAGAAAAAATAACACTTCAATCCAAAGCGGAAAAAACGCAAGAAGTTGTGGTGACTGAACAAGTTGTGAAAGAGGAGGTTGCAGAAAAGGAACACAAAGTTGTTGAACTAAAAATCAACAAACCTGCGCAATTTGCCGAAAACAACCAAAACAACCAAAATAATCACAATCGCAACAGTCGGAATAATAATCAGCGAGAAAAATTATTCGACTTCGATGGTATTTTGGAAGGAACAGGAACGTTGGAAATAATGCAAGACGGTTACGGATTTCTCCGTTCAGCCGACTATAATTATTTGTCGTCGCCCGATGATATTTATGTTTCGCAGTCGCAAATTAAACTTTTCGGACTGAAAACAGGCGATACCGTAACAGGTTCAATTCGTCCGCCGAAAGAAGGAGAAAAATATTTTCCGCTTATCAAAGTAACAAAAATAAACGGTCGTTCGCCCGAGTACGTTCGCGACCGCGTACCTTTTGAGCATTTGACACCGCTTTTTCCCGACACAAAATTCAATCTTACAAGAGGAAGAGCCGATTCGCTTTCGTGTCGAATTGTAGATTTGTTTTCGCCTATCGGAAAAGGTCAGCGCGGATTAATCGTAGCACAACCGAAAACAGGTAAAACCGTGTTGCTCAAAGACATTGCCAACGCAATCGCTGCCAACCATCCCGAAGTTTATATGATTGTATTGCTCATTGACGAACGTCCTGAGGAAGTAACCGATATGGCGCGCAGCGTGCGAGGTGAAGTGATTTCGTCCACTTTCGACGAGCCGGCAGAGCGTCACGTGAAAGTTGCGAGTATGGTACACGAAAAAGCAAAACGAATGGTGGAATGCGGACAAGATGTGGTTATTTTGCTCGACTCGATTACTCGCTTGGCGCGCGCATACAACACTGTTTCGCCTGCATCGGGCAAAGTTCTGTCGGGCGGTGTGGACGCAAATGCTTTGCACAAACCGAAACGCTTTTTCGGAGCAGCGCGCAACATCGAAAATGGCGGAAGTTTGACCATTATCGCAACTGCTTTGACCGAAACAGGTTCGAAAATGGACGAAGTAATTTTCGAGGAATTCAAAGGAACAGGTAATATGGAATTGCAACTCGACCGCCGATTGTCGAACAAGCGTATTTTCCCTGCGGTGGATATTACGGCTTCAAGCACGCGTCGCGACGATTTATTGCTCGACCAAGATACATTGAATCGTATGTGGATTTTGCGCCGTTACTTATCCGATATGAATTCGGTCGAAGCAATGGAATTCCTGAAAGAACGTATGGAACGTTCGCTAAATAATGAGGAATTTTTGGTTTCGATGAATGGAAATTAAAGATTAAGTTCAAATCAAAAACCGCCGATAATCAATTGATTATCGGCGGTTTTTCTGTCGGGATGACAGGATTTGAACCTGCGACCACACGCCCCCCAGACGCGTACTCTACCGGGCTGAGCTACATCCCGAAAAATTTAATACTTTTTAAAAAAGCTCGGCAAAGGTAGGAAAAAATCCCTAAAAGAAAAAATGTTCTGCCAATATTTTCAATCCGATGGCGATAAGAATAACACCACCCAAAATTTCTACTTTGAAACGAAAACGCTTCCCGAAATGAACGCCGATAATAACTCCTGCAAAAGCAAATAGAAAACTTATGACCGCAATTATCACGCTTGCTTTCCAAATTGTGCAAGGGAAAGGCACAAACACTACGCCAACTGCCAATGCATCAATACTTGTTGCGAGCGCTAAAACAAAAAGTGTTTTCCATTTGAAATGTTTTTTTACGGAATTGTCCGCTTCGCATTCATTTTCAGGAGTTTTGAGCGAATCAATAATCATTTTTACGCCGATAAACGTGAGTAAAGCGAAAGCAATCCAATGCCCGACCATTTTTATTTGTTCAGAAAAATAACTGCCTGCATAAAAGCCGATTAACGGCATAACACCCTGAAACAATCCGAACAGCAATGCAATCCGAACGGTATAAAAAAAATGAAATTTACGCGTACAAATCCCTTTGCATATCGATACCGCAAAGCAATCCATAGCCAAACCGACGGCAATCAGAATGATAGAAAAAATATCCATTTTGCAAGAAATCAAATGATTAGAGTTTACAAAATTACAGCTTCTTATAATTAATATCATAAACTCTGTAATTTTGTAATTCTGTGAAAAAATAAACTTATGAAATCGAATAAAAAAACTGCTCCAATCTTTTGGAACAGTTTTTTATTTTTGAGTATTTTACACTCGTCTTTCTTTAATTTTAGCCTTTTTACCGGTAAGTTTACGCAAGTAATACAACTTGGCGCGACGCACTTTACCGAATTTATTTACTGTGATTTTTTCGATAAACGGCGAATCCATCGGAAAAATACGTTCAACACCTACGTTTCCTGACATTTTGCGAACAGTGAAACGCTTCTTTTCGCCGTGTCCGCACATTTTTATCACATCGCCGCGAAATTCCTGAATACGCTCTTTGTTACCTTCTCTAATGCGATAAGCAACCGTCACCGTGTCGCCACTTTTGAATGCGGGATGACTTGTTTCTACGTGAAACGCTTGTTCTGCAACTTTAATTAAGTCCATTTTGCTTGTTTTTAAGTTGAATAATTGCGCAATATTCACAGACTTCTTGTATTCTGCCAGAGATTACGCTGAATTTTGGTGTGCAAAAGTACATCTTTTTTTTGTTTTTTCAAAATGTTTTTGGAAAAATCTGATTTCAATTAATTTCAACTAACAAATGCAACTTAAGTAGAAAAAAAATTCTTTTCAGGGCAGCTGCCCTGAAAAGAATTTGGGAAAAATTTCTTACTTTTACGTTGCAATGAAAAAAGTACATCTAACC